>PPYE01275157.1_pt1 | contig 100265 bp, 92 predicted proteins | sample 1559881 | NCBI WGS metagenome assembly PPYE01 (sample SAMN08240022, study PRJNA423297) | Human gut metagenome, whole genome shotgun sequencing project.
CGATGATGCCGCCGAACACGCCCATCTGCAGGGACATGATGCCGCAGCTAGAGGCGATGGTTCCTTCCAGCACGTCGGGGGATATCGAGCCGTCCGCCAGGATCTTCCCCGTGACTTTCAGCATGGAATTACAGGAAACGTGCATGACGAAGAACGCGATCATGGCAGCAAGGCCTGCCACTTCCTTTTCCGCCTTCGCCATGCCGACGGCAACGCCCACGGCAAAAATGATCGGCAGATTGCCAAAGATCGTCCCACCTGCCGCGCTCATGACCGACAGCAAGGTGTGGAGCACCGTGCCGCTGCCCAGGATCCCTTCCAGTCCGTATGTCTCGATGGTCGTGGGATTCGTGAAGGACGCGCCGAGCCCGAGCAACAGGCCGGCGATCGGCAGCACGGCCACAGGCAGCATGAAACTGCGTCCGACGCGCTGCAAGACACTAAAAATTTCGTCTTTCAATAAAGTCACTCCCTTTTGCACTAAATCGATAATATCGCGTGGCATCCATGCCGCTCACCTTTGTCATTATACCATGTTTTCGCCTAGACGACACCGTTCCGCCGAAACCCTGTGTTTCAACTTTTGTACCAAAGAACCCGCATCGGCGCAAACCCCAACGGCATGAAAAGACGCCGCAGCAAAACGCTGCGGCGTCCGATGGATGCAGAACGATTTCCTATATTTTATTTCCGTTACGCCGTCCCAATGATTTGCACCGTCAAACTGCCTTGTATCCCGACTTCGCCACGTCCGCAAGCTTAAAGCGCCGCGACTTGAAGTCCCTCGTCCTCTCTGCCATGAAAAGCCCTCCTCTTGTTCTTTGAATCCCATCTTTATTTTATCCTACTATATCCTTTTTCCCATAACAATACCCCAAAAGCTAGATCCTATGAGTCTAACTTTTGGGGTCAGGTCAAAAGGTGTATTTATGAACGACAATCCATCAACAAGAACGGTTCAGTTCCGAATATTAACCATCTCTTCCCCCGTCAGATACCGCTTCAGATCTTCTAGTCCGATCTCTACGGATGTCATCATCGTATCGCAGGACGTGCCCGCAAGATGGCTTGTCAGCGTAATATTGGAAAGCTTCAAATACGGATGATCCGCCGGCAGCGGCTCCACATCATACACATCGACGGCCGCGCCGCCAATCGTATGAGCCCGCAATGCGTCTGCCAGGGCGACCGTATCGACCAAACCCGCACGCGCCGTATTGATGAGATATGCGGTCGGCTTCATTTTGGAGAGTTCATCCCTGCCAATGAACCGCTCCGTCTTCTCCGAGAGCCGCAGATGCAATGTCACGATATCGGAGCGCTGCAGAAGCTCATCCCGTGATACAAATTCAACATTGTGTTCGGCGAACTGCTTGGGATCGGCATACGGATCATGAACAAGCACCTTGCATTCGAACCCCTGCAGACGCATTCTCACGCGCTGACCGATGTATCCATAGCCGATAATGCCAACCGTCATCTTGCGCATATCATGAATGTAACCCTGGTTATCGTACTTCTTGCACCATTTTCCTTCCATTAGAAGGTGATGGCTACGCGCGATGTTCTTGTTCTCCGCAATCATCATACCGACGGTAAAATCGGCAACCGCATTCGCACTGCGCCACGGCGCATTGATGAGCTTTATGCCCTTCTCCGTTAAGAGCGGGACGTCTGCATTCTCGTACCCACCACGCAAAACAGCTGCCACCTTGAGGTTCTTCGCCTTCTCAATAACCTCTTTGTTGATGGATGCAACGTGTACAACGATGACGTCTTTATCCGCGCAGTTCTCCAACAGCGCCTCACATGTGGGAGCAGCATCGATCCCATTATGTTCAATGAGCGTCATACGATCCGTAATCGGCCCCATCGCATACATGTCTTTATCTTCGACGATGGTGACCTCCGCACCAAATTTCTCCAATGCGCGCAGCTCTTCCATCATCTGCACGGTAATTCCGCCATCCGCAACACAAAGGATTTTTGTTTTTTCCATAATCAATACCCCCAATATTTCTGACGAGATCCCTGCCGACACTGCGGCAGGAAATTCACCCACAAATGCTCAGGCCTTTCCTGCTGAACCGACGAGATCGATCTTCTGCCGCACGACCTCCTGCAAGGCTGCAAGCGGCTTCTGATACAGCTGATACGGCCAAATTGCCAGATGCTCTGCCGTCTGCAGTTCCTCCTTGAGTGCTCCATTGAACGCCGTCAACATCTCAGAAAAGATATTCAGCTTACATATACCGTTTGCGACAGATTTACGAATCAGCTCGTCCGGCGTCCCCGACCCGCCATGCATCACCATGGGTACACGCGAAATCGCATTCAATTCCTTCAGCCGATCAAAATGGATGTTCGGCTTATGCACGTAAAGTCCGTGCGCCGTCCCCACGGCGACGGCGATGCAGTCCACCTGCGTACGGTCGATAAAATCTTCCAATTCGTTCGGCTGCGTAAGGAAGTCATCGGGATTGTCAAACGTATCCTTCTTCGCAGCACCGATCTCGCTGCTCCCGACAATGCCATCTCCCACATGCCCAAGCTCCGCCTCTACACTGACATCGAAGCGGTGTGCATACGCAACCACCTCACTTGTCTTTTGCATATTCGCCTCCAACGGCAGCATGGAGCCGTCAAACATGACGGAAGAGAACCCGCCATCGATGCACTGCTTGATAAACGAAATATCCACAGCGTGATCGAGATGGATTGCAACCGGAACGGTTGCCGACTCCGCAATCTTGCGCAGATAACCGAGCCAATAGGAAAGCCGATCCCCAACAAGATCCACAGCCAACCCCATCAGAATGACCGGCGACCTCTTTTCTTCCGCGGCCTCCGTGACAGCCAGTGCCATATCAAGATTGCTGACATCAAACGCACCAACGGCATATTTTCCCGTTCTCGCGTCTCCCAACATCTTCTTCATATTCACCAAAGGCATATAAACCCCTCCTCTTCTTATACCGTCTCAGTCGACTGCGTTCCAGTCCCACATCGTCTGTGTACTCGTCATGATTCCGTCAAATCCGCGCTGATAGAGTCGCTGTGCAAAATCATCCTGACTAACAAAACCGCTTGCAAAAATTTTACCGGAAAACACGTTGCGGAATGCATCGAGAAAATCATATGCGCAGACTGCAGGCCGCAGTTCAATGGCATCCGGCTTTGTCACCTCGATGGAACGAAATGCCATTTCCAAGGACAGGGAATCCAGAAGGGCAATCTTCCAAATGGTCTTTAAGCCGACGGTCTTCGCCCTGCTGACATGATAGGCATTCGAGTCGATGACGGTATCTACCTTGTAGGCTTTCTTGAGCATCTCAAAAGCGATGGTATCCGTTCCAAGACCGCCAATCAGTTCATGATTGACAATGACTTCCTTCCCCTTCTTATGACATCGTGTCGTAAGCTCGGCGAGGTTTCCGATATGAGATACCGTGCTTAGCAGAATTTCACTCCGCTCCAATTTCAGTGCCTTGTCCAAATGCCGCATATCCCGCACGGAGGGGATCACCAAAAATGTCCTAGCCATCCTGCTTCTCCTCCCAATACGCCAGCAAATGATGATTCAATCGCTGCCACTCTGCATATCGCTTTTGATAGAATACAACCTTTTCCGGATTTGGGAGAACAGGTTCTTTCAGCTTGACCGAACGCGCAAAGGCTTCCTCGTAGCTTTTGTATACGCCTGCACCGATTCCTGCCACGATGGCAACGCCATGTGCTCCCGTCTCGTCACATTCCACCACTTCTACAGGGAGTCCCATGGTATCAGCAAAGATCTGCGTCCACACGGGACTTTTTGCCATTCCGCCCGTCAAGCGAATGAGCGTTGCAGGAAGTCCGGCATTAAGGAGAAAGTCAATGTGATGTTTGTGAATAAACGCGATTCCCTCCACAACGGCATAGCAGAGTTCACGATAAGATGTATGCGTATTCACATTGCTGAATCCGGCACGTGCATTTACATGAATGCTTGGCGATGCAACAAACGGTTGGAAATACGGTGTGTCCAGGTTCGGCTCTGCCCTCAGAATCCACTCATTCAGCACATCATAATAGTCGCGCTGCTCGTAGACGGCCGCCAGCCTTGCCTTATCCCCGAGTACATGATGAAACCATTCATAGTTCGTCGCAGATGCCCCCGTATAGGAACAGTTGAGATACTCGTTCTTGTGAATGTAGGGCATATTGCTCGATGCATTTGGTATGACGCGATCCGAATGCGTCTCATTGATACACCACGATCCGGCGATTGACGTAATCACGCCTTCGCCTGTTGCTCCTGCTCCGACTAGGCTCGCCAAAATATCCATCATACCGGCAGCAATCGGAGTTCCCTCTTTGAGACCAGTCTGGCCTGCCGCTTCCTTCGTCACGGTTCCAACAATCTGCTCCGGGCTCGAGTACAACGTCGGCAGCTTGTCAAACACCTCCGGAATACCGTAAAGATTCATCAACTCTTCCGAATACTCCATCGTATCCATATCGACCATAAAGGAACCGCCAAAAACATTGAGATCCGTAGCAAACTTTCCGGACAGACGATACATCAGATAGTCCTTGAACATGAGTACGCTGCCGATTCTGTCATAGACGGCACGTTCATGCTCTTTGTACCAACGCAGGATCGGTCCCGGCTCTCCCGCAAACAAGGTTCCATGTACCATGCGGTTGATCTTCTCATATGTTCCCTCCCGCTGATATAGGGCAATGATATCATTGGCACGATAATCCTGCGAAAAGCATCCGGGAGCAATCGACCAGCCATTCTCATCGAGAAACACAATCCCGTTGCCAAACGAAGTGACCCCAATCCCGGCAATATCCTCCGGCGCGATGCCGGACTTCTCAATCGCACGCTTGATACACTGTGATACCATGCGCCAGAGTTCATCGACATCAAACTCCTCGAAACCTCTGCCGCGCGGGGCGAGATGCATACGTTCCGAACTCTTGGTCGAGGCAGAGGCAGCCACCCTTCCCACTTCGTCAAAAATCACTGCCTTGCTCGATGTATTTCCAGCATCAATACCGACCAAATATTTTGCCATGATAGCCCCTCCTTTCCATTTATTACCGCATCAGCATGCCGCCTGTGGCGTCCAATGTGATTCCCGTCAAATAATCCGCCTTATTCGAGCATAGAAATAAGATACTATACGCGACTTCCTCCGGTTTCGCAATCCTTCCCAAGGGAATCCGCTGACAGTAATACTCTCTGCGGGTCTTCAGCGCCTCATGAATCAGGGGCGTATCCATGATCCCAGGCGCGACCGCATTAACGTTGACACCATGCGGTGCAAGCTCGCGTGCCAACGATACGGTAAAGGATACCAAACCGCCTTTGGACGCCGCATAGTGTGCATGTCCCGTCGTGGATCCGGTAAAAGCCGCCTGCGACACGACATTCACAATCTTCCCCGTTCTTTTCTGATCAACTAGATAACGGGCAAAATCACGACAAAGGATAAACGGGCTGATGAGGTTGACCTCTATGGTATCCCGAAATGCCTCCTCCCCCATGTCCAGCACATAGGCTTGCGGCCATATGCCTGCGGCATTGACGAGTACATCCAGCGTGCCGAATGCTGCACACGCCTCACGTATAATGCTGCCACGATCCCCGCTGCGCAAATCGCATGCAATCCCCTTCGCATGCACTCCGTACTTGTCCCACAACGCCGAAGCAAGGGCATCACATTCATCCCCATGTCGGCTGATGACGATGACATTCGAACCCTCCTGTGCAAAGAGTTCGCATGCCGCTCGTCCGAGCCCCTTCGTACCGCCGACCACAAGCACATTTTTCTCTTGTAATCCGAAATCCATCCCGCACCTCATTTCTGCCGCACAATGAATCGCGATGTCAGGTCGCCGGAGAGCCCGCCCGCCATCTCACGCGCAAGCAATACGGGCGAATGCAAAAACGCATCTACGGTGCCTCCCGCTAGATGCGGTGTAATGGTAACATTATCGAGTGAGACCAGTGGATCGTCCCCTGTGAGCGGTTCATGTTCAAAGACATCCAGTGCTGCCCCCTGAATCCGTCTTTCCTTCAGTGCCATATACAAGGCTTTCTCATCAACGAGCCCAGCACGCGCCGTATTGATAAAATACGCCGTCGGCTTCATGAGGGAAAATGCACGTGCATTCATCATCCCTTTTGTCTCGTCGGTAAGGCGTCCGTGTATGGTCACAAAATCCGCCCGTTTAAGCAGCGCATCAAAAGAGACGCGTGAAACATAATCCGGCAGCGTATCTGCATAGGGATCGTAGCCAAGCAGCCGCACATCGAAGCCATGCAGCCGCTTGGCAACTTTCTGTCCGATTTGCCCCAAACCGATGATGCCGACCATCTTACCCTCCAAATCGGGCACTGTTGCGGCGTTCACATAGTCACGAACCCAACGTCCTTCCTTCAGATTTGCATGTGCACGTGCAATATTGCGACATTCGCTCAAAATCATACCGACGGTAAAGTCAGCGACAGCCGTCGCATTACGCCCCGGCGTATGGTAAACCGTGATGCCCTTTTGCGCCGCGTATGCCACATTCACATTTTCATAACCACCGCGCAAAACACCAATAAATCGGAGTTTCGTGCACGCGTCCAAAACCTTCTTTGTAATCGGACAGAACTGTGTAATGAGGATCTCCGCATCGCGCAGCCTTTCGATGAGGTCATCCGGCACATCATAGACCTCGCTCCCCTGCGTCTCCACCTGCAGATTGATCCGCTGCAGTTCCTCATAATCCTTCAACGCCCAGTCGAGCACCTCGATCTGCACGCCTTTCTGCCAATATCCCGCAAAGCCTTTCCCTATATACCGTGCCGGTATCAAGAGATCGCCTATCCCGATGAGTTTCATATGCGCTGCATCTCCTTTACTTTCCTATCATCTCACCCAATTTCACCAAAGCCCAGCCGGCCGGCGTATTATAAGACGATACAAGGTTGCCAAGCTCCGTCGATGTTACATTGCTCGGCAATCGTACATTTGCCCGATCCGCTGCTACACCATAGATGCCCGATAAATTACTTCCCGCATAGAGCGCAATCGTCACAATAAAGAGTCCCGTGATAAAGATACGGAACATATTACGCTTGCAGAACGGTGCTACCATAGAGATGACAAATACGATCGACGCGAGATCAACGAATGGGAGCATACGGTTCCCCGGCAGAATGATCGAGATAAAAAGCGCAGCAGGAATAAGGAGAAGCCCCGTTGCAATAATACACGGCTCGCCGATCAGAAGCGCCGTATCCATGCCGATGTTGAATTCCCGACCCGGAAATATCTTTTTCAGCACGGTCTCCGCCTGATCACGTACAATCATGACGCCCTCGACAGTAATCTCTACCATTTTCGGCAGGAGGATCATAACAGCAGCCACTTGAACTGCAAGGAATGCGCATCGTCCAACGTCCCAACCGGCAAGCACGCCCATGCCAGCACCGAGAATCGTGGCAAGCGTAATGGGTTTTCCAAGGACACCGAGTTTTTGGATGACGCCCTCTGGGCTCAGATTGATCTTGTTGAGTCCCGGTATCCGCTCAATGACGGCATTGACTGCAATCCCAATCGGGACATAGACGCCGCATGTCGCATGGACAAAAGCAACCCCCTTGATGTTATACATAGCCTGAATGGCCGGGGCGGTTTTATCTGCAATGATGAACGCGATCCCATACAGTACAAGAGCAGCCGCCGTACCCAAGAGCAGACTGTCCGTCTCATAATAGACCATGGAACCCGGCAGGAGAATCAGCCAATAGTTAAAAATATCGATATTCAAGATCTGCGTTCTCTTCAATGCCAGCAATACAATGTTTAGAATGATAGCCCCCGGCACAACCATCGGAATCAGAGGAGACGACCAGCCGATCGCAGCACTCGTTGCCCATCCGGCGTCAATGACGGTCAGGCTCGCCCCAAATCGTTCGACCATATCCTCCGAGGCGGGTCCCAAGCTGTTCAAGAGCATGGATACGATCAAGTTAATCCCAGTAAAGCCCACACCGACCAGTATACCCGCTTCAAATGCCCGGCCGATCGACAGTCGGAAACAGACGCCTAAAATAAAGAAGATCACCGGCATCATGACAGTCGGCCCCAATGCTAAAATTTGATTCAAAAACTCCATTATTCTCACCTCGATATCAGAACGTTCCACTTAATCTGCCGCTTTCACTGATAGATTTCCTTTGCAGCAAGCATCCCGGCCATGGTATACACTGCCGCCGTTTCTTCTTCACCGGAAGCCTCAACCGTAACTTCGCTGCCACATGTGATGCCGAGCCCCATGATCTGCAGAACATCCGTCGCATCCGCGGTTCTTCCATTCGCATGAAGCTGCACACTTGCCTGAAACTTCGACGCCCTTTCGGCAATCAACGCAGCCGGCCGGGCATGAAGCCCAGAGCCATTTTCCACGGTAATGGTCACTTTCATCATTTTCCCTCCTCTCATATCGATGACACAAATTTAACAAATAAAAAAACGGCATTAGGGGACAGGCTCGCGCCTTATCCCATAATACCGAATTCATCTACACACTTCAGTAGTCATGCTATTTTGTTTTCAGCAACGCTTCTTTATCTAGCGTAATCATAACACATCTCGAAAGAATGCGCAAGAAGAATTTTGATATAGGATTAATACGCGGATTGTAGGTTAATTGCAATAGCAAATCGAACCGTTTCTAAAAAATTTCAAAAGACATCCATCAGAAGACCCCAAACGGCATGAAAAGACGCCGCAGCAAAACGCTGCGGCGTCCGATAAAGTCCAAACGATTTGCGTCGTCAGAGCGCCTTGTACCCCGGCGGCACTGGCGCAACCACACTGACAAAAATGAAATCCTCCGTCCCCGTGTTCCTCAGCCCATGGCACATACCCTTTGCCGAGATGATGAGATCCCCCTTAGCGACCGGCACCTCCTCGCCGGGCGCGGGGAAAAACACGCCCTCGCCCTGCACGCAGACCCAAAAATCGTCGCCTTCTGGGTGCTCGTGCGCCGCAACCTCCTGCCCCGGACGAATCCCCCAGACCGACCCGCTCGTCGCATCCGTCTTGTAGAACACCGTCTTTACCGCCTTGTCACCAAACTGCACCACGTCCGCGAGCTTGAAGCATCGCGTCTTGAAATCCTTCGTCACAGCCATAAAAAGCCCTCCTTTTTCATTGTATCACGCCACCATTCTATCTTATTCTTGCAGAAAAGTCTATCTATCCTTTCACACGAGGGCGTTTTTTCTGCCCGCCCTGCTGAAATCATGTATGGACAGAAGGGAACCATAGAGCGTCATACTTTTGAGCCGGTCGAGTACATGGGAATCTTCTCCGGGTTATCCTCGATGCTCCAAACGCCGCAAGGGCAGACGCCCGCGCAGATGCCGCAGCCGATGCAGCGGTCGGGATCGCTCGTATACGCCCACGAGCCATCCTCGTATTCCTCGCGCGTGATTGCCTTTTCGGGGCATGACTCAAGGCACATCTTGCAGTCGCGGCACGTGCCGCAGCTCACGCAACGCGCATGGTCGCTCACGGGGTCGCCGATGGCGCAGTGGTGCCACTTGTCGAAGTACGCTTTCGAAAGGCGCTCCGCAGGGATCTGCGGGCGTTCGGGAAAGGGCTGCACCTCCTCGCCCATGACGTATTGATGGACGAACCAAGCCGCCTTTCTGCCGCTGCCGATCGCGTCGGTCAGGCGGCCGGGCTTTATCGTATCGCCTGCCGTGAAGACGCCTTTCGCGATGGACTGGTCTGCCTTCGGCACAACCCAGCTCTTGCGGAAGAACGCGATGCCCTCGTCCTCGGGCAAGAAGTCCATCTCAGGTTCTTCGCCGATGGAGACGATGACCTGGTCAGCAGGGATAAACGTTCCGTCCTTTGCATAGACGCCCTCGGACGTGATTTTCGCGGTGAAAAACGGCCAGACGATCTTTCCGCCGAGGCTTTCGAAGTGTGCGATCTCGTGTGCGAATGCCGCAGGCCTTTGCACGTCTACAGCAACGACGCTTTCGGCGCCCATCCCGTACGCGCCACGGCAGGTGTCCATGCCGCTGTTGCCCGCGCCGATGACGACGACGTGCTTGCCCGTATGCGGCTTCTCGCCGCGATTGACGGCTTTGAGATAGGAAAGCCCCATCGTGAGGTGTCCTATGCCTTCCCACGGGAAGAAGCGCGATTTCGTGCCGCCCGTCGCGACGACGACGGCATCGTTTTCCCTTCGGATCGCGGCGAACTTCTCGCCGTCGACCTTGCAGGAGGAAACGAATTGCACGCCGACGCTTTCGATGCGCCTGAGCTCCGATTCTAGGAGCTCGTGGCTCAGGCGGCCGCGCGGAATGACTTGTTCGAGCTTGCCGCCGATGTGCTCCGCATCATCGTAAACGGTGACGCCATGCCCTTTGCGCGCAAGCTGCCATGCCGCCGAAAGACCGGCTACGCCACCGCCGATGACCGCGATTTTCTTGCCCGTATGCTCCTTCGGCGGCGCAACCTTCGCAAATGCCGCGCTGTAGCCCAAGGGACCGATCTGGATCGGCTCGTCAATCGTGCCGCGCGTGCAGGCGTCCATGCAGGGGTTCGGGCAGACCGAGCCGCAGACCGAGCCGGGGAACGGCGTGTAGTCGAGTTCGAGCTGGATGGCCTCTTCCTCGCGCCCCATGCGGATGAGATCGTAGCGAAGCTGCGTCGGGATGCCCGTCGGGCAGTTCGCCTCGCACGGTGCGGCGAATTTCGCATTGTCCCAATGCGGAACACGCAGGCGGTAAAGTCCCGTCGAAACCGTCGTGTGCACGGCGAAGTCGTCGTGTGCGACGTCGGCGAAAATGCCGCCCTTGACCCATTCGCTTACGCGGAAGGCGTGCATGTCCGAACCGTTTTTCGCCTTTGCCTTCTTCTCTTCGGCCGAAAGCGGGCGCAGCTTCTTCCACTCGCTCCACTTCGTGAGCCCTTCCATGAGTTCCTCGCGCTCGATATGTGCGAGGAAGTCCTCCATGCCAGCCGCGAGGAAGTCGATATCCGCCTGCGTGAGTTCCTCCGCAAGGATGTCCGCCGGGTGCGTGCCAATAGGACCGCGCACGTAGACGCAGCCGCCGACCATGCCGACGCAGGAGCGCGCGCCGAGGACAGACTCGTACGCCGCGCTGTCATAGCCGCAGACGACGGCGCGCCCGCCGCCCATGAACTCAAAGGAGAAGGAGCCGACATTCTTGAGGATCCAAAGCTCCGGCGCCTCGTAAAGCGGGTCGTGCTTCATCAGCGAGCCCGTGCGCGTGCCGCCGCGCCCGCCGATAAATATCTTGCCGCCCGAGGAACAGTGCCCCGCCGTGTCGCCTGCATCGCCCTTTACGGTAATGATGCCGCCTGCATTCAGCCAGCCGACGTCTGCCGACGCCGACTCCTCGACGACGATCTCCGTGCCGGGAAGCGCCATCGATCCGACGCGCTGACCGGCATTTTTGACATGAAAACGGAGCGGCTTGCCCTCCGGGTGCCAGAGCGGGCCGCCGATGTCGTGCTGGCCGGACGCCTCGATGTCGAAATCCGTTTCCCCGCTGCGCACCGCCTCCTCAATCGCGAGAAGCAGGTCTTGGGTGGACATGCGTTCATGTCCTTTCATCGTGTTGATCTTGAGCATTGGCAAGTCCCCCCTTAGCAGACGTACTGGATGCCGAGCTTGTCGGCGATGGCGCGATCGGTCGAGACGAGCGCGTCGCTTCGGCCGATCGGAAGCGACGAGTTGCCGATCGGCGCCATGAGCTTCTTGAGCTCGGCGTCAAATGCGAGCACGTAGTCGACGATCTTCTGTGCGCCGCAGTCGACATCGAGGCGCTTGACGAGACGCGGGTCCTGCGTGCAGATGCCCGTCGGGCACTTTCCCGTGTTGCACGAATTGCAGCGTCCCTGCTCGTTGCCGATGCAGCCTAAAAGCTGGATGAGCACCTTGCCGACGAAGACGCCGTTCGCGCCGAGACACATCATCTTGAAGGCGTCTGCCGCCGCGTTGCCCGTCATGCCGATGCCGCCGCCGCCGTAGAGCGGGATCTGCCCCTGAAGCCCCTGCTTCACCGCCGCGAGGTAGCAGTCGCGGATCTTCGAGACGACGGGATGCCCCGTGTGGTCAAGCGAGACTTCGTTCGCTGCGCCCGTGCCGCCCTGGATGCCGTCGATGAAGAAGCCGCCGCAGATCTTGTACGGATCGCGCAGCAGGTTGTTGTAGACGGAAACGGACGTAGAGGACGCCGCGCACTTGATCGCGACCGGCACGCGGAAGCCGAATGCCGCATTCATCGAGAGGTGCATCTTCTGCACGCTTTCCTCGATGGAGTAAAGGCCCTGATGATTCGGCGGCGAGGCGAGCGTCGCCTTCGGCACGCCGCGGATCGCCTGCACGTGCTCGGCGACCTTGGCCTCCATCAAAAGCCCGCCGTCGCCAGGCTTCGCGCCCTGCCCGATCTTGATGAGGACGCCAGCAGGGTCCGTGACCATCTTCGGCAGCGCCTTCACGATGCGGTTCCAGCCGAAATGCCCCGATGCGATCTGGATGATAAAGTACTTCAGATAGTCCGACTCAAGGAGCCTTACCGGCATGCCGCCCTCGCCCGAGCTCATGCGCACGGGCAGGCCGCACTTCTCATTGAGATAGCCGACCGCGAGCGCGACGGCTTCCCACGCGCGCGTCGAGAGCGCGCCGATCGACATATCGGAGAAGATGAGCGGATAGATCCAGTGGACCGGCGGCGTGTGCTTCGTCTGCTTGAGCCTGCCGCCTTCGATGGAAAACGGCAGCTCCTTCGCCGCGAGCACGCGGCCGAACGGCGCGCGGATATCGAACGTATGGCGCGCCGCGTCGAGCGACGGGTCGGTCATCTGCGAGATGCGCCCGACGACGATGGCGTCGAGCGTGCGCTGCGCGTTGAGGTTCGTGCGGCCGCCGCGCTTGATGGGGCCATGATCCTTCGAGAGCAGCGTCTTTCTCGTATCGGCGTTTCGCACGGGACGGATCGCGTCATTCGGGCAGACTTTCTCGCAGAATCCACAGCCACGGCAGAAATCCGTGAGACTGCGGGTCTGGCGAATGACGGGACGCGCGGCGTGCGTATGCTTCGGCACGGGCTGCGCCTCCTCGGACACCGTCAGCGACTGACGGCGCATCTCGACGTGGATTGCCTTGAAGGAGCACGTGGCGACACAGCTCCCGCACATCGTGCAGCGTTCTGGCTTGTAATCGATGATCCACGGCAAGTCGTTGATGGCAACGTCCTGCGACCTTACTGCTTCCATCTCTGTACCTCCAAGTCATTGCCGATGACGACGATCTCGCGCTCATTCGGGTAAATATCCCGCGTCTCGTCGCGCTCCGGCAGGATCGCATTGAGGCCGCAGACTTCCGACGAAATCGCGACCATGTCGTCTGTCTGGCCGACGACGACAGGGCGCAGTTTCTTCGAGTCGCAGCACGTAATCATGCTGCGGTCGGGGAGCACGCCGATGATCGTGTTCGGCCCGTTGATTTCGAGGTTCGCAAGGCTTTGGCGGATCGCCGTCAGGACGTCCTTGTCCTCGCGCTCCTCGATCTCTTCGAACGGCAGCGGCGTGATGACGTGCTTGTAGTACGTGAGCGGCCACTTGAGCTCGTGATGGATGTAGTGGAGCGTGTTCAGGAAGCACTGCGAATCGGACTCAAAGCCGATGTAGCCGCGGTGCAGCGTGCGCTGGAACTCCTTGTTCTTCGTGTAGAATGTGTTTTCGCCGTTCGCGCAGAGCGTGTAGCCCTGCAGGAAGAACGGGTGCGCCGCATAGCGCACGATGTCGTAGTTCGTATTCTGGCGGCACTGCGCGACGATGCTCTTCGCCACGAGGCAGCCATTGTCATCCCAGAGATGGAAGTATGTCGCGATGTCGCGCGGGTCGCCGATCTCCTTGAGCGTCAGCACGTCCGGCCAGAAGGAGTAGACATAGCCTGCCTCTTCCTTCTCCAAGAGCGCGCGAAGCGCGAGGCGGGTATCGAGCAGGAGATTCTCCTTCTCCGCCTTTGTCATGTGTGCTGCATCCTCAGGATAGTCGTAGTTGCGGAAGATGTAGTACGGCATCGCCTTGATGTCGAGCCCTTCCTGCTTGTCCGGAACGGGAAGCCACTCCGCGAGCTGGACGAAGTTGTGCGCATCCATGTAGCGCTCGACGATCTGCGCGCCCTGCTGCGTGCAGGCCAGCGAGAGAAGCGGCTTGTCCTTGTAGTTGGAAAAGATCCCATAGAGATCCTGCATGACCATCGCGAAGCCCGAATTGTCATGCCCTTCCTGCTGCGGCAGCATTAGATGAAGCGCCTTCGACGGCTGGATGGGAACCTTGCTCTTGATTGACCCGATACGGCACATAGTGCTCTCCCCTTTGTACAATACACAGATGTTTCCTCATGTATATAAATCAGCGTAATTCCTATTATAAAAAAGCATAGATAGTCTGTCAACGCATGATAGCGATGTATACATGAATACGATAAAAACATCCCTCTATCAGAGCCTCGTATTTGGCAGGAGAACAAAAAACCGCAGCTCATGCACAAGCATGAAGCTGCGGTTTCCCTTATGCGGTTTTACAAGTAGCCGACGGGATTGACCGGCGTGCCATTGACGCGCACCTCATAGTGCACGTGCGGGCCTGTCGAAAAGCCCGTGCTGCCCATGTAGGCAATGATCTGCCCGCGGCGGACGTGCTCGCCTGCCGTCACAACGACCTGCATCGCATGCCCATAACGCGTCATGATGCCATTGCCGTGATCGATATCGACCATGTTGCCGTAGCCGCCCGCGTTCCAGCCTGCGGCTGTCACGATTCCGTCCGCCGTCGCGCAGATCGGCGTTCCCATGTCATTCGCGATATCGATGCCGGGATGGAAGTCCGTGCCATTCCAGCGAAGGCCGTACGGCGAGCTGACCGTCCCCCTTGCCGGCCAAATGCTCGGCGTCGTGGCCGGTGCGCCGAGCGCAAGGGGCTCGACGGTGCTGAGCTCCTCGCGCTGCGCTTCCAGCTCCTGCTTCAGCGCGAGGAGCGATTCGCGCCGTCTCGCAATGCCCTTTTCGAGATTTGCGAGCGTCGCATCGACATTTTGGAAGTCCGGCGAGACGTGCGGGCCGCCCTGCCCGCCATGCGTGCCGTCTGCCTCCTGTCCATCCGCAGCGCCAGCCGGATCGTCTTCCTGCACCGAGCTGCCCGATATGCGGCGCAGCTCCGTTTCCATCTGCGTGAGCTGGTCGAGCTGATCCTGCAATGCGTTCGCCTTTTTGGACAGTTGAAGGAGCTGTTCCTGCTGGATGCCACCCACGCGCTGAAGCTCCTCGATCTCATTCGCGCGATTCGCATTCGTGAGCGCTCCGTATACGGCATAGCCCGTCGCACCGACGAAGAGAAGCGCACCTGCCGCAAGCGTCGCCACACCGTATTTGACCCTGCGTGCCGACAGGCAGATGCTCTTTGTCGCCCCGCCGTCGCCCGGAATCAATTTGATGGTATAACCGGCCATCTCCTTCAAGCTCAACAATCTCCTTCCATCTAAAAGACCTTGTGCCATCATTATAGCACAGGGTCTTTGTTCCTATCGTTAAATTTTTATGGAATCTGCATGGAATTGGTCTGAATGCGCTCCCATCATCACACGAGCCGATCAGTCGGCCGATGCGGATGCGATCGCCTTGTGGAGCGCCTCTTCCTCTTCCTTCGTCAGCGTGTAGCTCGAATGGCCGTTTTCGATCGGCTTGACGTAGCTGCGCGAATCCTCACGGCCGAACAGACTCGACAGGATGACGCCGTTATCGTGCGCATCGAGCAGCGCGACGGCATAGCTGAGGTCGCTGCCCATGTTCTCAAATGCGCAGAACCGGACGACGCCGACGCGCGTGATGGCCTGCTGCAGGAGTGTGTCGATGCGCTTGTTCTCATGATCGATCCGCGCATTCTCCTCTTCGACGGCTTTGACCTTCTCGATATGGCCGACGAGCATCGTTTCGAGATTGTCGCCCGTCGCCCCCGTCATGATCTTTTTGTGCTGCTTTTTCATATAGCTCAGGCTCATCCAAAGGTGAATGATAATGGCATACATGACGATAACGAGGACGCCTAGCCCGCCGATGAGATAGAGTACATTATTTAGTACAAACTTGCTGACTGTCTGAACTTCCATGATCTATAACTGCTCCTTCTGTCCTGTTGGGAGGACTGTTTCACGTGAAACAGTTCCTCTCCCACTTCCTTGTCATACCGTAAAGTTCTGTGCGAGCGACACCTTGCGCAGGGCTTCGATCTTTTCCTGATTCGTTTGATTCCTGCGCGCAAGCATCATGCCCATGATGCGCTCAAGATCCTCCGGCCCGTAGAATTCGATCTCAATGCGGCTCTTCTTCTTGCCTGATTGGATGCGTACCTGCGTGCCAAAGGCTTCCGTAAGGCGCTCCACGGCATCGCGGACGAAGACATCCATCTTTTCTTCCGGTGCAGCCGTCTTCTCCTCGCGCTCCAAATGCTTCGGATTCTGTGCGAGTTTCTTGACGAGCGCCTCGGCCTGCCGCGCGGAAAGTTCCTCGGACTGGATATACTCCGCCGCATCACGCTGCAATTTCGGATCCTCGATCGTGATGAGCGGGCGCGCCTGCCCCATCGTGAGGCTGCCGTTGGCAACGTACGCCTGCACCTGTGCCGTGAGCTTCAACAAGCGGAGGAAGTTCGCGATATGCGAGCGGCTGCGTCCGATCTTTTTCGCCATTTCCTCCTGCGTCATGCCGAAGTCCTTCATGAGATGGTCATAGGCACGCGCTTCCTCCATCGCGTTCAGGTCTTCACGCTGTACGTTCTCGATGAGCGCGACTTCACTGACCTGCGTATCGCTGTACTCACGCACGATCGCGGGGACGGTGGCAAGCCCTGCAAGGCGTGCCGCGCGCAGGCGGCGCTCGCCTGCGATAACCTCGTAGCCGCCCTTTGGCAGGCGCCGCACGAGCAGCGGCTGCAAGACGCCGTACTGCTTGACCGAGGTGCATAGCTCCTCCAGCGCCGCTTCGTCAAAATCCGTGCGCGGCTGATAGCGGTTCGCCCGGATTTCCGCTTCTTTGATTTCCTGCACGCCATTTCGCCCAGCACCCGCCTTCACAGGCGTAAGGCCGAACGCGCCGAGTCCCTTGCCGAGCCCTCCATGCCTATTTGCCATGTGCCATCACCTCTTTCGCCAGGCGCTGGTATACCTCTGCGCCCTTGCTTCCCTTGTCGTAGTACAGGATCGGCTGCCCGTACGACGGTGCTTCCGACAGGCGCACCGTGCGCGGGATGCGCACCTTGTAGACGAGCTCGCCAAATGCCTCCTTGACCTCTGCAACGACCTGCTCCGCAAGGCGCGTGCGCGTGTCGTACATCGTCATGAGCACGCCCTCGACAGCGAGGCCGGCATTGAGGTTCGAGCGCACGAGGTCGATCGTATTCATGAGCTGCGAGACGCCTTCGAGCGCGTAAAACTCGCACTGTATCGGCATGAGCACCGTATCGGCTGCCGCAAGCGAGTTGAGCGTCAGCAGTCCGAGCGAAGGCGGGCAGTCGATGAGGATGTAGTCGTACTCGTCCTTCACCTCGGCAAGCGCCTTTTTCATGCGCGCCTCGCGCGACATCGCTGAGACAAGTTCGATCTCTGCGCCCGCGAGTTCAATATTGGCGGGCAGGATGTCGGCCTTGAACGCCGTCTTCCTGATCGCCTCGCGAATCTTCGCCGTGCCGAGCAGGACTTGGTATACCGTCATCGTGAGCGCGGATTTGTCAATGCCGAATCCGCTCGACGCATTGCCCTGCGGATCGCAGTCGACGAGCAGCACCCTTTGGCGTTTCGCTGCGAGGCATGCCGCCAGATTGACTGCCGTCGTCGTCTTGCCGACGCCGCCCTTCTGATTGGCCACCGCAATAATCCTAGCCAATTCTGTCACCCTTTCATCCGCCCTGTCCATTTTATCATTGTATGCCTGTGCCGTGGCGGGTATAATGAAATTGTTCACTCTCTTATCATAATATGAAACGCGGATTTTTTCCATTGTTTCACGTGAAACATTTTATTTTTTCTTTCTATTCCGAGGAAGTGATTCGATGCCCGTTTATCATGCACCGCTCCTAGCCATCGATCCGAAAGAGACGCGCCGCTATGCGGGGCTTATGCGCGCAAAGGATTTCGACGAGGGCCTCATCTTGGAGGCATGCCAGGACGCGCGCCTGCTCGCCGCGCCGCGCGGGATATGGCAGCTCTACGACTACGACGCAAAAACGCAGGAAGTCCAGTCCGACCCGCCGTTCCTCATCGAGGGCAAGAAGATCGGCAAGCATCTCGAAGCGTGCGACAAAGTCATCCTGCTCTCTGCGACGGTCGGCGACGACATCGAGGAGGAGGTCACGAAGCGGTTCCAAAGCGGCGAATACGCGACAAGCGTCCTCTTGGACGCCGCCGCGACGACAGCCGTCGAGCAGATCGCCGACGGCATGGAAAAGGCGATAAAGCCGCAGATGGCAGCGCAGGGCTACAGCATGCGCTGGCGCTTTTCCCCCGGCTACGGCGACTGGCCGCTCGACCAGCAGCCCGAACTCATCCGCACAACGCACGCAGAGGAGATCGGCGTCTCGCTCTCCGAGTCGAAGATGCTCGTGCCAAGAAAGAGCATCACCGCCATCATCGGCCTATATAAGGAGGGCGCGGCGGACGTCCCGGCGCACGAGAAAAAAGACTGCGCCGCCTGCGCCCAAAAGGACTGCCCCTCTAGAAAAGCATAGCCGCCTCATATCGGATCCGCCGTATCTTCCGCCTCAGACGGCAGACGCCGCTTCAGGCATGCAATGTAGCGGCGCGCATAATTGCTTGCCCGCACCCGTCCATGCTGCACCACGCCGACCTCCATATAGTCCGTGACACGCAGCGGGCGCGCGATGATATCCGCACCATTCAGCTCCGCATTGATGACGCCACTCGAAATCGTGTAGCCACCCAGCCCGATAAGAAGATTGAACAGCGTCGCACGGTCGGTCACGATGAGTTCCTTGTCTGCGGGAAGCGTGCTCTGGAGCTCCTCGGCGAAATAGAATGCATTGTGGTCGCCCTGCTCGTAGGAGAGACGCGGAAAGTCACGCAGGTCGGCGAGCGTCACCTCTTCCTTGGCGGCGAGCGGATTGCACTTGCTGATGAAAACGTGCGGCCTCGCCCGAAAGAGCGGCGTGAAGCGAAGCCCATGTGCGGCTATGGCACGCATGATGACCGTCGCATTATAGGGGCTTCGATAGAGCACGCCGACCTCGCTGCGAAGCGTTCCCACATCCTCCAGAATGCGATACGTCTCCGTCTCGCGCATATGGAACTCATAGCGCGTTTCGCCCACCTCGCGCAGGAGGTCTACAAACGCCTCGATGGCAAAGGAATAGTGCTGCGCCGAAACCGAAAAGCGCGGCTTGCCATCCTGCCGCTTGCCGTAGCGTTGGTGCATCAGCCGTTCCTGCCAAAGCATCTGCCGCGCGTAGGCGAGAAATTCCTCGCCGTCTGCCGTGACGCGGATCCCCTTGTTCGTACGTGTAAAAATCCGAATGCCGAGCTCCTCCTCCAATGCATGGATGGCACTCGTGAGGGATGGCTGCGTGATAAAAAGGCGCGCCGCTGCCTCCGTGATGGAATGCGCTTCTGCCGTCTCGACGACGTAGCGCAGTTGGTTCAAAGTCAAAGGATCCCCTCCCGCTACCACTATATCATAGATTCAGACTATGGCATAGCCAAAGTTAAACGTATTTTCATCGTACGCGCATTTATGGTACAATCGTAGATAACATGTCCGAGACGCACAGACACGAACACACGGATCTACCTAGGAGGCATCCCATGGAAAAAAGAACGACACCCCCCTTCCGATACGATATCGTCGGCAGCTTCCTGCGCCCACCCAAACTGCAAAAGGCACGCGCCGATTTTGCGGCCGGCAAGATGGATGCCGCCGCCCTAAAGGCCTGCGAGGACGAAGCGATCCGTGACCTCGTCGCCAAGGAGAAAGCCGTCGGCCTCCTGGCCGTCACCGACGGCGAGTTCCGCCGCCGCTACTGGCACCTCGACTTCCTCGCCGCCCTCGAAGGTGTCACGGAAGTCAAGGCCAAGCACTGGTCGGTCCACTTCAAAGGGCATCAGCCGAAGGCCGCAACCATTCAGATTACGGATCGTCTCGGCTTTGGCGACCATCCATTTCTCGAACATTTCCGCTTCATGAAGTCGATCGCCGGCGACACGCTCGTGAAATTCACGATCCCATCGCCTAGCATGCTCCACCTCATCCCATGCGTCCGTACCGAAGGCTACGAGCCGATCGCGATGTATGCGGACGAGCGCACCCTCTTCGACGCGATTGCGCGCACGTATCGGGAAGCCGTCCGCGCGTTTTACGACGCGGGCTGCCGCTACCTCCAGTTTGACGACACGTCGTGGGGCGAGTTCTGCGATGTGGCGAAGCGCAAAGCGTATGCGGCACGCGGCATCGACCTCGACCACGTCGCGCGCGAATACGTGCGCATGCTGAACAAGGTTCTTGCGGCAAAGCCTGCGGACATGACGGTCACGATGCACATCTGCCGCGGCAACTTCCGCTCGACTTGGTTCTCCTCGGGCGGCTACGACCCGATTGCCGAAGTCCTCTTCGGCGGCTGCGCAGTCGACGGCTTTTTCCTCGAATACGATTCCGACCGTGCCGGCGGGTTCGAGCCGCTGCGCTACATCCGAGATCAGATGGTCGTCCTCGGCCTCATCACCTCAAAATCGCCAGAGCTCGAATCCAAGGACGCGATTCGCCACCGCATTGAGGAAGCGAGCCAGTACGTTCCCCTCAAAAGGCTTGCACTGAGCCCGCAATGCGGCTTCTCTTCGACCGAAGAGGGCAACCTCCTGACCGAGGACGAGCAATGGGCAAAGCTTCGTCTCATCAAGGAAATTGCCGACGAAGTTTGGGCATGACACCAAAAACGAATGTTTCACGTGAAACAAAGGCAGCCTCTCCTGCGGATCGGCTGCTTTTGTCTTCCTCTTAATACGCTATGCAAGAAAGGACTTTCTCCATGTTTCACATATTTGACGGCGCGTGCGGCACGATGCTGCAGGCAAACGGTCTGACACCGGGCGGCTGCCCCGAACTCATGAATGTCGAGCGCCCCGAAGTCATGCGGATGATCCACGAGAAGTATATCGCGGCAGGCGCAACCATCATCGAGACGAACACCTTCGGCGCGAGCCGCCTAAAACTCGACCACTATGGGCTTGAGGACCGCGTCACAGAGATCAACACCGCTGCCGTGGAAATCGCCAAAGCGGCGATCGCCGCATCGGGCAGGACCGTCAAAATCGCAGGCTCGATGGGGCCGACAGGGCGCTTTGTCACGCCGCTCGGCGATCTGGACTTCGAGAACGCCTACGAAACGTTTCACGAGCAGGCGAAAGCGCTTGCAGATGCAGGCGTCGACTACCTCATCATCGAAACGTGCATCGATATCCAGGAAATGCGCGCCGCACTGCTCGCTGCAAAGGCGGCCGCCCCCGGCGTCCCCGTCATCTGCCAGCTCACCTACAGCGACGACGGGCGCACTGTCACGGGCACCGATCCGCAGAGCGCCGCGATCATCCTGTCGGCGATGGGCGCCTCCATCATCGGCGTCAACTGTTCGCTCGGACCGGAGCAGCTCGTGCCGATTGTCAAGACACTTGCGGAAAATACCGACCTCCCCATCAGCGTGCAGCCGAATGCAGGCATGCCGACGCTCGTGGACGGCGTGACCCGCTTCCCCATGGGGGCAGAAGAATTCGGCTCGTGGGCGCCGAAGCTCGTAGCGGCGGGCGCGACGTACCTCGGCGGCTGCTGCGGCACGACTCCCGACCACATCCGCGCGCTTGCCGTCGCGCTCCATGGCGTAAAAGAACCCGTCCGCGCACCGCGCGAAAAGCGCCTCTGGCTCGCGAGCCGCAGCCGCTCCGTCTGCATCGACAAAGACCTCCCGACCGTGCTCATCGGCGAGCGCATCAACCCGACGGGGCGCAAGACGCTCGCCGCTGAGATCAAGGAAGGCTCGCTTCTCTCCGTCAAGAAAGAAGCCGTCAATCAGGTCAAGGCAGGGGCGAGCCTATTGGATGTCAACATGGGCGTCGCGGGCATCGCCCAAACACCGGCGATGAAGCAGGCGGTCACGGAGATCGCCCAGCTCACCGACGCGCCGCTCTCTATCGATACGAGCGATCCAGCCGCGCTTGAGGCAGGGCTTCGCGCCTACCCCGGCCGTGCGCTCATCAACTCCGTCACGGGCGAGGACGACCGCATAAGGGACTTCCTGCCGCTCGCCAAGAAGTACGGTGCGGCGATCCTCTGCCTGCCCGTCACCGAAGAGGACGGCGTGCCGAAGACGGCAAAAGGCCGTCTCGCTGCCATGCACTACATCATCGGCAAGGCGAAGGAAGCAGGGCTCACAGACGGCGACTTCCTGCTCGACGCGCTCGTCATGACCGTGTCTGCCGACAAGAACGCCTGCCGCGAGGTGCTGAATACCCTTCAGGGATACCGCGCGGACTTCGGCTATCCATCGACCATGGGACTCTCGAACATCTCGTTCGGCCTGCCGAACCGCCCGCTCATCAACAGCACATTCTTCTCCATGTGCCTCGCGGCGGGACTCGATGCGCCCATCATGAATCCCTACGACGACAAGATGCAGCGTGCGCTCAAGGCAAGCGCCGCGCTCCTCGGGCACGATCCGAACGGCATCGCCTTCAGCCAGGACGAAGCGAACCTCGCCGTGCCGAAAAAGGCGGCCGTCATGAAGACGACCGACCTCCCCATTTTGGACGCCATCAAGCAGGCCGTCATCGAAGGGGAAAAGGATGCTATCGTGCCATTCGTCGAGCAGGCGCTCAAGGAAGGCAAGACGGGAAACGAAATCACAGAATACGGTCTCACCGCCGCCATGACAGAGATCGGCGAGGACTTCGGCTCAGGACGCATGTTCCTGCCGCAGGTGCTGCTCTCCGCCGAAACGATGCGCGCCGCTTTCGATAAGCTCAAGGAACGCATCCCCGCGAGCGCGACAGCCGACAAAGGCACGGTCGTCATCGCGACCGTCAAGGGCGACGTCCACGACCTCGGCAAGAACATCACGGGCGCACTCCTCGCGAACTCCGGCTTCAAGCTCATCGACCTCGGCAAGGATGTCGACTCCGATACCGTCGTCGCCGCCGCCATCGAGCACAAGGCGGACATCGTCGGGCTCGCCGCCCTCATGACGACGACCATGCCGCAGATCGACCGAACCATCGAAAAGCTGAAGGCAGCAAACTGCGCCGCCAAGGTCATGGTCGGCGGCGCCGCCGTCACACGGGACTACGCTGCAAGCTGCGGCGCCGACTGCTATGCCGCCGACGGCGTCAAGGCCGTCAAACTCGCGAAGGAAATCGTCGGCGCAAGATAAAACCGCATGCACATCTGCAAGAACGGGCTTTTAGCCTAAACGTTGCGAAAGAATGATCACTTCCAAGCAAACCCGTGACATTTGGCAGACCCAGAAGAGGCACGCCTTTGCCAAAGGCGTGCCTCTTTTGGGTCTGCGCTGGATGCCTGCATGCTTGCATTTACAGCCTTTTGCCTATATGTTTCCCGTGAAACACGTAAGCCCGCTCACCATCTTTCGTCGGATTGCCGCAGATCACCGGGCAAAAAACCGAAAAGAAAGGAACGGGCTTGCCTATTTCGCGCTAAGCTTCTGTATCAGAACAAGACCTTGGAAAGGTGCAGATAGTCGGGGTCGAGCTTCTTCTTGTTGTTGACCGAGTCATGGAGGTCGATGGACACGACATGCCCCTTGCTGAAGCCGAAGACGATATTCGACAGCCCCGAAATGAGGGCGAGCGCCGCCTGCTCGCCGAGCTGGCTCGCGCGTACGCGATCGATGACCGTAGGCGATCCCCCACGCTGGATATGGCCGAGCACGGAAATGCGCGTCTCAAGCTGCGTGCGCTCCGCGATGAAGTCGCCGACTTCCTTCGCGCTGCCCGCTCCCTCTGCGACGACGACGAGGATGTAGCGCTTGCCCTTCTCATACGCCTTCTTCATATCCTCGCAAATCGCTTCGAGATCGTACGGCGCCTCCGGCACGAGAATGTACTCCGCGCCGCCCGAAATGCCGGAAATGAGCGCCAGCCAGCCGCTGTTCCTGCCCATGACCTCAAGGACGATGACACGGCGATGTGCCGATGCCGTATCGCGCAGCTTGTTGATCGCATCGATGATCGTATTCGCCGCCGTGTCACAGCCGATCGTGTAGTCCGAGCCCCAGACGTCGTTGTCGATCGTGCCGGGAAGCCCGACGATGGGAATGCCCGTCTCCTTCGAGAGGAGCGACGCACCGCGCAGGGAGCCGTCACCGCCGATGACACAGAGTCCCTCGATATCGCGGTCAATGAGGTGCTTGTAGCCGAGCTGACGCCCCTCGGGTGTCTTCCAACGCGCACAGCGAGCCGTACCGAGGAACGTACCGCCACGCTGAATAATATCGCCGACATCCTTCGACTCCATCTTGACCATATCCTCTTCCAGCAGGCCGTGATAGCCGTCGTGGATGCCCCAGACCGTCACGCCCTCATATAAAGCAGTACGCACGACGGCACGCGCTGCCGCGTTCATTCCGGGGCTGTCGCCGCCGCTCGTCATGACTGCAATGCTTTTCAACATGGATATATCCCCCTTGCCTTGACTCGGATCTTTACATGCAGCTTCCTGTTGTTCCACAAAGGAATCATCTCCCTAATCATACCATAAAACAGAGAAAGAAAACAGGTTTTTATTTGACAAGATGGAACGGAAATGATAGATTGAGAGCGTAAGCTGTGCGACTGACGGAAGTGGAGCACCACGGGGAGCACAGGGAAGAGAGCCGACCGTCTGGGCATCGCCTGGATTTTGTCGGCTTTTTGTCGTCGTTTTCTGCACAAGAAAAGGAGCACATCATGAAGGAACTCGAACTCAAGTACGGCTGCAATCCCAACCAAAAGCCCGCACGCGTATTGATGGAGCATGGCGACCTCCCCTTTACGGTGCGGAACGGAAACCCCGGCTATATCAATCTCTTAGATGCGCTCAACGGCTGGCAGCTCGTGCGCGAGCTCAAGGCAGCAACGGGGCTTCCTGCGGCAGCGTCCTTCAAGCACGTCAGTCCGGCAGGCGCAGCCGTTGCCGTGCCGCTCGATGAGACGCTCAAGAAAGTCTACTTCGTCGATGGCATCGAGCTGTCGCCCGTCGCGACGGCATACACGCGCGCGCGCGGCGCTGACCGAATGAGCTCCTACGGCGACTTCGTCTCGCTCTCCGATGCGTGCGACGCACAGACGGCATCGTTCCTCGCACGCGAGGTCTCCGACGGCATCATCGCGCCCTCCTACTCCGCCGAAGCGCTCGACATTCTCAAGAAGAAGCGCAAGGGAACGTACCTCGTGCTCCAGATGGACGAGGCATACGCGCCGGGCACGCTGGAGCGCAGGCAGATCTTCGGCGTCACATTCGAGCAGCAGCGCAATACGATTGCCATTACGGAAGACTGCCTCGCCGACCGCCCGACAAAAAACAAGGATATTCCCGAAGCCGCAAAGCGCGACCTCCTCATCGCACTCATCACGCTGAAGTACACGCAGAGCAACTCCGTATGTTACGCGAAGGACGGGCAGGCGATCGGCATCGGCGCGGGGCAGCAGAGCCGCGTCCACTGCACGCGCCTTGCGGGGCAGAAGGCGGACAACTGGCATTTGCGCCACGCGCCGCAGGTGCTCGCTCTCCCATTCAGAGATGACGTGCGCCGTCCCGACCGCGACAACGCCATCGACGTCTACATCAGCGAAGAGTGGGAAGACCTGCTCGAAACGGACGACTGGAAGCGCGTCTTCACCGAAAAGCCCCCCGTCTTTACGCGCGCGGAAAAGAAGGCCTGGGTCGCAAAAGCGCACGGCGTCGCGCTCGGATCGGATGCCTTCTTCCCCTTCGGCGACAACATCGAGCGTGCCCATAAGAGCGGCGTCAGCTTCATCGCGCAGTCTGGCGGCTCGATCCGCGATGATAACGTCATTGCGGCCTGCGACAAGTACAATATCGCCATGGCAATGACGCATATCCGCCTCTTCCATCACTGATATGCCGCTTTGTTTCACGTGAAACAAGAAGCCCGCTGCAAATAGCAGCGGGCTTTTCCAATTCGTCCGCAAGAATCCAACTTGCGCGATAATCTAGGCAAGCTCCCGTACGCGCCCACCGCTCGCTTTTCTGAGACGGTTCATGATGGCGAGCCCGAGCCCGCCCTCCGCGACGCCCTCGGCGAGCAGCACGTCCGCATCGGTCGCATCAAAGGCGATAAGCCCCTCGTAGATATGCGAGGCTATCGCGGAGAGATCGCCCTGCGCCCCGTAATCCCGCACGCGGCTCTCAGGCAAGAGCCCAGCGACACCGCTGCACGTCTCATGGCTGGCGAGCACCCCCGGCTTCCTGCCCTCTTTCAGCAGGCGGCGCACTTCGCGTCGAAACGCTGCCGCCATTTTGGCCGGTGCGCCGCAGTAGAGCGTCATGTCCGCCTTTGGCGCGTAGTGGCGGTACTTCATGCCCGGCGCACGCGGCACGGTCTTTGCCCCAACGAGCGCAGGGTCTAGATTGCAGCCGCCGAGGACTTCCGTCAGCATTTCGCGCGTGATCGCGCCGGGACGCAGGATCGTCGCGACGGCGCCCGTGCAGTCGACGATTGTCGATTCGATGCCAACGCGGCACGTGCCGCCGTCGAGGATGAGCGGGATGCGCCCCTCCATGTCGCGCAGGACGGAGGATGCCGTCGTGGGGCTCGGCCTGCCCGAGCGATTCGCCGACGGCGCGGCAATCGGCACGCCTGCCGCGCGGATGAGCGCACGTGCGACAGGATGCTCGGGGGCACGGATGCCGACGGTGTCAAGACCACCCGTGATGCGATCCGGCACGAGGGGCTTCCGCGGAAGGATGAGCGTCAAAGGGCCCGGCATGAACGCCGCCATGAGTTTCTCCGCCATCGGCGGAATCCCCGCCGCAGCCTCTTCCACCATCGCGCGCCCCGCGACGTGCAAAATGAGCGGGTTGTCGGATGGCCGCCCCTTCGCCTCGTAGATGCGCGCACACGCCACTCTATCGAATCCGTTTGCGCCGAGCCCGTAGACCGTCTCCGTCGGAAAGGCGACGAGCCGGCCTGCGCGGATCAGTGCTCCCGCGCGGCGAATCGCCGCGCAGTTCTCCGAATCCGATGCCAGTACACGCAGGACCTCTGTTTCCAATTCGACTTTCCTCCTCTTGTGCCGCGCGGGCATTCCGATCAAAATAAAACCGCCACCACTGGGGTAGGCGGTTGTCCCGCGCAGCCAGACAAGCCGCTGGTTCCCATCATTTCGGGTACGGATAGACCTCGAGCCGATCATGCACCCACTCCGCCATGAACAGCTCGCTCACGTCATAGCCGTAGTCGCGGACGGTTTCCCGCAGCCACTCCTCGCTCCGATCCATGATTTCGAGGATGCCCGTATCGATGCGGCCGTCGACGATGAGCGGGTAGCGCACAGTCTGCGTGCCGTAGGGAATGACGGTGAGCTGGCCGTTCTGCTCCAAGATGGCGCGGCGCACCTGCCGAATCTCGCTGACGTTGTTCATGCGAAGCTTGAGGTGCAGGTCGTTCGCGCCGATCCCGTGGCGCAGGCATTCCTCGATGAGAATGTCTCCCTTTTCAATCAGGACGACGGGCGAGCCGTCGATATTGCGCTTGATGAAGGCGTAATGCGTCGTGCCGAAGCGCACGATGAGCACGAGAATCGTCCAAATCAAGAGGACGAGCGTGAACTTGATGAGGCCGATGGCATCATTGTAGACGACGCCGCCGATGATCGCGCCGAGCACGTAGTTCTGCACCTGGTCAAAGGCAGAGCTCGGTGCGAGATTGCCCTTGCCCATGATATTCATCTGCACGATGAGCGTCAGGATGCCGACGGCAAACTTCACAGCGATCAGGGCGTACCCCGTAAGAACCAGCATCAGCGTGCCTCTTTCTTGTCCACGACCTTCACGTCATCCGGCAGGAACTTGACGGGCAGGAGCTGGTACGCAGCAAAGTCCTTGTCAAACTGCACCTCGTACATCGTGTCCCTGTACTTCATGAGCATCCCCGGCCGAAGCCGTCTGGCGTTCACGAGCACGGAATCGGGGTCGAACCCTTCCTTTTCGCTGACCTTCTGCACGAAGCCGACCATGTGCGAGGAGGCATCGAGCGAATCGATGGCCTGCGTGTAGTCGTCGAGCTTGCTGCCGATCAGAAAGAGCACGCAGAGGAACAGGATGATGCCAAGCTCGCGATACTTCGTGTCAAACCGATGCCGGCTGAACTGCCATGCGAGGACGAGCATGGCAAACAGGAGGACGGCCGTCGCCCCCCACTGCAGCAGCGAATTTCCATGCGCCTGCTCCTCTAGGGCAGCGAGCGTGTAAAACTCCATAAGAACCTCCCTTGTGGGTCACCCTTTTCAACGAAAAGAAAACCGTTCTCCTAACGGCAGACGGTTTTTCCCTTACAGAAAAATCCCTTGCGTGCATTATACTACGACGTACGAACGGTTGGCAAGCCATGCCCTCATGCCCCGAAAAACTCGTTTTCTGCCGCAATGCACAACATGTGGTAGACGGGCAGATGGTACTCCTGGATGCGGTACGTCTCATCCGAGGGGACGCGGATCGCGATATCGGCAAGATTCCGCTCGGCAATCCTGCCGCCCGTCCTGCCCGTGAGCGCGATGACCTTCATGCTGCGGACGTGCGCCATCTGAATCGCGTAGAGGACATTCTTCGAGTTGCCCGACGTCGAGATCGCGAGCAGCACGTCCCCTGGCTCTCCCATGCCGAGGATCTGCTGGGCGAACGACAGGTCCGGCGCCTGGTCGTTCGCAAACGCCGTATTCAGCGCGACCTGGTTCACGAGCGAGAGCGCGGGAAGCGTTCCCTGCAAATTTTCGAGGAAGTAGTCCGCTTCCTCCGGGCAAACCGCACGGATCTTTTCCGCAATCCTTCCGTCGAGCCTGCGCGGGAGAAGGAATCCCTTCATGAGCTCGCCGACGATGTGCTCCGAGTCGGATGCACTGCCGCCGTTTCCGCAGACGATGAGCTTATGCCCGGCGCGGTAGCTTTCACATAACGCGATGACCGCTTCGCGCAAATCTTTCTCGCAGGCAGCGAGCGGCGCATAGTGCGCGATGAGCGCAGGAACAGCGGCGAGTGTGGATTCCTTTACCATGGGCACGCTTCTTTCTATGGGATTCATTGTCAAGGGATTCGTTTCCATGGCGCGCCTAGACGACGTGGATGCCGCACGTGCATTTGGCACGCGATGCAATCAGCGATTGCGGTAGCGGTCTGCCGTCTGGCGCGCATTGTAGCCCGCGTCCGCCGGCGGCTGGATATCCTGGACCTTCTGGCGCGGCGTCACGTCAATCGTCTCGCGCGGTGCAGGCGCAGAGAAGTTCTGACGATACGGCGAAGGCTCCTCCTCCCGACGGCCGCGGAACTTATTCCAAAGCCAGCGGATGACGAAGATCGCAGCGACGAGCAAAACGACATTCATGAGCAAGCCCATGATATCCCCCATCATGCCGCCCATCATGCCCCCCATGCCAAAGAGGTGCGAGAGCATCGAGCCGAGGAACATGCCGCCCGCGAAAAGGCCGATGCCGCGCATGATGCTGCCGAGGCGGCTGGAACTCTGGTTCGCCTGCGCGCCTGCCGCATTCGATCGGGTTGCCGCATTCGGCGCAGGCGCATTCTTGTCGAGACTCTTGGCGTCCTTCGACGGCGCGTACCCTGAGCCGTTGCCCGATACGGACTTGCCCGCATTCCCCGTGCTCGCTTTCGGTGCGACAGGCGCCACCCTCGGCGCAGCCTTTGGTGCAAATTTCGCGCCGCCCTTTGCGGCATACGCCGTCGAAGTGAGATCCACGGACGCAGGCAGGACGGGCGAAGCCGTGAGCACCATGGCGCCTGCCAGTGCCGCGGCAAGTATTTTCTTTCGATTCATGGGATAAGATTCTCCTTTTCTGTTGGATCTGTTTATGTTGGATTTGCTGCTCATTCTTCCCTGTATGATTTGATATCATCGGGGAATGCGTAGATCTCCCCGACCGTGTCGAGCTCGCCCGAAAGGTAGCGGTCGATGTCGTCGACGTCGATATAGAGCTTGCAGTCGACATCGAGATAGCCCTGCTCGCGCGCGTTCGAGAGATCGCGGATCGCGATGAGCTTCTCGCGCAGCTTCAGAAGCTCGGAGCGCGTCGCGTGCACATCGAGCTTGATTTGCGGCACGCCGTACTCCTTGAGCACTTCATCCATCGTCATGCGCTGTGACATAATATATTCCTTTCTGCAACGTGTTCTTTGCTACATTTTGACCTTTTGATGTTTATAGTATACGGATCGAGCATGAAGATTGTCTGAAAGGCACCGGATTTGCCGTACATTTCATCGTGCTTGTGGCTTCTCCCGCGCTTTCATGCGGTCGAGCACGCGCTGAAGCTGTTTCTTCTGCCGCAGGTGCGACTCGTATTCCATGTCGCCCGAATCCACCTGCATTCGCTTTTCAAGCAGGTCAATGCTCGTCTGAACACGGCGCATCGCATCCCTACGCCGCATATCGTCCTGCATGCAGGCACCTCCATTCATACGATTTAGATTCATTATAGCGGAAACGACGGGCAAGCACAAGGAATGCCGCCTGCATGGGCACGTCTATCCGACCATTCCGATGCAAGCTGCCGCGACGGAACGAACAAAAAAGAACCAAGGCATTTCCCACTGCCTTGATTCTTTCTTTGCCGCCCTTATGCCTGCACCGATTCGATGTAGTGCACGATGAGGCCAGCCGCCTGTTCGAGCGAACAGGTTCCTGTATTGATGGAAAGATTGTAGTATTTGGGGTCGCCCCACTTGCGGTTCGTGTAGTGGCTGTAGTAGCCGCCGCGCTTCAAATCCTCCGCATTGAGATCGCTCAGCGTACGACCCTCGTACGTTTCTTTTCCGCGTTTCGCACGAAACGCATCGTCAGCGCAGATATAGAAGGAATACGTATCGGGACGGTCGCGCAGCACGTAGTCGGCACAGCGTCCGAGAAGGATGCACGGCGCGTCCTCCGCAAGGCGGCGAATGACCTCGCTCTCCGTCTCAAACATCTTATCGTTGAGCGAATGCGGGCTTTCCTTCACGCCGAACAGGTAGAACGGCGTAAAGGAAAGCGGCAGCGGCGGGACTTCCTCCTCAAACTTCTTCAGTTTCTCAAAACCCATGTCGCCGACACCAAGCTTTTCTGCCGCCTGGCTCACAATCTGGCGGTCGTAGAGACGCCAGCCGAGCTTCTTTGCAAGGATCTGGCTGAGCTCGCGCCCGCCCGAACCGTATTCGCGGCTTATGGTAATGACGGTGCTTTCTTTCATGAGAATCCTCCTTTCCCCCTGATAACGGAAACGTCTATTCCCAATCCCAATCCCGAATGTTTCCATCCGCATCAAAGGGGATAGCCTGTGGTTCCGTCAGGATTTGCAAATTGGGTATCTTGCGGGCCTCGCCAAGCAACGCCTCCGAAATCCAATACGTCTGCATAGACAACGTGTTATGAAGCCATACCACCTTGACGCCAAGTTTCCTATCCGCCTTAAAGCATATTTTCATGCCGAATTTAATGGCGAGTTCGTCATTCGGCATGACCGGCGGAATCTTCGCAGCTCCTGGCACTAGGCTCGTAATGTTGTTCGGATAAGTCGCCTGCATATCAAATTTATGGAATAATCGCATTGTCGTTATATCCGCATTTCCAATGCCGGTCACATTTCCATGTGACTCATCCGTGAGATCCAGCATGATAATGGCATCTGCAAAAGGTTCCCATCGCCCCATGACTGGCGAACGCCCAATAATATTCGGATCCGCTCCTGTCCCACTGATATTCTTCCCCAATTCATCGAGAAGAATGGCATCCACCTTAGCAAATGGTATTTTGGGCATAAGTGCGCGCGCTTCCTCCAGATACCCCGGCTCTTCTGCCTCAATGGCATCATGCGGAACCGCTATGATCCGATACGTATCATGATATGCGTTTTCGATAATGCCAAGCGCATGAATATTTTGATACCGTGACAACACGGTATGTGCAAACTCCTGTACATTTTTCGACATTTCACAAAATCCACGCGAATGACATATATCCGCACCATGCTGCTTTCCCATGCCGATCGCAATCATTTTCTGGATGCCGCTTTCAATCCTGCCATGAAAAGCAGTATGCGGTTTGATGCGAGCAACAGGGATGATCCAATCCGCTTTCGAAGCGTACGTATCAAGACGCACCTCGAGCCCGGACGCGGATATGCCCACAGGAACCGTCTCCATGGTTGCACAAATCGGCGCGCCGACATTTTCTTCTGACAAGCCAAAATTCAAAAGGATTTCTTTCTGTCCCTCTGCCTGTGCCCCACCATGGCTTCCCATGGCAGGAATGATGAATGGGTTTCCTCCTCGCAGCTTGATTTGTACAACGAGTTCTCTCACCATAAGCGCGAGATTTGCAATCTCACGGCTGCCGCAGGCAATACAAACAGAATCCCCCTCGCCAATCCCATGTAAGATATCCCGATCCCTTAGCGCTTGCCGCACCGCCCCTGCTGGGTCGTTGATATGTGGTTGTGAAAGATGATACCTGACTTTTGCAAAACGCGGGATCCTTGCTTCACGCAGCAAATGTTCAAAGATATGCATGGGGTTCCCCTTTCCTCTGAATATTCCTCTTTTCCATCGCAATATTTCCATCGCAGGAACCTGTTTACAAGCAGGACCTTCTTATCCATTCATGTGATGATTAGGAATAGGGCAACGCGTGGAAGAAGCTCCACGCGTTTTTCCCATTTCCAAAATTGTTGCTTATTGCAGATACTGACTGTACTTCATGTAATGATCCAATTGCTTTTCCAGCTCTGCTTTCGTCTCTTCGACACTCAATGCCCAAGGCGCTTGATAATTCATCTTTTCACACTCCGCCTTGTATTCGGGGTTTTCCTTGACAATCTTATGGATTGTCTGATTGAGCTTCTCTACAATAGCAGGATCGGTCCCCTTCGGTGCAAGGACGACGTAAAGCGTATCTGCCGAAACGTCTTTATAGCTCTCACTAATGGATGGGATGTCCGGAAGCATTTGGGAGCGCGAAGACAAGCACGTCCCCAGCGTACGAAGCTGTCCGCTTTCAATATATTCCCTAGCTGTCGCATACGGCAAAGACGTCACATCCACATGCCCACCAAGCAGCGACGTCAATCGATTTGATGCGTCGCCGATATCCACGACATTGAATTTTGCTCCGACAATCTTGTCAAATACAACGGAAACGACGTATACTCCGCCTCCCATCGATACGCCATATTTGATCGTATTAGGCGCAGCTTTCGATGCATTAACGAGGTCTTCGATGGTCTTATAAGGAGCGTCCGCTCTCACAACAATATTCTCCCCGGACTGTTTTCCGTAAATCGCAACAGGCTCAAAGGACTCATAGCTGAAATCCGAAAGTCCGGTTGCCTTATTTGCAACCAGCGCCATGGAGTTCGTCGCGATAATGGTATACCCATCCGGATTTCCATCCTTGTACTGCTCCAATGCAATGGAGCCATTCGCGCCCGTCACATTGTTCGGCACAACGCTCTGCCCGAGTTCCTTTTCGAGCAAGCGGGCGAGAAGCCTTGCATTGTAATCCGTATCGCCGCCTGCTCCGTGCGTGACGATGAGATTGATCGGCTTGTTGGGATAATTGCCCACATCCCCGCCCGCGCGCTCGCTGCCGCTCCCGCAGCCCGCTGCTGCCAGGAGGCACGCGCCGATCACAATGGTCCCGAACATTCTTTTTGCCTTTGCTGTCCATTTCATATCAATCGCCTCTTTCTTTCCATTCCTATGATTCCTTTTCCTATGCATTCCCTTTTGATTCCTGCTCCGCCGCCGCGAGCTTTTTCGCCTCGCGGCGGTTCATGACGAAAGAGAATATGAGCGCCGCCACGGCGATCGCCGTAAGCACGGCTGCAATGGGGTGATCGAGCAGCCCTTCGCCCGTCCCCGTGAGCTGCATGACGCGGCGGAAGTTCATCTCAAAGATAGGTCCCAGGATGACGCCCATGATCACGGGGACGGACGGGATGTGCGTCTTGACCATGGCATAGCCTAGGACGCCGAATGCCATGATGCTGTAGACATCGAAGATACGGTTGCTGTTTCCGAACGCGCCAATCGCGCAGAGCACCATGATAATCGGCAGGAGGAAGTATTTTGGCACGGTCAGCACGCGAATGAAGACGCGTATGCCGAAAAGCTCGATGAAGAGCATGGCAATCGCCGAAAGGAAGAGCGCCGTGAAGAGCCCGTAGATGACGGCGCCGCTCTTCTCAAAGATGAGCGGTCCGGGCGCGATGCTGTGCACCATGAGCCCGCCGAGCAGGATCGCCGTGACCGCATCGCCGGGGATACCGAGCGTCAAGAGCGGGATCATCGCGCCGCCGATGCCCGCATTGTTCGCCGTCTCGGATGCGACGACGCCGTCGATGATGCCCGTTCCGTACTTCTCCGGTGTCTTGGACTGGTTCTTCGCCGCCGTGTACGAGAGCATGCCCGAAATCGCACCGCCGATCCCCGGCAGGATGCCGATGATACAGCCGATGACAGACGAGCGCAGCGCGTTGAACTTCTGTCCGAAGAACTCGTGCAGCGTGAAGCCAAAACCTTTGATATGGACGTTCGTCTCGATGTGCATATCCCGTTTCTCGCGCACTTCTTCCGCCGCTTTCGCGATCTCCGTGATGGCAAACAGCCCAATGAGGATCGTGAGAAGCGCAAAGCCGCTCGTGAGCTCACTCATGCCGAACGTGAATCGCTTCATCGAATCGACAGGGGAAAGCCCGACTGTCGCAATCATGAGTCCGAGGAATGCCCCCATGAGCCCTTTGACGAGGTCGCGCCCCGCAAGGCTGATGACGAGTGCGAGAGCACAGGCCGCAACGGCGCAATACTCAAACGCGCCGAACTGGATCGCGACGCTCGCAAGCGCCGGCGAGATTGTCACGAGCATGAGAAGCCCGAAAATCGTGCCGACAAAAGAAAAGACAACGCCGACGCCGAGCGCCTTTCCGGCCTCGCCCTTTGCCGCGAGCGGCGCTCCGTCAAATGTCGTTGCGATCGAGGACGGCGTGCCGGGGATATTCAGCAGGATCGCGGCGACGAGACCGCCGGATATGCCGCCGACATAGAGTGCGATCAAGGTCGAGAGCCCCTGCACGGGCGTCATCGTATAGGTGACGGGCAGGAACATGATGAGCGCGAGTGTCGCCGTGAGTCCCGGCACAGCGCCGAAGATGATGCCGATGAAGACGCCGAGCACGATAAAGCCGAGTGTCAGCGGATCGGTCACGACGGACAACGCGCCTTGAAGCATAATCGAAGGATCCATTTTCTCACCTCATTTCCTACTTCTCCTACTTCAAAATGCCGGGCGGCAGCATGACCATCAGGTATTTCGTAAAGACGAAGTACAGGCTGATGGAAAAAAATACGGCAAGCCCCGCTGCAATGCCAAGCACGCGCCGCGAGCGCTTCTCCAGCGGCGTCAGCACCCAAATCTGCAAGAGGATGTAGGCAATGCTCGTCAAAATAAAGCCGACGGGCCGCATGAGTGCGGCGTAAAGGATCAGCAGGACGAAGGTGTAGACGACCTCGCGCCGATGCCGAATCGCCTCCAAGATCTCCCGCAAGCCCTTCGTCTCCTTCTCTTTGCGCATCGCGAGGAGCGCGCGGACGATGAGGACGAGAGAGAGTGCGAGCAGGCATCCGCCCCAAATCTTCGGCACGGTCTGCGCGTTGACACCTGCCGTCGCTGCCCCGCCGAAAACCTTGACCGTCGTCGCCTGAACGAGGTAAAACCCGGAAAACACCGCACCGGCAATGCCGGTCATCAAATCGCTTTTCATCGTTATCCGCTCCGTTTCCTATGGGCATTCGCTTTCTTTTGGCTCTCCATCTCTCACATGACTTTCGCGTAAATGGAACGGATATCGTCGAGCGAAAGCTTCTTGCAGTTGTTGACGAGCAGGCGCTGCTGCTGGCTGCCCGCATCGACGAGGAAGTCGATGTCGCCTGCCGCAACGCCGAACTCCTTGAGGCTCGTCGGAATCTTCGTATCGCGGACGATGGAGGCAATCTCCTCGATCATATGGTCCGCCTTTTCCTCCTGCGCCCTTTCTGCAAGCTCCGGATAGACGATATCCGAGAGCATCGCGAGGCGATCCGTGCAGGCATCCTCGTTGAACGCCATGACGTGTGCGAAGAGAATCGCATTCGATACGCCGTGCGCGATATGGTACTTGCCGCCGAGCGGGTACGAGAGCGCATGGACGGCCGTCGTTCCAGAGCCCGTGATGGCAACGCCGCCGTAGAATGCGCCGAGCATCATGCTCATCTTTGCTTCGAGGTCGCCGGCGTCCGCCCAAGCCCGGCGGATGTTGTGGAAGATTTTCTTTGCGCCCTCGCCCGCGTAGGCATCACTCAGCGCCGTCGCCTTGTTCGAGGTGAAGCACTCGACGCAGTGCGCAAGCGCGTCGATGCCCGTCGCCGCGATGATCTTCGGCGGCAATTTCGCAATCATCTGCACATCGAGAATAACGTAATCGGGAATCATGCAGTCGTTTACGATGCCCTGCTTCGATTCCTTTTCGGGAATGGCGACGATCGCGTTGCAGGTCGCTTCAGACCCCGTTCCGCATGTCGTCGGGAGCATGACCGTCTTCGTCTGCTTCTTCGCGATAGTGCTGTCCGCGAGGAGATCCCTAAGCGTGTAGGGCGCGCCGACGATGATGCTCGCGAGCTTCGCTGCGTCCATGACGCTGCCGCCGCCCACGCCGACGATGAGCTCCGGCTTTTCCCGGACTTCGCCAAGGACGCGCTCGATGTCGGCGACGGCCGGCTCTGCCGTGAGATCGTCCACGACCGTGACCGAAGCCGCCTTCCCGCAGAGCGCTTCGACGCCCTTTGTGAGACCCGCGCCGCGAATCCCCCTGTCCGTGAAAATCAAAACGTTTTTCACGTTTTCCTTTGCGAGAATCTCCGCGAGCTTCTCGCTGCTCCCCTGTCCTGCAAACAGCACGGACGGGATGGTGATTTGACCGTTCTTCATTCGAATCGCTCCTAACATAACATAAAAAATAAAATGATTTGTGTTTTTGGTACATTTGCTCAAAACGGAAAAGATAAACTTTTCCATCGAACAATACCATTGATAATCGTAACTTGCGGCAAAATCATCTGCGTGCCATCGAAGGTTTCTCCCATGCGATTTTGCAAATGGAATGGATGTTTTTCAACGCGGAAAATAGTCAAGTTTGCCCGTGCCTGTTCCTTCCACGTTCCAATCCCATCTGGCAGGCGATGGATAGCAGCAGGATTCACGGTGCAAGCAGCAATTACGTCTAGAAGTGAGACCCCTAGATTCAACCATTTCGACAGTACAACAGGCAGCCCCCAGCACATATTATGAAACAGTCCATTTTTTGTCATATCCGTTGAAATGATGTCCGGCAAGAACCCGCCTTTAATAGCAGGTCGAATGACATGATAACAATGATTGATTCGCGCATCTGCCGAGTCGAAATAAACACCGCGTTCTCTCGCCTCGAAAACGGCGCGTTTTACCTGTCCATCGTCATCTATTATCGTACTTCCTTTGCCTTGGTAGATATGACATAATAAATCCCCAGGACGCATTTTCTCCACAATCTCCTCCATAGGACAAGGTGGATTTGTAACGTGAACTGTAATGGAACAGCCGAGCTCATCTGCGAGAGCAAGTGCTTTATCAAGTACGTTATCCGAAAATCCTGCTACGACCTCTGCCCCATATCGAAGCTTCAATCCTCGCGCATGTTCTGCATCCTCCATAAAGATTGTACGAAATGCCTCCACGTCATACGCGGCAGGATCAACATTTTCAGGATAAAATTCTGTAATCTGCCCAGATCGTGATACATTAACGGAATAGAAAATAGGGATTATGCTACGATCCACGATTTCTCGCTTGAAACTAGCCCAGTTCCCGGTACCAGAACTACCACCATCTATGGCGGCTGTAACGCCCATCGGAATCAGTGCCAGATCCGCTGCAAAGCCAGGCTCTGTTCCATCCTTGAACACGTGGACATGAGAATCGATCCAACCAGGACTGATATAGCACCCCGTTGCGTCAATCCGTTCTCTCGCTTCAATTGGTTCATCTGTCGAAACACGAATAAGTTTTCCCTTAGAAATACCAAGTGTCCTTTGTTCAATTGTTTTCGCTTCTGGATCGATGATACGTCCATTCTCAATCACGAGATCAAGCTGCGCCATAATTCAATTTCTCCTTCCGAAACGATCTCAATCTTCCACCCCAATCTTTTTTGTGAAGTTAATGAGTAATGAAAACAGTCCAATGCCAACGCCAAAACAAGCAAAGAGCACAAGTGCAAGGAAGTATGAACCAGTCGATCCTACGATTGCACCGATAACGAGTGGAATAATGGCACCGCCAACATTGCCGACGCAGTTCATGCAACCACCGACTGTGCCGATGTTTTCACGTTGTGCGAGTGCAGCAGGGACAGTCCAATATAAACAGCCCGACCACTTTTGGAAGAACAAGGCAACCGTGATACAAAGTATCGCCATATAGAGCGAATTAGACTGACTAAGGAGTAGCATCGCACCACCACTCATAACGCCAATCAGTAAAAGGTTGCCATGCATAATTGTATTGTAATGTCCTTTCCCGTATCTCTTTTTCAACTTGTCTGTGATTGTTCCGCCAAGAAGCCCTCCCAAAACACTCATGCCATAGATTATGAACAGTGCTCCGCCAAGCCCCTTAATATCGAGATGATGAACCGTTGCCAGGTACATGGGTCCCCATGTCATCAGCCCATAGGCAATGGCATTGCCACAAGTAAAACCGAAACACATGCCCCAAAAATCTTTATGCACGAAGTAAGTTCTCAGTTTGAGCTTTGCTTTTTGAAGCGCACTTTCCTTTTGATTGGTTTTCCATTCTTCTGCAAGCGCATTTTTAATATAGTTACGTTCCGCTTGGTTGACCTGCGGATTTGTATCTGGCGTCGTCATGAGTTTCCTTCCACAGAGGAATACGATTAGTGCCGTCAGGACACCAATCGCTATCAAAGCGCCCCTCCAACCGCCTAGCCAAAGAACAAAAAGTGCTACAAGCGGTGCTCCAAAGGCATTGCCAAGTGACGAACCTACATCGACGAGCGCACTGCCGCGTGAACGCTCTGTGACGGGCAACCAAATAGATTGAAGCTTCGCTCCCGCAGGATAAATAGGCGCTTCTGAAACACCAAGCAAAACGCGAATGAACATAAACGCCTTGCTGCTGCTAATAAGCCCTGTAATGACTTGAAACACGCCCCAACAAAGACCTCCAATAAGGAGAATCTTACCGGGTTTGAAGCGATCACAAAGCCAACCGCAAGGAATCTGCATAATAGCGTATCCCCAGAAAAACGCCGATAAAATCGCGCCAACTATCTCAGGAGAGAATTGAAGTTCCTCTTTGATTTGCGGCATACAGACGGAAATTACCGCACGGTCAATGTAATTGATTGTGCATATGATCGCTAGCATGAAAAAAATTCTCCATCGTGCGTTTGATCGTTTGGTCATGTCTAAAGACGGTTGTTCCACTGCTTGTCACTCCTTTATTTAATTTTCTTAATGAACTATCGATATAAGACAACCTTCTTTATTTTTCCCATCTGCCATGCCGATAGGCGTCCGGATTGCAGACCTTGTCCCATTTCTCCCCGCGGATGACGGCGAGGACTCCTTCCGCTGCAAGGGTCGCGACGCCCGATGCCGCCTCCTTCGTCTGTCCTGCCATATGCGGCGTGACGATGAGGTTGTCGCAGGAAAAGAGCGGATCGTCCGTCCGAATCGGCTCCTGCACGACGACGTCGGTCGCGGCAGCTTGGATCCAGTCCTCACGGAGTGCGCGTACGAGCGCCGCTTCATCGATGATACCGCCGCGCGCGCAGTTGACGAGGATCGCCGTCTTCTTCATGAGCTGAAGCTCACGCGCGCCGATCATGCCGCGCGTCGCGTCCGTAAGCGGCGTATGGACGGAGACGGCATCGGCTTCCTTCAGGATGTCCTCCATCTCGGCACGGTATCCGTAGCCCCATTCCGCAACGGTCTCCGCCTTGAGGAAGGGGTCGTAGACGAGGACTTTCATGCCGACGCCCGTCGCCAGCTCGGCGAGGATCTTGCCAATATGCCCACAGCCGATGAGGCCGAGTGTCTTGCCGTACAGCTCGTACGCCTTGTACTCGCTTCGTATGCCGAAATTTCCCTTGCGCATTTCATGGTCGCATACGAGCATGTTCTTCGCGCAGGCGAAAATCATCGCCATCGCGTGTTCGGCAACGGAGCGCGTATTCGCGCCCGGTGCGATGACGACAGGGATGCCGAGCTCCGTCGCGGCCGCGACGTCCACGTCGTCGACGCCGACGCCGGGGCGGCCGATCGCCTTTAGATTTGGGCACTGCAGCATCGTCCTCTTGTCAATCGAGCCGATGCGGATGATGACGCCGTCCGCATCCTTAAGTTCGGGGAGCATGTCCTCCGGCTTTCCTGAGCCGATGATGGCGACGTCTGCGCCTGCCGTTTCGAGGACGGCCATGCCGGCATCGTGCAGGCGATGGGAAATTACGATTTTGGGTGCTTCCATTTCTTCCTCCTCAGTACTGCCTGAACACTTCCGTCAGCGCGTCTTTTATCGCAGGATTCGTGCAGTTCGACGGACGGCGCGCAGGACCGACTTTCCAGCCGCGCATGTTGACGGCGAGCTTGACGACGGAGTTCGGATTGCCCATCTGCATGACGTTGCGGAAGGGGCGGATCTTCTTCTGCGCTTCATTTGCCTTTTCGATATTTCCCTCTTTCCAGTATTGGTAGATGCTGACCATGAGCTCAGGGAAGACGTTGGAGCAGCCCGAGATCGCGCCCGTGCCGCCCGCCATGAGCGTCCAGAGGATGAGGGAGTCGCTGCCTGCGAGGACGTTGATGCCGGCCTTCGTATTCTCGATGTACTTGAGCGTGTTGTCGAAGCTGCCGCTCGAGTCCTTGGTCCCGATGATATTTTCATGGGATTCCATGAGCTTCCTGACCGTCGTAAAGGCGATATTGTTGCCTGTGCGCGCGGGGATGTTGTAGAGGAGCATCGGGAGCTTCGTCGACGCGGCGACAGCGGAAAAATGCTCCAATAGATCGTCCTGCGTAACGGCAACGAAGTACGGCGAGATGACGGAGAGGCAATCGACGCCGAGCGCTTCCACGCGCTTTGTGAATTCCACCGTCTCCTTTGTCGTGACGCAGCCCGTGCCCGCATAGACCGGGACGCGCCCGCCTACCGCCTCGACCGCCGTCTTGATGACGGCAAGCTTCTCCTCCGAATCGAATGCGTAGAACTCGCCATTTGTCCCCATCGGGAAAATGCCGTCTACCCCCGCCGCAATGAGATGCTGGATGAATTCCCGGTACATCCCTGCATCAAATGTTTCATCTTCCGTCAATGCCGTGACGACAGGGGTGATCAATCCTTTTGCTTCAAACATCTTGCACGCTCCTTTTTCTTTTTCTCGATTGAATCATATTGATAGGATAAACGGCTTGAAGAATGTATCGTTTCATCCTACAGATCAGCGGCAAAGCGAACCTTTGCCATCTGTGCGCCGAGCTTCAGCGCCTCGACCATGCTGTCAGGGCTTGCTTTTCCCGTGCCGGCAACGGCGAATGCCGTGCCGTGGTCGACCGAGGTACGGATGATCGGCAATCCGACCGTGACGTTCACGCCGCAGTCGAAGCCGAGCACCTTGATGGGAATATGCCCTTGATCGTGGTACATGACAACGACGATATCAAATGCATCGAGGTTTGCCGCACGGTGAAACACGCTGTCGGGCGGAATCGGGCCCTGCACGTTCCAGCCCTTCTCCTGCGCTTCGCGCACGGCGGGTGCGATTTCCCGCTCGTCCTCGTCGCCGAAGAGCCCACCCTCGCCGCAGTGCGGATTGAGCCCTGCGACGGCAATGCGTGGTTTTTGGATGCCCATGAGCGTGAGCGTCTCTTGTGCAAGGCCGATGACCTTTGCGACGCGCTCCTTTTTGACTGCATCCGGCACATCGCGAAAGGCAATGTGCGTCGTCACATGGATAACGCGCAGCTTTGGGCTCGTCAGCATCATCGAGAAATCCTTCGTCCCCGTCAGATGGGCGAGGATTTCCGTGTGACCGGGAAAGTGAACGCCGCCCAAATTGAGCGCCTCCTTATTGAGCGGCGCCGTGACGACGGCGTGCACAGCATGCGCCATCGCGTACTTGCAGGCGCTTTCGATGTACGCGTACGCCGCGCGCCCTGCCCTGCCGTCTACCTTTGCAAACGGAAGGTCTTGCGGCAGATTGTGCAGGTCGATGACGTCGATCATGCCGCTGTCCCCGCCGCCCTCTTTCGGCGCATCCACGGCACGGCATTCCAGCGGCACGCCTGTGATGGAGACAGCGCGCTCCATCATGCCGAGGTCGCCGAACACGACAGGACGTGCGAGCTCGTACATCTCCTTTTTTGCGAGTGCCTTGGCGATGATCTCAGGGCCAATGCCTGCCGCGTCGCCCATCGTGATGCCGAGAATTGGTTTTTTCATGCTGTCGTTTCCTTCCTTTCGCCCTTTTCGCCCACATGCGTTCCACGGATTGCGGCGAGCGCATGGACGAATGCGCGGGGGCTTCCGAACGCGCCCGCTTTCGTCACGATGCAGAGCGGCTCCCGTGCGCCCTCGATGCGTCCGAGCGGAACGCCCGGCTCGACTTCCCGGAGCACTTCGATCTGCTGCACGCCCATGGCACGGCAGATATGCACCGCCGTATCGCCGCCCGTCGCGACGATTCCGGCTACGTCCGCGAAATCGAGCCGCTTTGCGATCGCTGCGATGTGCTCTGCGACACGCTCGCTGACCGCCCGCCCCGATAGGCCATGCCTGCGGCCGATGCGCACCGCCTCCGCCACGTCCGCATCGCTTTCGGCAGAGGCGAGAAGCATATCCTCGCCTGCTGCAACCAGCGATTCGATTGCCTTCGCATCCGCCGCTGCCGCACCTTCGTCCTCCAAAATGTGCCGAGCCGAAAGGCGCAGCGTCCGCACGCCGCACATTTCGTTCAGCGTGCGGATCTGCCGCTGCGTCGTATGGCTGACACTCCCCGCGAAGACGAGCACCGAACCATCCCGAACCGGCATGGGCTTCGGCTCGCTTCCCTTCCATCCATAGAAGGAGGCGAGCGATCCCGCAAGCCCTGCCGAGCCAACCCAGAGGATATTGCCCTTGCCGCGAAGCGCCGCGAGCAGACGCGCGAAGTCCGCATCCTCGGCGATGTCGGACACAATCCAGCGCCGCCCTTCTGCGAGCGCCTCTGCAATTCGTTTTCCAGCCTCTGCCTCCCCCGCACGAAGCGCCTGGAGCGGAAGCACCGTGACGGACTTGTCCGGCGCCTGCTGCGCAAGCATGGCGAAAAGGTCGGACTCATGGACGGGCGTCTTCGGCGCATGGCCGATTTCCGTCCGCTCGATGGGAACGCCGTGCAGCAGGTGCACCCCGTCCACCGTCGTGCGCCCTTGTGCGGGGTAGGCAGGCGCAATCACGACGAGCGAAGGGGCGAGCGCGTCGTCGGCTGCCGCGACCTCCGCTCCCCAGTTGCCGCGCAGGGTCGAATCGATCTTCTTGTAGATGCAGGATGGCTTGCTTTCGCGCAGGGAACGGCATATCGCGTGCATGCTCCGATACGCCTCCCCGCGCGCGAGCTCCCGGCTGTCCGTATCGATGACGACGACCTCCCCGTCTCCAAGGAACCCATTCTCTATGCCGAGCTGGACGAACGCGTGCATGCCTTGCCTCGCAAACTGCAACGCTGTGTCATTCGCCCCGGTCAAATCATCTGCAATCACTGCCAAGCGCAACATGCCATCACCTTTCTTCCCGTTCTCTCACTCCTATACTCACGCAAGAATCGTGCCAACTGGAGAGATGCGATTCTTACGTATTTTCTGCACACAAAAAAAGCAGGATTGTTGCAAGAAGAAACATATTGTATCTTTCTGCAACAAGCCTGCAACAGCTTTTTCGTCATACGTTATGGATTGTCTCGATTTTCCTTTCTCTTGATTTTCCGCCAAAGCGTCGTGCGGTGAATGCCGAGGCGCTTTGCCGCGCGGCTGCAGCTGCCGCCTTCCTCCGCAAGGACGCGCCGCACGGTTTCCTCCTCCACATCGCGGAGCTCGCCATGCAGCGCGCCATCTCCTTCCCGCGGGGAGCCCGGCACGTTTCCCCGGTTCTCTTCCCCATCGTCCGCCCATGCGGCAAGGACGGCATCGCGCGTGATTTCCGCCCCATCCGAGAGGAGCATGAGCCGCTCCATCACATTAGCGAGCTGGCGGATATTGCCCGGCCATGCATGCGCGGCAAGCGCGCTTTCCGCATCTTCCGCGATTCCCGCAATCGCGGGATTGAGCTTTTTCATCTTGACGATCATGGCGCGCGCGAGCAGCGGGATGTCTGCCCGCCGCTCGGCAAGCGTCGGCATGTGGATGCGCAGGATGTTGAGCCGATAGTAGAGATCAGCGCGGAATGTCCCTTCCTCCACCATGCGGGCGAGGTCCTGGTTCGTCGCCGCCACGATGCGCACGTCGACGGGGATAACGCTCTCGCCGCCGAGCTTCATGACCTCGTGCTCCTGCAAGACGCGCAGGAGGCGCGACTGGAGCGAGGTCGGCATCTCGCCAACCTCGTCGAGGAAGATCGTCCCGCCGTGCGCGAGCTCGAAGAGCCCCTGCCTGCCGCCGCGCCGCGCCCCCGTGAATGCGCCGTCCACATAGCCGAACAGCTCGCTTTCCAAGAGATTTTCAGGCAGCGCCGCGCAGTTGACCGCGACAAACGGGCCGCTCCTGCGGCCGCTCCGATTGTGGATGCCCTGCACGAGCATTTCCTTGCCCGTTCCCGACGCGCCCGTTATGAGAATCGTCGAATCGGTCAGCGCATACCGCATCGCCTTTCTCTTCATCGCCTCGCAGGGCGCAGATGAGCCGATGATATCTTCCATGTGGTACTTCGCCGTCAGTCCCTTCGCCGCAAGCTTTTGGCGGATGCGCTGCTCGGTCCGCTGCACCTCCGATATGCGCTGCACGCGATAAATCGTCATGCCGTCAGGCAGATCCGACGTTTTCACGAGCGCCTTTGTCTCGTAAAGATCAAGGAAGTCTTCCTCAGAAGGCTTGGCGAGAAGCGCAGGGCAGATGCGTGCGAGCGGCTTTCCGAGCACTTCGCAGCGCACGCGGCGCACGAGGCGCTCCGCCTCCGGGTTGAAAATCGTAATGCGCCCCTCGTGATCCGTCGCGATGATCGCGTCCTGGGACTGATGGACGACCGCGCACAGCATTTCCGACTTGGCTTCGTCCTGCTGCACGACGCGCGCGATGAGAAGCGCCTCCGTGAGCGCCTGGAAAATGGCCTGCCGTCCCGAGTCAATCGTCTTTGCCGCGAGTCCCTGCGCGCGTGCGACACGCACCGAAACGGCGTCGCCGATGAGAAGATCAACGCCGTCTTCCATCGCATGCGCGATCTTCTCTTTGGCCTCCGCCTCGCCCTTGATCTTGATTTCGACGAGCTTCATGCGCAGGAGCGCGCCGAGGTCATCGCAGCCGTAGACCATATTCTCAAAGCCCGACACGCCCACCTTTTTCGCCTTGCTCCCCGCGCCGGAGGCGAGCACGGCGCGCATGATATCGACGAGCGAGACCTGGATGCGCACGACGGGAACATGCGTCGTCTCCTCGATGAGGCCTGCCGTGCCGCCACGGCTCACGATGACCTTGATGCTGTCCTGCATCTCCCGCTGCACGATATCCTTTGCCGCCGCGAGGTCGGCGACGACGACGCGGAACAGACCGCGCCGCTTCCCCATGCGCTCGTCGAGTACCCGGCGCACCTCGTCCGCGAGCGCAGGAAATGGCGCAATGACCAAAATCCTTGCCTGCAAAGCGCAACCCTCCCTCAAAATCCCGTACGCCAAATATGCATTTGCCAGCGCGCACATCGAGCACCACGGCAGGCGCCGTCACCGCCGCCATCCCACGACGACGCGTTCCATGCCGGCGTAGTCACGCAAAATTTCCGTCCGCCCAATACGGGGATTCACCTTCATGAGTGCGACGACCGCTTTTGCCTGATGAATGCCGACCTCCAGCGCCATGAATCCGCCCGCTTCGAGCATGGCAGGCGCGTCTTTTGTGAGCCGGCGGTAAAAGTCGAGCCCGTCCGCGCCGCCCGAAAGAGCCGCATGCGGCTCGAACCGCTGCACCTCGGGCGCAAGCGATGCGATATCGGCGTCTGGAATGTAGGGCGGATTCGATAGGATCGCGTCGAACGTCTTTCCTGCGAGCGGCGCGAGGAGGTCACCCGTATGGAACGTGATCCGATCCGTGAGCGCGAGCGCGGCAGCGTTTCGCTGCGCGACCTCGCATGCCGCGCTCGATATGTCCACCGTCTCCGCCGTGCTCTTTGCGAGATAGTGGAGCACGGCGAGCGCAACGGCGCCCGTGCCCGTGCCGATGTCGGCGAAGTGCGCAGGCGCTCCCGTTTCCTCCTGCCGCGCCTTTAGGCGGTCGATCGCCGCCTGCACGAGGATTTCCGTATCGGGACGCGGCACGAGCGTCGCCTCTGTGACCGAGAGCCGAAGCCCCATGAACTCCTTCTCGCCGAGGATGAGCGCGACGGGGATATGCGCTGCCCGCTTTCGGACGAGCGCGCGAAAAGCGGCGAGCTCGCGCATCTCCAGCGGCTCGTCGAAGTGGACGTAGAGGTAAATGCGCTCCTTCTTGAGCAGATGGACGAGCAGCACCTCCGCGTCAAGGCGCGGGTTTTCGATGCCCTTCGCCGAAAAAAATTGCTCGGTCCATTTCAGCAGACGCCCAATCGTCCAAACCTCAGCCAATGTGCCTACCTATCCTTTTCCTGAATCGCGCTATGCCCTTGCCCTTTTCGCGCCCATAGGAGTGCGTGAAGGCCCGTGCGGCGAAGGGCGGTGTCCATGCATTCGATCGCCATATTGCCGACCTCGCCGCGTGGTGTGGCCTCGTCGTCGTAGGTGTCGGACGCGCCTTTATCGATGACGCGGTCACCTCGGCGGTCATAGACGATGACGCGCACGGCGGCGTAGCTATGGAGGATCCTGCCGCGCATGAAGTCCCAACTGCTGCGCGTGTAGCTCTCGTAACCCGTCAAGAGGGGAAGCACGACGAGGCCGGCGTCCATGCGGCGCGCGATCTCCCGCACGATTTCCTTGGGATCGCGGCTCTGGCTCTCGGCAAGTGCCAAAGCCACGGCGTCTTTCGGCAGGAAGTCGGCATAGTGCATCGTCTCGTTGAGCGGAAGGTGGAGCGCACGGCTCACCTTCTCCTCCATACCGCGTACGACGCTTTCAGAAGGCGCGTGATACGTGCCGATCTGGAGCGGGACGCGTGCGACGCGAAGCGGCGTGCGCTCTGCCGCCGACGCCGCAGCCGGCAGCAGCAGCACGAACAGCACGCATAGAACCATGCCAAGGCGTTTTCTCATGGCACTTCCCTCCTCTTTCCATTTCCATTTCCCATGGCGGACGCTTGGCTCGAAGCGGCGACAGACAGCCTCCCTCAGTGGATCGCCTTCTTCTTGAACCTGCCGCCGACGATGTCGTGGACGGCATTGATCGTGACGAAGGCGCTCTCGTCCTTTTCGAGGACGATTTCCTTGAGCTTGTCGACTTCCAGGCGCGTGACGACGCAGTATAGGACTTCCTTCGGCTCGCCCGTGTAGCCGCCTGCGCCGTGCAGCAGCGTGACGCCGCGCCCCAGGCGGTCGTTCAGCGCATCGGTCACTTCGTCATGCTCGCTCGTGACGATCATGACGGCATAGCTCTCGTCGAGTCCCTTGATGACGACGTCGATCATCTTGGCAATGATGAAGTACGCGACGAGCGAGTACATCGCCTTGTCCCAGCCGAAGAGCAGTCCCGCGCTCGACAGGATGAACAGGTTGATGAACATGACGACTTCGCCGACGGAAAACATCGACTTGCGGTCCATGATGATCGCGACGATTTCCGTTCCGTCGAGCGAGCCGCCCGCGCGCATGATGAGCCCCACGCCGAGACCGTCGATGATGCCGCCGAAAACCGCCGCGAGGAACGGATCGGCCGTGACGGGCGGAACCGGCTCGAATACCGTTGTCCAAAAGGAAAGAATGCAGATCGCGATGACCGTTGCGATCGCGAAGTTCCTGCCGATCTGCTTGTAGCCGAGATATAAAAACGGGATGTTGAGAACGATGAGGAATACGCCGACCTTCCAACCCGTGACCGCGCTCATCATGATGGAAATGCCGACGACGCCGCCGTCGATGACGTTGTTCGGAATGAGGAAAAGTTCGAGTCCGACTGCCGCGATGACTGCTCCGATGAGAATGGTCACGTACCTTTTGATGTAAAACGAAGCGGGACGTTTCTGCGTGCCCTTCCGCGCCGGCGGCTTTGGCTGCCCGGATGCAGCAAGCGACGGATGGACGGGCTGTGTTTCGGTCATGTGGTCTGCTCCTTTTCGAATCTATATCTTGTATTTGTATTATAGAATATTATAGAAGAAATTCCATCATTTCGCCATGAAAATTGGCTGAAATATTTGCTTTGGCACATCGCGATGCCTTGCAATCCTCTCCCGCTATGATAGAATAATTCTTAGAATGGAGGGATTGCAAAACATGATTTATACGGTGACATTCAACCCTGCACTCGACTACATCGTGCGCCTCGACGCATTCACGGCAGGTGCGATCAACCGCGTGAACTACGAGCAGGTATTAGGCGGCGGCAAGGGGATAAACGTATCCATCGTGCTCGGAAACATGGGCATCAAAAGCACGGCGCTCGGCTTCCTCGCAGGCTTTACGGGCGAGGAAATCAAGCGTCAGCTCGAAGGCTTCGGCGTCGCACATGACTTCGTCCACCTCGAAAGCGGTTTCTCGCGCATCAACGTCAAGATCAAGGCAGACCGGGAAACGGAAATCAACGGGCAGGGTCCGGATATCCCTGCCGCGAAGCGGGACGAGCTTTTCGCCAAACTCGACCGCCTGAAGGAGAACGACACGCTCGTGCTCGCAGGCTCGATTCCAAAGACCCTGCCCGACGACATCTATGAGCGCATCATGGAACGCCTCGACGGACGCGGCATCCGCATCGTCGTCGACGCGGAGAAAAAGCTCCTCCTAAACGTCCTCACGTACCATCCGTTCCTCATCAAGCCGAACAACCACGAGCTCGGCGATATGTTCGGCGTCGTCCTGAAGTCGGACGAAGAACTCCTCGTCCACGCGAAGAAGCTTCAGAAAAAGGGCGCGCGCAACGTGCTCATCTCGATGGCGGGAGATGGCGCCCTCTTCCTCGGCGAAGACGGCACGACGTACAAGAGCCCTGCGCCGAAAGGCAGGCTCGTAAACTCCGTCGGCGCCGGCGACTCAATGGTCGCAGGTTTTCTGACGGGCTTTGAGGAGAGCGGCGGCGACTATCGCCGCGCTTTCTTCCAAGGCGTTGCGACGGGCAGCGCTTCGGCGTTCAGCGAGGATCTCGCGACGCGTCCCGAAGTCGAAGCACTCTTGAAGACGATTCTATGACCCTGATTTCAATTCTCAGTTTCCAGTAGAAAAGGAGTGTATCATGCGCATTACCGATTTGCTGAAGAGGGAAAGCATCGCGCTCGGCACGAAACCGGCCGACAAGGCGGCCGCGATCCGCGAGCTCGCCGACCTCATGGACAAGGGCGGCAACCTCTCCGATAAGGAGCAGTACACGAAGGACGTATTCACGCGCGAAGCATCGGGCACGACGGGTCTCGGCGACGGCATCGCGACGCCGCACGCAAAGAGCGCGGGCGTCAAGTCGGCAGGTCTCGCCGCAATGACCGTGCCGGACGGCATGGATTTCGAGTCGATGGACGGCAAGCCCGCCCGTCTTTTCTTCATGATCGCCGCGCCGGACTCGGCGAATGACGAGCACCTCACGATCCTATCGAGTCTCGCGACGATGATCATGGATCCCGACTTCAAGGAAGCGCTCATCGCCGCCAAGACGAAAGACGAGTTCCTGCATCTCATCGACCGCAAGGAGGACGGCAAATTCGAGGCGCCGAAGGCAGAGGACAAAGGAAAAGAAGAGGCGGCGCCCGTCTCCGACCATATCCAAGTCCTCGCCGTCACCGCCTGCCCAACGGGCATTGCGCATACGTTTATGGCAGCGGAAAGCCTTGAGCAGCACGCAAAAAAGCGCGGCATCTCCATCAAGGTCGAGACAAACGGATCGGGCGGCGCCAAAAACGTGCTGACGCCGGACGAAATCGCCGCAGCGGACGGCATCATCGTCGCGGCGGACAAGAACGTCGCGATGGCGCGCTTTGCAGGCAAGAGGGTCGTCATCACGAAGGTCGCCGACGGCATCAACAAGGCGGATGCGCTTCTCGACCGCGCCCTCTCAGGGAGCGCCCCCGTCTATGAAGGGGCGGGCGGCACGGAGGAGGAGTCGGCGGCAGACACCGCAGGCGACAGCCTCGGCCGTCAGATCTACAAGCATCTCATGAACGGCGTCAGCCACATGCTCCCGTTCGTCGTCGGCGGCGGCATCCTGATCGCACTCGCCTTCCTGCTCGATGACTACAGCATCGACCCCGCGAACTTCGGCTCGAATACACCGGTCGCAAAGTTCTTCAAGGATATTGGCGGCGCGTCGTTCGGCTTCATGCTGCCCGTGCTCGCCGGATTTATCGCGATGTCGATCGCCGACCGCCCGGGCCTTGCCGTCGGCTTCGTCGGCGGCGCGCTCGCCGGCACGACAGGCTCCGGCTTTCTCGGCGCACTCATCGCAGGCTTCGTCGCGGGCTACCTCGTCAATGCGCTCAAGAAGGCGGCGCGCGTCCTCCCAAACTCGCTCGAGGGCATGAAGCCCATGCTCATCTACCCCGTCCTCGGCATCCTCCTCATGGGCGCGATCAGCCTCTTCCTCATCGCGCCGCCCGTTTCGGCGATCAACTCCTGGATGATCGAGACACTGAAGAACATGGATCCCTCCGCGCGCATTCTCATGGGCATGATCGTCGGCGGCATGATGGCCGTCGACATGGGCGGCCCGGTAAACAAGGCGGCTTACGTCACGGGCACGGGACTTCTCGCGTCGGGCGAGTATCACGTCATGGCGGCTGTCATGGCAGGCGGCATGGTCCCGCCGCTCGCCATCGCGCTCTGCACGACGTTCTTCAAGAACCGCTTCACGGAAAACGAGCACAAGGCGGGCATCACGAACTACGTCATGGGACTCGCCTTCATCACCGAAGGCGCGATTCCGTTCGCCGCGGGCGATCCCGTCCGCGTCATCCCGTCGATGATTGTCGGCTCTGCCATCGCAGGCGCATTGACGATGTTCTTCGACTGCACGCTGCGCGCGCCGCACGGCGGCATCTTCGTCGTGCCGACCATCGGCAACCCGCTCATGTACCTCGTGAGCATATTCGTCGGCGCCGTCGTCGGCTGCGCGATCCTCTCCGTGCTCAAAAAGCCGCTGAAAGACTGACGCGAATTGTCGTAGCCATGCAAAGCGCCCCTCTCGCCTGGTTGGCAGCGGCGGGAGGGGCGCTTTCATATTATTTATGCAAGGCGACATTTCGCACGGCACGTGCCCATAGCCTTTGACGCAGACGCAAAGCTTTTGCATCCCGGAAATCATGACAAGGCTCGCGTATGATTGGCGTACGTTTCCCAAGTCGGTTTAATAGTCAAAGCCACACGCATCCATGACAGCTAGCCCATCTGGCAGCAAAGCATTGGGAACCCACAGGTAGAGGTGCGCTTTTTCTCCCGCAATCTGAGCAATGGGCAGTGCTTTGATTTCACTTAATTTCATCGTTTCATACCGCGTCAGTCGCTTATGCTCAGGTGCCATCTTTCCCGTGCGGTTCTGAAACCGCCATGGCGGATCCGCATAAATGGTATTGTATTTTTTCCCATTCGTAAACACACGCAAATTTTGTATGGTCTGATTTATGTCAGGCATCGTCTTGCACGCATTCCTTTCGTATTCCAACGGACGAAGTTGGCTTACAATTCGATATGCCACATACCACTCGATACCGCTCAAGCAGTCCGTTTCGAAAATACGGCTGAAACTGCATGGCAGGCCCTCCTGTCGTAAACCATTGGAACAGCGCTACTCGCCCTGCTCGATCTGCCGGATATCGTCCTTCGATGCGTTTTCGAGCCGCGCGTCCTGAAACGCATCGTTATGCGGCAAGTCCATGATGAAGCGATCGCTCTTTTGCATGCGGACGATGCCGTGCTCCATGCAGAGTCCAAACACGTGGCCGCCGTGCTGTCTCACCGCGTCAATGAAGTGGAAGTGCCATCCAGGCGTATTGACGCCATCCAAGTACGGCGGGAAGTAGAAGCAGACGAGCGAGCCAGCGACCTCCTCGAACGCAAAGCGGCGCTCATCCGTCTTCAACACCTCGGCAAACGGCAGGAACGGCTCCTGCTGGCTTAGTTCCGTCCGCGCCGCGACACGGCGAAAGTAGCCGTCGATGCGCACGAGGTACATGTTGTTGACACCGAGCAGCTCGACGCGTTCGTCGAGGACATCGCGCAGGACGTCGAGGCTCGGCACACGGCCGAGCTTGATCCGATAGGCGCGATCCGTGAGGTACGCGACGCTCGCAAACGGCGTCGTGTCGTGCGGCTTTGCCTCCACGGCGCGTCCGTCGCCTAGGATGCGGTACGCGTGCCCGTCGATGACGACGAGCTCGCCGGCGACGGCGTGGAATGTGCCGAGCCCCGTATCGCCGTGCTCCAGCACGTGCTCAATCGCCGCGCTTCCGTAAAAATTGCCCATGACGAGTGCCTGCAACGTCGAAACCTGGTAGACGGGGTCACGCTCCCTGTGCACGCGCGCTGCCCGCTCTTCCCAGCTCATTTCCTCCCCGTATCGCTCCATATCCAAATGGCTCCCTTTCTTCCTAGATCCATCCGTACCGATTTCTTTCTCCATTATAGCACGTATAGCACGCGAAATAGCACGCGAAAGACTTTTTATGATACCATTCTTCTGTCGCAGAAATCCGTTCAAAAGGAGGTTTCTCCATGTCTCAGACGACTGCTGCGGCGCGCGACGCACTCCTCGCTGCCTTCCCCTACACGATCCCGATCTTTGCTGGCTTTTCCTTTCTCGGCATGGCGTACGGCATCTACATGGGAGCAGAGGGATTTTCCCCCATCTATCCGATGCTCATGAGCCTGCTGATCTTCGCGGGCTCGGTCGAGTTTTTGACCGTGCCGCTGCTGCTCGCGCCGTTTTCGCCGCTGCACGCATTCGCGCTCGCCTTCATCGTCAACGCGCGCCATCTCTTCTACGCCATTTCCATGCTCGATCGGTACCGCGGGCACGGTGCGAAGACCCCATACCTCATCTACGGCATGTGCGACGAGAGTTTTTCGATCAACTACACGGCAAAAGTGCCAGAGGGCATCGACCGCGGCTGGTTCTTCTTCTGGGTCACGCTGCTCAATCACCTCTACTGGTTCGGCGGCGCGACAGTCGGTGCCCTCTTCGGCTCGCTGCTCTCGTTTGATACGAAGGGGCTCGGATTCGTGCTGACGGCGATGTTCGTCACGATATTCACAGAGAACTGGCTCGTCTCGGACGACCACCGAAGCGCACTCATCGGTCTCGCGCTTTCCTTCCTCGCACTTCGCATCTTTGGGGCAGAGTCGTTCCTCATTCCCGCCATGGCTGCCCTCCTCGCTGCTTTCACCCTGTTTCGGAAGCGGCTGGATACGCCCGCCGCGAGGCAGGAAGACGCCGCCCTATATCCGCTACCTCGGACGCATGCTTCCCACATCCGTCTTTTCGCTCCTCGTCGTCTACTGCCTGCGCCACGTCGATATTGCCTCAGGCTCGCACGGGCTCCCCGAATGGATCGCCGTTGCGGCAACGATCCTTCTCCATCGCGTGCGGCGCCAGATGCTGCTCTCAATTGGCGGCGGAACGCTTCTCTATATGTTTCTCGTGCAACCTCTTTTCTCTTAAGGTCTCTTAAGGAACCGCGGATCCCATGCAGTGCACCGTACAGATTTTCGCTTTATCCACATAATAATCCACAGATGTGGATAACGATTGGGGAAATCGAACGATGCGGTATCTTCTTTCCTGTTTTTTTGCCGAATCTCGATTTTGTGTATACTGTGGGAAAGAAATATTCCCATTTCTGTGGATCATGTGGATAAAAAAGTGGATAACCCCATGCGCTAGTCGAACATTTCATCTTTTTTCCACATCTTGTGCCTTTCTTTCAAAAGCGAACCCATGCGATTGTGGATAACGCGGCTGCGATTGGCTCCATGTCCGATAAGGAACGCGTGCGAGCTGTGAATTGTAGTACCGCGCATCCCCCGAAACCTCCTCTCCTGCCCACGGTGGCAAAGGGAAATCCACATTCTCGTCAGACAGCTCGATCTCCGCGACGCAAAGCCCTTCATTCTCGCCAGCGAACACGTCGATCTCCCACCGAAATCCTTCGATCCGCTCGATGTAGCGCCGCTTCTCGATGATCGGAGGCGCACAGAGTGCGAGCATCGCCTCCGCATCCGCAAGCGGCACCTCGTACTCGAACTCCGCACGGCGGATCCCTTCATTTTTCCCCTTTACGGTCAGGTACCCCTTCTTTCCCTTCACGCGCACGCGCACCGTCCGCATCGGCTCACGCGACAGATAGCCCTGCGCGATGCGCACGCCTGCGCCTTTCGGCTTCCAATTTTCCCGGACGAGAAATTTGCGCTCGATCTCCACTGCCATGTCGATATCCTCCTTGTCTTTTTTCCCTACCATACCATGCGGCAAAAGCACGCGCAACGTTCTCCTGCCGATTTTCAGAAATGCGCGGTAGAGTGGTATAGTTTCAGGGATAATATGTGCTCTGTTTCTCTTTTTGAGACGGGCGTTCACGACTTTATATTCGATGAAAAGAAGGTATGAACTTGCAGAACCAACCGATCCCGCCGCGCCCGAAAAAAAAGAAACGGCGTATATGGCCGTGGGTGCTCGCCGTCCTCGCATTTCTCATCGCGGCGGCCGCGGGTGCTCTCTTTGCATCCTCAGGGCTCCTCGACAAGCCGAAAGATGACGTCGTCGAGGATGGGCTTCTCACGGCGCGCGACAAGACGACGATCATGATCATGGGCGTCGACGAACGCGACGACGACGTCGGGCGCAGCGATACGCTCATGGTCGCCACGATCGACCCGAAGAAAAATCAGGCGGCGCTGCTCTCCATCCCGCGCGATACGCGCGTCAAGATCAAGGGCAATGGCTGGGACAAGATCAATGCCGCATACGCCTACGGCGGCGAGAAACTCACGCAGCGCACCGTCGAGGACTTTCTCGGCGTCAACATGGATCACTACATCATCATCAATCCGAAGTCGTTCCAAAAGATCATCGACGCAATCGGCGGCATCGACATCGACGTCGAGAAGCGCATGTACTACGAAGACCCATGGGATGACGACGGAGGGCTCCTCATCGACCTGAAGCCCGGCATGCAGCACATGGACGGCAAGACAGCCGTCACTTACGTGCGCTTCCGCGATGAGGAAGGCGACATCGGGCGCATACGCCGCCAGCAGAAGTTCATGAAAGCGTGCATGGACAAGCTCGTTTCCCCGTCCATCATCCTGAAGCTGCCGACCGTCATCAGCGAGATCATGGACTCCGTCAAGACCGATCTCAACGTCCGCCAGCTCCTTGAGTTCGCAGGATCGCTCAAGGAATCGCAGAAGAACGGGCTCAAGACCGAGATGGTTCCGGGGCGCCCGCTCTACATCGACGGCATCAGCTATTGGATCCCGGACCTCAAGGAACTCCGCACGGCGCTTGCCGATACGCTTGGCATCACGCTGAGTGCGTCCGACCGTTCGCGCATGGACCAGCAGGAATCCGAGTACAAGAAGTCCATCCCGGCGAATGCAAAGGAAGTGCCCGCAAGCGACACCTCGATCGGCAAGGCACATACGACGAGCCACTTGAAGCAGGACAGGAATGCAAAAAGCCGCGACAGGGACGCAAAGGACACGAATACGAAAAAAGGGGGAAAGGACAGCAAGGATGCGAAAGGCTCCAATTCCTCCTCCGACGCACCTGAGAAAATGCGTGATATGCGCCATGAGAATGACGCTTCGAACGCCTCCGATGATACATCCGGCACACCGGCAAGCACGGGTCCTGTTCCGACGCGCGACAGCGCAGGTGGAAAATCGCGGTAAAACAAACGAGCAGCCTTCCCCTTCGGGAGGCTGCTTTTTTCTTACAATAACAAAATAGGATGCCGGAACAAATGCTGCCCACTCGCGCATCTCCCATTATCCTTTCGTTTTCTTGCCTTGCATCTGCTCATAGTCCGTCACGCCGCGCGCGATGGCACGGGCGAAGCCGTCCTGCCTGCTGCTCAGCAGCTCCGCATCCTCCTCGTTGCTGATAAAGGCAAGCTCGACGAGGACGGCGGGCATGTCTGTATGGTTCAGCACGTAGAGCCCGTTCACGCCGGGCGTCCGCACCTTTAGCCCGCGGTTTGCCGTGCCGAGTGCGTCGGTGATCTGCGCGAGGATGCAGCCGCCGAGCTTTTCGCCCTCCGCCGATCCGGGGTAGATGCAGACTTCTGTCCCCTGCGCGGCGGGGCTTGCGGCGTTGCAATGGATGCTGACAAACACGTCCGCGCCGCTCTCGTTCGCCGCGTCTGTGATGGCGGCAAGGCTGTCGTCCTGCAAGTTGCCGACGACCGTGACGCCTGCCTCCTTTAGATAGCCTTCTGCAAGGTCTGCGACGGCCTTTGCCACGTCGCACTCCCGCAGCCCCGTTTCGGCGTTCACCGCGCCGGGGTCGGGGTTCCCGTCCGGCGCATGGCCGGGGTTCAGGAATACGTTCATTTCGATCCTTCCTTTCTTGTCTCTGCGAGCTTCCCGCGCCCGATGTAGCCGATCAGCCCGGACGCGATGCTCATGCTAAGCTCGTTCGTGCCGTTGTAGATCGCAAGCAAGAGGGCAATGACCAGCCCGATGCTCACGATGGTCTCGGCGTTCAGCACGCCTTGCAATCCGCTCACCTTCCTTCCTTTTCAAACGGCAGGTCGAGCACCTCTTTCAGTGCATGCGTCGCCGTGCCGTTCCCGCCGAGGTCGTGATAGGCCTCGTACATCTTGCTGATGTTGTCCTTCTGCGCCGCATTGGCGCAGCCCTGCACGTGGAAGTGGATCGCGGACTGCACGATGCGATCCCTTAGCACCGCGAGCACGCCCTTTCGGAGCGCGTCGTACTCACGCGCCTGCCTTGCCAGCGCGTCCTGCCGCTCGCGTTCCCGCTCCCGTGCTTCTTCCATGCGCCGCTTGTCCTGCTCCTGCAAGCGGTAGAGCAGGTAGGCGCATATCGTCGATGTGCTCACAGATACAAGCGTCAGCAGGATCTGCGTCATGACGTCCAAGTCCATCCCTTGCTCGCTCCCTTTCGTGTTTCGCACAGCCATTTTCCGTCTTGTCCCAATGCCTGCCGTGCGTCATGTGTGCCATGCTTTTCCTTTTCTTTTATGCCCTTCTATCTTTATACGTTGCGGCATGCCTCTTTCCGCAAGGCGCCAGAATGCAATTCGTTCCTTCTTGCGTCGTCCAATCCCCCAAAGCAAAAACGCTTTAAGTCGAACGTTCGGGAGCCGTACAGCCTACACGCACCGTGCGTCCATCATAAATTTATACTTGTCTTTTTGGAATAACCTACTATAATAAAAACCATGACATTATGAAAGCATTTTGCCTTTAGTCAGCGAAAGGAAGATCTCAGATGAGCACGGTAAACGAAAAAGCACTCGAACTCCACAAGAGCCATCACGGCAAGATTGCCATGATGAGCACGGTCCCCCTCGAAAAGGGCGAAGACCTCACGCTCGCCTATACGCCGGGCGTCGCGGCACCCTGCCTTGCGATTAAAGACGACTACGACAAGATCTATGAATACACTTCGAAGGGCAATACCGTCGCCGTCGTGACGAACGGCTCCGCCGTCCTCGGGCTCGGCAACATCGGCGCGGGCGCAGGCCTTCCCGTCATGGAAGGCAAGTCGATCCTCTTCAAGGGATTTGCAGGCGTCGATTCCGTCCCCATCTGCCTCGACACGCAGTCGGTCGATGAGATCGTCCGTGCCGTCGAGCTCATGGCGCCGACATTCGGCGGCATCAACCTCGAAGACATCAAGGCACCGCAGTGCTTCGACATCGAAACCAGACTGAAACAGTCGCTCGACATCCCCGTATTCCACGACGACCAGCATGGCACGGCCATCGTCGTCGTCTCCGCGCTCATCAACGCATTCAAGATCACGGGCAAGACCTTTGCGGGCTCGAAGTTCGTCATCAACGGCGCGGGTGCGGCAGGGCAGGCAATCACGCGCCTCATCTGCAGCATGGGCGGGCACAGCATCATCCTCTGCGACTCGAAGGGCGCCATTTACGCAGGTCGCCCCAATGGCATGAACCCCTACAAGGACGACATCGCGAAGGTCACGAATCCATCCCATGAAAAAGGCCATCTCGCCGACGTCATCAAAGGCGCGGACGTCTTCATCGGCGTCTCCGCCGCAGGCTGCGTATCAAAGGACATGGTGCGCGCGATGGCAAAGGATCCGATTGTCATGGCCATGGCGAACCCCGTCCCGGAGATCCTGCCAGACGAGGCGAAGGCGGCCGGCGCGCGCGTCGTCTGCACGGGACGCTCCGACTTCCCGAACCAAGTCAACAACCTCCTCGCATTCCCCGGCATCTTCCGCGGCGCGCTCGACGTCCGCGCGAAGGAAATCAACGAGGCGATGAAGATCGCGGCGGCAAAAGCGATCGCAGCGCTCATCCGCGATGCAGAGCGTGACGAAGAGCACGTCATCGCAAGCCCGTTCGACCCGCGCGTCGCACCCGACGTCGCCGCCGCCGTCGCGAAGGCTGCACGCGATACGGGTGTCGCCCGCGTCAAGAACGTCACGCCGGAAGAAGTCGCCGAACACACGCGCAAGTTAATCGAAGAAATCCACAAAGCATGATCGTATCCAACCAAAAGACCGCACATGGATGAACCCTCCCTGTGCGGTCTTTTTCTTTCTCTGCCTTCTCCAGTATGGTGGACGCCATGGAGCACCGCGTGAATGATTGCGCTGCCGTCATGGTGTTTTTGGATGCAATTAGGATGCCACTCATGACCTGGACGACTCGTCCGAGGTTCCCCCAATGTAGCTGTAAAGCGTGTACTTCGAGATCCCAAAAAATTGGGAGATCTTGTCCCCGGACTTTGTGATAAGCAGGGCACCGCGCTCATTTAGGAAGTGAATGGCACGAATTTTATCTTCGCGTGTCATCAGCGGAACGGGCTTGCCGACGAGACGTACGGAATCTTCGAGCAAGTCGTCGAGGAGCTCCGTGACGTTTTGCGGTATGCTGCGATCCTCGCTCTTCTGAGACATGACGGAGATGAGAGGCGCAAGCGCACTGCTGGCGAGAGAAAGCTCTGTGATGTCGAAGTTCAGGCAGAAGAGCGCGATGATCGTTTCGTTTTCATCGCGCAGGTAGATGGTCGTCGATTTGAGAACGCGGCCGTTCTTGCCCTTCGTGAGGTAACTGCCCTCTGTGTGCATCTTTCCGGGCTGTCCGCTGAGGGCGTCGAGCACGGCCATCGACGGTCCATCGCCGACCTTGCGTCCGGAGACGTGACCGTTCTCGATGGCAACAATGGAGTGATCCACATCGGAAAGATCGTGTATGACAACCTCACAGTTCGGCCCGAATTGCTGGGCGATACCGCAGGCGATTCGTTTCAGACAGGCGAGGAGTGGCCCGTTCATCATGCTGTCAAACCTCCTTCTTCATTCCAAAAAGAAAGGGAAGCCGCCTCCCTATAAAATGGAAGCAGCTTCCCTTATCATAGCATTTTTCCCAAAAGGAAATCAAGATCGGAATCGGACAATCTCCTCGTACGGAACCGTGCGCTTGCGTTGGAGGAACTGCCCATATCCGCGCGCTCCGCAGAATGTGCCCTCCCGTGCAATGACCTCGCCGCGCAGCATGGTGAGGGCGATTGACGCGCGTACGGACATGCCCTCGTACGGACTCCACCCACAGGCACTATGAAGAGCACGCGCAGTGAGCGTATGCTCCCGCTGTGGGTCGATCAGGACGATATCCGCATCGCTTCCCGGAAGGAGCGTCCCTTTCTTAGGATAAAGACCGAAGATCTTTGCCGCATTCGTGCTGGTCACGCGGACGAAATCGGGAAGGGAGATGCGTCCTGCGAGCACTCCATCGCTGAAGAGAAGCGGCATACGCTCCTCAACGCCAGGCGTGCCACCCGGACAGTCGCGGAAGTCCTTGGCATGGGCACGCTTTTCATCGGGCATAAAGGGGCAGTGGTCGGTCGCGACGACTTGGATATCGCCGCTATGCAGCCCCTGCCAAAGTGCCGTACAATCCCCCGCCTTGCGGAGCGGCGGCGCCATGATGTACTGGATGGCGTCATCGGCATTTCCTCGTAATTTGTCCTCCGTGAGTGTGAGGTACTGGGTGCAAGTCTCAGCGTAGGCGTTGCGTTGTCCCTCCTGCCGCGCAAGGCGAAGCTGATTGAGGCTCTCATGTGCCGACAGATGGACGATGTAGGCAGGTGCATCGCCTGCCGCCCGTGCGACAGAGAGCAGCATATTGACGCTCATCGTCTCGGCAATGTTGGGGCGTGTCCGCGCATGTTCGATGGGAGCCCGTTCGCCTGAGCCGAGTTCCTTGCGAAGCGTGTTCGTGATGACGTCATTCTCACAATGGACGGCGAGGAGTCCTGCGCGCTCTCGCATCACGCGCAGGACAGGCATGAGCCACGCCTCCGTCAGGGGGAAGCCGTAGGTCGTGTACGCCTTGAAGCTGGGGAATCCCGCGTCGATCAATCCTCCGAGCTCGTCGAGGATGTCCATGTCCACATGCTGAAGCACGCCGTGGAAGCTGTAGTCAATCGGGCAATCCTTCGCGAGATCCCAATAGGCATCGATAGGTTGGCGGAGCGTGCAGCCGGGCGGACCGAACGCGATGTGGTCGATGATGGTCGTCGTGCCGCCGCAGGCCGCCGCGATGCCGCCCGTGAGGAAGGTATCGCATGCCCTGTGATGGGGGGATTGCTGGAGATCCATGTGGGTGTGCGGGTCAATGCCGCCCGGCACGACAACCATGCCGCAAGCATCGATGGAAAAATCGTCCCCGACATCCAGCTTTTCGGCGATTTCCGTGATAACGCCATTCTCGACGGCAAGGTCGAGATGCATGGGATCACTCGGCAGACAGACGAGCCCGCCTTTGATGACTGTCCTCATTTGGAAGCCCCCCTCAGCTTTGCCATGAGCGCATAGGTCAGACCTGCTCCAAGCGTGCCGAAGACATAGGCATTGTTGAAGAGAGACGCAAGCGCAGGGACGAAACGCCCCATGAAGATGAGCGCGGTGAAGATGGCTACGATGAGAAGCGCCCGTACATTCCAGCCCCGTGTGTAGAAATATTTCCCTTGCCCCTCGATGTAGGCGTCCACGATGTGGATCTCCGTATGGTACTCCACAAGGTAGGCTGCGATGTAGATGCCGGAGATCGGACCGATCAGAGCGCCGAGAAACTGCGTCACGTCAAAGATCAGATGGTAGGCGCTGGAAAGAGAGTTCCATGGCTGCGCAAAGAGCGCGAGAAATGCAACGAGGATCGCCACCTGACGATAGCTGAGGCGCCCCTTGAGGTAGGATGCCACGATGTTTACAGGCGGGATCAAGTTGCCCGCGACGTTCGTCGTCAGTATGGCCATGATGATGAAGACAGAGAAAATAAGGCGGATCGCCATGCTGTCGAAATTGCCGATGAGCACGGCAGGCTCCCAAATCTCCTTGCCGAATGCGAGCCATGCACCGGCTGTGCCGCAGATGCCAACGAAGGCGATATAGCCCGTCATGAGCGGCGCGCTGATGATCTGGCCGAGGATCTGTGCCCGTTGGTTGACGCAGCTGCGCGTGAAGTCCGGCATGGAGAGCGCAATGCCGCCGTCAAACGCGATCATTGCGGAGAGCGCCGGCCAAAAGAGCGTCCAGAAGTCTATGCCTTCCTGCGGTTGGAGAACCTGCGCGCTGAGGAGCGCGTCAAGGCTCCATCCTGCGGTGCTGAACCCCCAGATGATGACGATGAGACTCATCAGGATCAGCGCAGGTGCGGAAACACCTTCGAGGATCTTGACCGCCTTGTTGCCATAGGCCGCGATGTAGACATTGATCGCCCAAAAGATCAAAAAGGAGATGAAGAAGCCCGTGAATCCGAGCTCCTCCCAGCCCGGCAGGATCGTCTGGATGATGATGTTCACCGCCTGTCCGCCGATCCAAGCCTGCACACCGAACCAGAAGACGCCAAGGATGCCGCGGATCAGTGCGGGGATGAAAAGCCCTTTCTCCCCGAAGATGATCTTGCCCAGCATGGCGTAGTTCATGCCGTACTTCACACCGTAGTGCCCGATGATCATCGCGACTGCCATGACCAACGTGTGGCCGATGACAATCGTGATGAGCGCTTGGTACCATGTCATGCCTGCGACCAATAGCCCACTCGCGACCTGGTAAACCGCGATCGACACCATGATGCCGATCCACAGGTTCGCCATGTCCTTTGTGTGCCAGTCGCGTTTCTCGCGCGGTATGGGCCGAGTCGCCGGACTATAGAAATTCTTGTGATTCCCAATGGCCTTTACGCCCGCCTCGGTCAGACTGACCATGCCATCCTTCTCCACTTGATACGCTGACTGCGTCTGCATCGTTATCCCTCCTAACATTGGGAAAATCTGACAGGGCGTTGTTCATGCGTGGATCTTTGTGCCGGTCTTGCCGAGCACGCTGTCTCTGGCTTTTTCGAGCAGTGTGATGAGGGCTGTACGCCCCGGTGCGGACTCGGCGAAGCGGATGGACGCCTCGACCTTCGGCAGCATGGAGCCGGGGGCAAACTGCCCCTCGGCGATATAGCGGCGCGCCTCCTTTGGCGTCAGCTCATCCAGCCACTTCTCGTCCGGTTTCCGATAGTGGATCGCAACTTTCTCGACCGCCGTAAGGATAATCAGGTAGTCGGCTTCCAAATTTTCCGCGATGAGCTCACTGCCGAAATCCTTGTCGATGACGGCGCTCGCGCCCTTCAAGTGATTGCCGTTTCGCATGACGGGGATGCCGCCACCGCCGCAGGCAACGACGATCTGTCCCGCTTCGACAAGGGCGCGAATGGCACCGATCTCGATGATCTCGCGCGGCATTGGGGATGCGACGACGCGGCGGTAGCCGCGCCCCGCGTCTTCCTTCATGATATAGCCGTAATGTGTTTCGGCGAATGCGGCCTGCTCTTTCGTCATGAAATGCCCGATCGGCTTCGTCGGATCATCGAATGCCGGATCGTCCGCATCGACGCGTGACTGCGTGATGATGGTCGCGACGGAGATGTTCGTGATGCCCCGATTCAAAAGCTCCTCGCGCAGGGCGTTCTGCAGATCATAGCCGATGTACGCCTGACTCATGGCAACGCAGACCGAGAGCGGCGTGTTCGGCTGCGCAGGATTTTCGCGCGAGAGCGCCGCCATGGCATTGTTGATCATGCCGACCTGCGGGCCGTTGCCGTGCGTGACGACGACCTCGCAGCCCTCTTCGATGAGATCCACGATCGCCTTCGACGTGATCTTGACGGCCTGTATCTGCTCCGGCAGGCTTTTGCCAAGCGCATTGCCGCCGAGTGCAAGGACAACGCGCCGTTTCTTCTTCCCGCTTTTTTCTTGCTGCTCCATGCTACTGCCCTCAGTAGATCTTGCGAGGCAGGGCACGGGACTTCATCGCGCGGAGCGCCGCCGCGGGATCTTTTGCCTTCGCGAGCAGGATCATGGCGGCGATGACATAAGGCTTGTAACTCGCTTCCTTATAGAGAGGATCGCGATAGCGGTCGAATACGGACGCCTCGACTTCGCCCTGTGTGCAGCTGACTTCATTGATGTCAGCCGGCAGGCAGTGCAGATAAAGTGCCTTCCCCCCCTCCGTACGCCGCATTCTCTCCTCGGTGCAGCACCAATCCTTGTGCTGTGCATTCTGTGCAAGGAGTTCCTTTTCAAGCGCAATGATACCCGCCTCGTCGCCGTCCGCATAGAGCTTCGTGCGCTTTTCCATCGCGGCGAATGGCGCCCAGCTCTTCGGGTAGACGATGGCGGCATCCGCAAAAGCGTCGTCCATATCGTGCGTCACACGGAACGAACCGCCGCCTTTCTGCACGTTTTCCTTCGCCACATGCAGCACATCGGGCAGGACTTCATAGCCATCCGGATGTGCGAGCACGACATCCATGCCGAGCCGCGTGAACAGCCCGATTACGCCCTGCGGCACCGAGAGCGGCTTGCCGTAGGAGGGCGAGTAGGCCCACGTCATGGCAATCTTCTTGCCGCGCAGCTGCTCCATGCCGCCGAATGTGTGGATGATGTGCGCTGCGTCCGCCATGGCCTGCGTCGGGTGGTCGATGTCACACTGCAGGTTCACAATGGTCGGACGCTGTTCGAGAATGCCGTCCTTGTGCCCTTGCTCAATCGCTTGTGCGACTTCGAGCTGATAGGTATGCCCCTTGCCGATGTACATATCGTCGCGGATGCCGATCACGTCTGCCATGAACGAGACCATGTTCGCCGTCTCACGCACCGTTTCGCCGTGTGCAATCTGGCTCTTCTTCTCGTCGAGATCCTGCACGGAAAGCCCGAGGAAGTTGCACGCCGAGGCAAAGGAGAAGCGCGTGCGGGTGGAATTGTCGCGGAAGATGGAGATCCCAAGACCGCTGCCGAAGAGCCGCGCTGAGATGTTGTCCTCGCGCAGGGCGCGGAGTGCGTCCGCTGCCGCCCAGACAGCCTTCAGTTCATCATCCGTCTTGTCCCACGTCAGCAGGAAATCCTGCCCGAACATAGCCTGCGTCCTGAGCCCTTCCAACTGCCGAAGGCTCGTCTCAAAATCTGCTTTCATGATGAATGCTCCTTTCCAACCCGGTATCCGCAATCAATCCGCAACGTAGATGCTCGGCAGCGTCGCGTAGACGGCGGCGCAGGTGACGAGATCCTGCTTCCAGTTCCGCTCGTTTGGTGCATGTGCCTGCGCCTCTGCTCCCGGTCCGAATCCGATGACGGGAATGCCGTTGCGCCCCATGATGGCGACGCCATTCGTCGAGAACGTCCACTTGTCGATGAGAGGCCGCCCCTCGCGTGAGGCGATGGTCTCAGGGGAACCGATGCGTTTCTCGCCAAAGAGATTTTGGTATGCCGTTTCGATGGATCGCGTGACCTTATGATCCTTCGGTATGACCCAAGTCGGGAAATAGCACTCGATGGGGTACGTGAGCCCCGTATAGCTTGGGCGTGCATATTCGTACATGCTGACCTTGATGTCCTTGCCGTACTTCTTGACATGTGGCAGGGCGCGTATCTCCTCGAGGCATCCCTCCCATGTCTCGCCTGCCGTCATCCGGCGGTCGAGCGAGACTGCACAGGAATCCGCGACCGCACAGCGGCTCGGCGATGTGAAGAAGATCTCCGAGCAGGTAATTGTGCCGCGTCCGAGGAAATTTGCCTCCTCATATTCGGGGTTGTGCTCTTTGTGCAGCATTTTGGAGAGCCCTTGGATTTCAGGGTCGTCGGCGGGATTTTCATTCAGTGCGCGGATGTCCCGGAGGATGTCGGCCATCTTGTAGATGGCATTGTCGCCGCGTTCGGGTGCACTGCCGTGGCAGGAGACGCCCTGTGCCTCGACGCGGATCTCCATACGGCCCCGCTGACCGCGGTAGATGCCGCCGTCCGTCGGCTCCGTCGACACGACAAAGGCGGGACGTACCTTATCCTCTTGGATGATGTACTGCCAGCAGAGGCCGTCACAGTCCTCCTCCTGCACCGTCCCCGTGACGAGCACGGTATACTTGTCCGAGAGCAGTCCGAGATCCTTCATGATGCGCGCGCCGTAGACCGCCGAGACGACCCCGCCCAGCTGATCGGACGTACCCCGCCCGCCGATCTCCGTCGCCGATTCGAAGCCATCGTAGGGATCGAACTCCCAGTTCGCGCGATTGCCGATGCCGACGGTGTCGATGTGCCCGTCGAAGGCGATCTGTGTCGTGCCGTGCCCCATGTAGCCGAGCACGTTTCCCATCGGATCGATCTCCACCTTGTCGAAGTCAAGCACGCGCATCTCCTGCGCGATCCGGTCGGCGTGCGCCTTCTCCCCGCTGCTCTCACCGGGGGAACGCACGATGTCCCGCAGGAACTTCGTCATCTGCGCCTCGTACCCCTGTGCCGCTTCCTTGATGCGTTCATAGTTCAAAGCCATGTTTATCCTACGTCCTTTCAAAAATGATAAAGCCCTAAAGCCGCATGCATTAAAACTGTCCCTTCCAAACGATTTCGCGGTAACGCGCGGGATCGGTATCGCCCTCCGTTGAGAAGACGAGCACACGCGAATTTCTGTCAAGACCGAGCAATGCGCGCGGCTCCTCGCAGATGTCATCCGTCATCAGAGCCATGAGTGCGGCGAATGAGGCCGCGCCTGATTCACCCGAGGTGATGGGGGGATCTCCCTTGATCGGTGCGGCGAACATCCGCATCCCGTCTGCCGCCACATCGTCGGAGATGGCAACGAAGAGTTTCACATGGTTCTTTAGGATGTCCCATGAGATGGTGTTTGGCTCACCACAGGCAAGACCTGCCATGATGGTCTCCATGGCACCGCCAACCGTGCGTATTTTCCCGTCTCCTGCGAGTGCACCCTCGTAGAGGCAATCCGCCGCCTTTGCCTCTACGACAACGAATGTCGGCGGATTGTCACTCCAAAGATTCGCGTAGAAGCCGATCACTGCGCCTGCAAGCGATCCGACACCGGCCTGTACAAAGACATGCGTCGGCCGCCCGGCACCCTGCGCCTTGAGCTGCTCTGCGGCTTCCAGCGCCATTGTTCCGTACCCTTGCATGATCCAGCCGGGGATGTCCTCGTAGCCGTCCCAAGCCGTGTCCTGTACAATGACGCCGCGCGGCGTCGCAGCAGCCTCCTTTGCGGCCTGCCGAACGCAGTCATCGTAATTGAGATCCAGAATATCGACCTTTGCCCCGAGCTTTTGGATGTTCTCGAGGCGCGTCTGCGTCGTCCCCTTCGGCATGTGGACAACGGCGTTTTGTCCGAGCTCCCGCGCCGCCCATGCGACGCCTCGGCCGTGGTTGCCGTCCGTCGCCGTGAAGAACGTCGCTGTGCCGAACGCCTCGCGCAGCTTCTTTGAGGTGAGCACATGGTAAGGCAGATCCTCGATATCCCGACCCGTTTCCTGCGCGATGTACTGCGCCATTGCATAGGATCCGCCGAGCACCTTGAATGCGTTGAGTCCGAAGCGATAGGACTCATCCTTGACGAAGACATCGCTAAGCCCGAGATACGCCGCCATCTTTGGGAGCCTCGTCAGAGGTGTTGGCCCATACTGAGGGAAACTTTCGTGGAACATCCGTGCGTGCCGCACCTCATCGAGGGAGAGCAGCGACAGAAACGTATCCTCGGTCTTGGGCATCCGATTCCGTGCCCATACAAAACGCCCGTCCATATCGATATCCTCCTATACCTAAAAATATTTTTACTAACCAAATAAATAATTTGTTTTTAGTATAGCGCGAAAATAATTCTTTTTCAAGAGGAGCAAGACGAATTCTTTTAAATCACGTTGCAATCGAAGGATAGGAGAAAAGCATAGGAAGCGCTGCCCTTGGAAGAAAGGAAAAATCCATTCCCTATCGAATGCATTCGTACCAATACACCCGAAAGCCAGACGCAAAGCGTTTGGGCTTTCGGGTGTATTGGTATGGCAAAATATAGTTTTGACTTAACTCTAGAACATTTCCTTAAAGATGGGACAAAATGGATGAAATCGAAATATCGGTCGGCCGAAGCCCATACCAGTCACAGGAGCGGACGAGCTCTTCCAGGCTTCGCTCGCCCCGCTCTGGAATCAGCCCGCCCGCAACCGCAAGCGCGGAAAGTATCGCTTCAGGCTTCTTTCCCGCCGCGCGCAGTTCGTGCACGGTCAGCCCTTTTTGGCGCTTGGAAAGACGGTTTCCATCGGCATCGACGAGCATGGGGATGTGTGCATACGCGGGCGGCGTGCCGCCGAGCGTCTGGATCAGCCAAATCTGCGCAGGCGTCTGCGCGAGGAGGTCGCGGCCGCGCACGACGTGCGTGATGCCCATCTCCATATCGTCGACGGAAACGGCGAGCGGATAGGCGTACAGCCCATCGGCGCGGCGCACGCGAAAGTCGCCAACCGCGCGGGCGAGATCGACTTCCTGCGTGCCGCAGACCATATCGGCAAAGGCGATTTTTTCCGCTGGCACGTGAACGCGCCATGATGGCGTGCGCACCGCGCTTGCCGCCGCCCGCTCCTTCTCGTGCATCCGATAGCAATGCCCGTCGTAGACTGCCGTCTCGCCTGCGTGCGGCGCGCCGACGCCCATGAGCCGCGCGCGCGTGCAAAAGCAGGGGTATAGGAGTCCTTTCCCTGCGAGCCGCTCGACCGCATCTTGGTAGTGCGCGTAGCGCTCCTGCTGCGTATATGGCGCATAAGAACCACCAACCTCCGGTCCCTCGTCCCATGTGAGGCCGAGCCACCTGAGATCGCGGCAAATCGCGCGCGCGTACTCCGCATGGCTTCGAGCCTCATCGATGTCCTCGATGCGCAGCACGAGCCGCCCTCCCATTTGACGCACCAAGAGCCAAGCGAGAAAAGCCGTCCAGACATTGCCGAGGTGCATGTACCCCGTCGGGCTCGGCGCAAAACGCCCGCGCATCATACGCCCTCCGTGCGAAATGCCGTACGGTCCTCGTAGGCGTAGCTGACGTCAACGCCCTTCATATAGATGCCCTCCTCCATTTGGTCCGTGCGTGCCCCCGTTTCGCAATGCGTTCTTCCTCCCGCGCAAGCGCCACGGCATCTGCAAGGTTGGGCTTGTCCTCCAGCATGGGTTCGCTCCGTTTTGATTCCCGATGAAAAAAGACTGCCTTCCCTTGCGGCAGGCAGCCTGTTCCATTTCTTCCCACTACTCGCTCTTTTGATCCATGACCGCCATCGACGCGACAGTATCGCCTTTTGCCGTCGTCATGAGCTTGACGCCCTGCGTGTTGCGGCTGATGCGCGAGATGTCGCCGATATTCGTACGGATGACGATGCCCTCCGTCGTGATGAGCATGAGTTCCTGATCCGGCCGTACGACACGCAGGCCGACTACGTCGCCGGTCTTATCCGTGACCTTGAGGTTGATGATGCCCTTGCCGCCGCGCGTCTGCGTGCGGTACTCATCCCGCTGCGTGCGCTTGCCGTAGCCTTCTGCCGTGACGGTCAGCACATCGGCATTCGGCATGAGCGTGTCCATCGCGATGACTTCGTCGCCGTCGCTCAGACGGATGCCTCTCACGCCGCGTCCCTGACGGCCGATCGCACGCACGTCGTCCTCGGGGAAGAGGATCGCCATGCCCCACTTCGTGCCCAGGATGACATCGTGATTGCCGTTCGTGAAGCGAACGCCGATGAGTTCGTCGTCGTCATCGAGATGGATGGCATTGAGCCCGCCCTTGTGGAGGTTCTTGAACTCGATGAGGCTCGTCTTCTTCACGACGCCCTTCTTCGTCGCCATGAAGAGGTAGTTATCGGGCTGGAAGCCCTTGACCTGAATGATGGCCGTGATGCTCTCATCCGCTTGGAGCGGGAGAAGGTTGATGATCGCCGTCCCCTTCGCCGCACGGCTCGCCTCGGCGATCTCATACGCCTTGAGGTGGTAGACGCGTCCGCGATTCGTGAAGAATAGGATCGTGTGGTGTGTCGTCGTGATGAGCATGTTTTCGACGAAGTCGGTTTCCTTCGTGCCCATGCCCTTGACGCCCTTGCCGCCACGGTTCTGCCTGCGGTACGTATCGAGCGGGATGCGCTTGATGTAGTTATTGTGCGTCATCGTGACGACGACGTCTTCCTCGGCGATGAGGTCTTCGACGTCGATCTCCGACGTATCGACCGTCAGGCGCGTGCGGCGCGCATCGCCGTATTTTTCTTTGACCGCGGCCAGCTCTTCCTTGATGATGCCGAGAATGCGCGACTCGTCGGCGAGGATTGCCTTGTACTCCTCGATTGCCGCCAGGACCTCCTGATACTCCTTCTCAATCTTCTCGCGCTCGAGACCCGTGAGGCGCTGGAGACGGAGGTCGAGAATTGCCTGTGCCTGCTTCTCGGAAAGCTTGAATCCCGCCATGAGCGCTTCGCGCGCGATGTCTGCCGTGCGGCTTTCGCGGATCGTCGTGATGACGGCGTCGAGATGGTCGAGCGCAATGGTGAGGCCTTCCAAGATATGCGCGCGCGCCTCGGCCTTTGCGAGCTCGTAGCGCGTGCGCCGCGTGATGACATCTTCCTGATGGCGGATGTAGTAGTGAAGGACCTGCTTCAGGTTGAGCACCTGCGGCTTGCCGTCGACGAGCGCGAGCATGATGACGCCGAAGCTGTCCTGGAGCTGCGTGTGCTTGTATAGCTGGTTCAAAATGACGCTTGCATTTGCGTCGCGCCGCAGGTCGATGACGATGCGCATGCCGCCGCGGTCGGACTCGTCGTTGAGCGCCGTGATGCCCTCGATCTGCTTGTCGCGTACGAGATCGGCGATCTTCTCGACGAGACGCGCCTTGTTGACCTGATACGGAAGCTCCGTGACGATGATGCGCGGCTTTCCGTTTGAAAGCGTCTCGATATGGGCGTTCGCGCGCATCTTGATGACGCCGCGCCCCGTCGTGTACGCCTGCCGGATGCCCTCGCTTCCGAGGATGAGGCCTGCCGTCGGGAAGTCCGGTCCCTTGATGATGCCCATGAGATCCTCGACCGTCGCCGCGGGATTGTCGATGAGCATGAGCGTCCCGTCGATGACCTCGCACATATTGTGCGGCGGGATGTTCGTCGCCATGCCGACGGCGATGCCCGCCGTGCCGTTGACGAGGAGCTGCGGGAACTTCGCCGGGAGCACCGTCGGCTCCTTCAGGGACTCATCGTAGTTTGGCGCGAATTCGACCGTGTCCTTGTCGATATCCTGGAGCATGAGCTCCGCGACTTTCGACATGCGGACCTCGGTGTAGCGCATTGCAGCGGCGGGATCGCCGTCGACCGAGCCAAAGTTGCCGTGCCCGTCCGCGAGCATGTAGCGCATGGAGAAGTCCTGCGCCATGCGGACGATGGCGTCGTAGACGGAGCTGTCGCCGTGCGGGTGGTATTTTCCCAAGACTTCGCCGACGATACGCGCCGACTTCTTATAGGGCTTCGTCGAGCCCATTCCCGCTTCCTGCATCGCGTAAAGGATGCGTCGATGTACGGGCTTTAGTCCGTCGCGCACATCGGGAAGCGCACGCGCAACAATGACGCTCATCGCATAGTCAATATACGAATTGCGCATCTCGTGCTCGAGATTGACCGGCACGACCTTTCCCTGACCAAAATCCACAATCTCACCTCAAAATATTCGATACCGATTGATGCAATGTCCTATTATACCACGTTGTAGTCGGAAAAGTCCATACGGATAGAGCATTATAAAACAAATGTTCGTAATAATTTCCAACAAAATGATTGAACCCATCGATTGGGATTTTCATTTTGTGCTATAATATCTATGCGATTCATGATCGATAAACGACTTGACGACATCATCACAGACCGCTAAGGAGGCACACTATGGCCGTAATTTACAAGGTACATCGTTATGTCAGTCTCATCTGTGCGCTCTTTTTCCTTTTGCTCGTCCTGACGGGGCTTTTGCTTCTCTTCCGCCATGAAATCAACGCATGGAATACCACGAACCTCCCGGCACGCAGCGGGCCGATGGAAATGGATGCCATATGGAGCGCACTCCCTGCGGGGATGGATGCCGTCGCTGCGTCAGCGCCAGGCAAACGGATCCGAGCCGTGACACCAGATCCGTCCGACGGCACGCTCTACTTCCGCGTGGAAAATCTTTCGGGCGGGAAAAAGGAACGCGCCCACATGCGCATGGGCGGCGAGCAGATCCTGTACGACGTGCGAAGCAAAACGACATTCAACCGAACGAAGCGAACGTATCGGATTCCCATGCTTCAGACGCTCCTGCACGAAGCGCACCTCCTGCACGTGCAGATGAAGATGGGCAGCGCGGGGCGCGACTTTCTCGCCGCGATGTGCGTGCTCACCCTCGTTTCCATCCTCACCGGGCTTTGGCTCTATGCCCCGATGATGAAAACACTGCCCTTCGGCAGGCGGCGAAGCAATTCCACGCGTCTTTTGGTCTCCGACTGGCATAAGATTGTTTCCGTGATCACATGCGCATGGGCATTCCTGCTGACACTGAGCGGCATCCTCATCGTCTGCTACGCGATGGGAAACGCCCAGTATCATCGCGATGCGCCCCGTGTTGCCGCCAATGCGCTTGCGAAGCAGGCCGCTATCGCGGAGGGAGCGCACGCCCAATGCACGCCGGCGGAATCCCTTTCCATCATCCGCGGGAACTTTCCAGGAAAGACGGTGATCTCGATGGAGCTTCCCAAGGACGAATCTGCCCCCTACGTATTTTACCTAGCCGATCCCCCTGCCAAGGCGACGAACTTCATGCTAGGCGAAATGGCTTTCCTGCCCCAAACGAAAAACGCTGTTCCCGTATTCGTCCCAGCGCCTTTTTGGATGCACTTCGCGCCCTTTTTCCTGAACCTGCATATCCATAGCCATGACCTCTTCGCCGAAAAGCTCGTCTGGGCGCTGCTGATTTTGGGAACAGCCGCCATGACGGCGACGGGCGCATGGCTATACGCCACGCGCTGGCGCCGCTGGCAGAACCAAGTTCGCCCGCAGCGTGCCCTTGCAGCTCGCGCTGCGGCAAGAAAGACCTCGCCTTGGCGCGAGATCATCTGGTTCGCTGCATGGACGTTTCTCATGCTCGTGCCGCCCCTATACGGCGGCGCCGGCGACATGGCGGGGCTTGCCGCAAGCCTCATCCTGCTCTTTTCCGCCGCCTATTGCATCCGAAACGAATCGTGATATCGGCAAGCGGCTTGACACAGGAAGCGAGGAAACATTCTTTTGTCTGATTCTGAAATGCGCATTCTTTACGTACTAACCGACCTTGTCGCACCGCTCGTCGCCGGCTATTTCATCCATCAGCGCAAATGGATTTCCGATGCGATGATGAACCGCGTCATCCGCTTCAATATCATCGTCATTTACACGCTGTTGTCGCTGCTGAGCTTTTGGGTGCTCAAGATCGACTGGGAACTCGCGCTCGTGCCGCTTTTCGGCTTTTTCCTCATTCTCTTTCCCGGCGCAGTCGGACAGATCTTCTTTGCGCGTCATTATCCGAATCCCCTCGACCGCGGCGCATACCTCGTGAGCGCCATGCTCGCAAACATCGGCACGCTCGGCGGCGTCTGCGCCTTCATCCTATACCGCGAGCAGGGGTTCGCGTACTCGCAGATCATCGGGACGTGCCAGAACGTCGCGCTCGTGCTGCTCATCTTCCCGCTCTCGCAGTATTTTTATTTGAAAGCCACCGGCAGCACGCGGAAAAGCTCGCCCCTTCGCGATTTCTGCAACCTTTTTTTCAGTTGGAATCAGATCTGCCTCTTGGGCATGGCAGCAGGCATCTATCTCAACCTGCACGGCATCGAACGCCCGGATTTTCTCACGCCTGCGTTCGTTTGGCTCGTCCACGTCAGCGCGTGGTTTGCGATGCTTCCCGTCGGCTACCTCATCGATTTCCGTCACGCGCGCCCCTACATTCTCGCGACGAAGAGCCTCTACTTCATCCGCTTCGTCGTCACGCCTGCCGCGACGTGCCTGCTCGCCTATTTCGCCTTTGACAGTGCCACCATCCAGAATTCCATGCTGATCTTCGCCTCGTGTCCGACCGCCATCAACGCGGTCATCGCCGCACGTCTCTACAAGCTCAACATCGACCTTCCCGTCGCGTCCTTCCTCGCGACGACGGCGCTCTACCTCGTTCTCTTCTTCCCGGTTTTGTTCTTCGTCCTGCACACTTAAAAATAGGGTATCCCCTTTCTCCTGATTGGTCTTGCAATCGCGTCATTTTCCTCTATAATAAGGACGAATAAGGGAAAAATACGATTTTTCTACGAAAGGAGAGTTCCCTTGAAAATCCCCCTTCGCCATTATCTCTCGCTGCTGGGCATCACGACGGCGGCATTTGTGTTCAATACGTCGGAGTTCATGCCGATCGCACTGCTCACGGACATTGCGGGATCGTTTTCCATGACGACAGCCGAGACGGGCGGCATGATCACGATTTATGCCTGGGTCGTCGCGGTGCTCTCGCTCCCGCTCATGCTGCTGACCTGCCGCATGGAGCTGAAGCGGCTCATGCTGCTCGTCGTCGCCGTGTTCAGCGTCGGGCAGCTTCTCTCCGGGATTGCCACGAGCTACCCCATGCTGCTTGCGGCGCGCATCGTGGTCGCCTGCGCGCACGCCATCTTTTGGTCGATTGCCGCCCCGCTCGCCGCGCAGCTCGTGACGCACGAGCACCGGCCGATGGCGCTCGGCATGATCGTCACGGGCAGCTCGGTCGCCATGATTTTCGGGCTACCGATCGGACGCATGATCGGACTGTACGCCGGCTGGCGCATGACGTTCCTCATCATTGCGGGCGTAGCCCTTGCCGCCCTCCTCTATCTCGCCTATATGCTTCCGCAGCGCAAACAGGATAAGCCTTTTTCCGCCCATGACCTGCCGCAGCTTTTGCGGAATCCTGCCCTTTCCTGCATCTACGTCATGACGGCGCTCTTCGCGACGGCGTATTTCACCGCGTACAGCTACATCGAGCCATTCCTGCACGAGATTGCTTCGTTCTCGCCGACCCTGATCACGGTCGCGCTCATGGCAATCGGCGCGTGCGGCATCCTCGCGAGCCTCCTGTTCACACATGGCTACGGCAGGCATCGCTTTTTGCTCCTGCGTTTTGTCCTTCCCTGTGTCTTTGCGGCGCTCCTTCTCTTTCAGGCCGCTTCGATTTCCATGTTCACGATGCTCCTGCTCTGCATGTTTGTCGGCATGGTCGCGACACTCTACAACATCCTGTTCCAAGCAGAGCTTCTCGGACTCGTCATGGGCCCAGGATCTACCGTTGCCATGTCCATCTACTCCGGCATTTTCAACATCGGCATCGGCAGCGGCACGTGGATCGGCTCGCTCGCCGCAGGCCATGGGCACCTCGCCCATATCGGCTACATCGGCGCGGCGATTGCCGCCATCACCGTCTTTTTCTGCTGGCACATCTACCTGCCGACCATTCAGGGAAAGCGGTATTAGACGCCATCCGAAAAAGCTCCCGCACGCAGGCGGGAGCTTTTCATTTCAAAATTTCCGCATAGATGTATCCTTCGCGCACGCCGGAATCGCTGTAAGTAATTTCCTTTGCATGGAACCATCCTGCCAGCACGTCGGCAATGATGAGCCCTGGCATGACGGTGTGCATGCGCTCCGGCACGTTTTTCATGAGGAGGACGGTCATGTCCATCGTGAGAACGCCCGCAAAGGAGAAATAGCGGATCATCTCTTCGAGCTTTTCGACGGCCAGGTGCGTGCTCGCCGCCTCCTGATGGAACATCGCGCTGCAGAGCGCGGACGCTCCCTTGAACGTGCCGCCGATGCCGACGAGAGACGTCTCACGGATCGAAACGAACGCCTCCTCCGACCGAATGATCCGCTCCACCTCTTCCCGCATGACAGCGATCTCTTTTGCCGTCGGCAGGAGTGCCTTTACATGATTCGCATAGAGCGCAAGCGAGCCGATCGGCAGGCTGGTCTTCGTCAAGATCGCACGGTTCTTGAATGCGACAAGCTCCGTGCTCGCACCGCCGATGTCGATGATGACTCCCGAATCCTCTTTCAATCCATGCACGGCGCCGATGAAATCGTACTCCGCCTCTTCGTCGCCCGTGATGATGCGGATGGATAGGCCCGTGCGCCGCTCGATCTCGCCGACGGCTTCCGCGCTGTTCCTGGCATTCCGAAGCGCCGCCGTCGTAAAGGCGACGACGTTCTCGATGCCGAACGGCAGCAGGAAAGCGCGAAACCCATTGACGATTTCGACGGTGCGGTCGATGCCGCTCTGCTGCATGATGCCGTCCTTGAGATGGGCGGCGAGCCCGACGGCGTGCTTTTTTTTCATGAGCATTTCGGCGCGGCCGCCCTCTATGCGGTAAATGGCCATGCGTACGGTGTTCGAACCAATGTCAATCAAAGCGTAGAGCATCGTATGTCCTCACCGTTTGAGCCCGCTTCCCGTCATGGGGAGAACGACGCGATAGTTGTCGGGCTTCCCATCGGCAAATATCCTGCGCGCGCCGGCAAGCGCGGCGGCAGACGTCATCTCGACGTAGACGCCACGCCGCCCAAGCTCCTTTTTTGCCGTCAGGATATCCTTGTCCTCGACGGTGATGACATCGCCGCCCGACGATTTGAGCGCGCGGACCATATCATCGAGCCGCTTCGGCGCTTCAATGCGGATCGCTTCGGCAATCGTCGTCTTTCGCGGGCCTGCCGGAAGACCGTAAAATGCCTCGTAGAGCGGCGCACATTTCGAGGACTGCACGGCAATGAGGCGCGGCAGGCGGCCGATTTCCATAAAGCCGAGGAAGAGTCCGATAAGCATGGTGCCGTTTCCAACGGGCATGATGACGTAGTCGGGGATATGCCCATCAAGCTGATGGCACATCTCGTGCGCCATGGACTTGATGCCTTCGAAAAAAAGCGGATTGTAGACGTGCGACGCATAGTAGGCATCGCCGAGATTCGCCTTGACAGCAGCGCATACATGCATGCGTCCATTCATGACCTTGACGATTTTCGCACCATACGCTTCGATCTGCGCGACGACTTCAGACGAGGCATCGTCCGGCACGTAGACCGTGCAGTCCATCCCCGCTGCTGCCGCATACGCCGCGACAGACGCGCCTGCGTTGCCAGACGAGTCAAGCGCGATCTTTTGGATGCCGAGATGCGCGAGCTCATTGATGAGCGTATAGGCTCCACGATCCTTGAACGACCCCGTCGGCTGCAGGTTTTCCAGTTTCAGCAGGAGATCGAGCCCATCGATCCGGATCGGAAGAAGCGGTGTCTCGCGCTCGCCCAGCGTGATCTCCTTTGCGATTTCATCCGCAGCGTCCTTATGAAGATGAAACATGCCACCACATTTGCAGCGATAGGAATGGCTGTTGAGCGGATATTGCTTCTTGCATGTTTCACAATAAAAATACATGGGAAATCCTCCTTTGGCAACATGATTTACGAAAAAAAATTCCATTCGTGAAATAAAAGGATCGATTCCATACGGAACAAAACGATACCGTTCTTCTTTATTTGTATTTATTCGTCGAAAAGAGGCTTTTTTCCTGTTTCAATAACACAGGAACTTCAATCAAAATGCGAACCGAATACGAAATCCGTATATCCTTTTGATCTACAAGCATGCTGGGACGTGCTTGAAAATCGATGCGTTTTACAGTATGATGAAACCCATCAGGCAATGAAACCATACGTTTATCCATCTATACATCGCTTCTGGCTCATATTCTTCTAGGAGAGCTGCTTTATGACGAACAAGATATTTGCGCTCATTGGTCCGAACGGATCCGGGAAAACCCTTCTCGCTTCCATGCTCATCCAAAATAAAGTGCATTATATCCCCTACTATACGACCCGTGCCTTTCGGAAAAACGATCCTGCCGGAACTCTTTGCCATCACGTGAACCGTTGGGATTTCCCAAAGGAGGATCTCATCGTCCGCGTAACGCGCCAAGGCGATTCCTACGGCATGCAGAAAAAAGATGTGCTTCACGCACTGGGACACTACGAGCATAGTTTCATGCTGCTCGATCCTGCCGGCATCCCGCATATTTCACGCATACTCGCCGATAGCCTCGTGACGATCTTCCTGATGGTCGACTACGCCACTGCTTTGAAGCGCTTGCTGAAAATGGGGTATACGGGCGAAGCGCTCCAGTACCAGCTCCAGTACGCAGAGACAAATCGCGAATTCGAGAATTGGAAACGCACCGACTACGTCGTGAAAAACATCCATGAGCCGGAAAAAGCGCTGCAGCAAATCTTTGCGATCATGGGGTTGGTGGAACCGGTTTTATCGCCAAAAGATGCATAAGGAACGGATAAGCAGATTCCAGCATGAATAGCCGCCTGAAAACAGGCGGCTATTCGGATTCGATCCTCTATGCCTCTCTCTATGCATTCAGCAAACGTGCATAAGGCTCGCCTGCTCGCGAAGGCGTGCGATGCGTTTTTCCGTCTCAGGATGCGTGCTGAAAAGATTCGCGATCGTCTGCCCCGCACCGGAGAACGGATTGATGATGTACATGTGCGCTGTCGCAGGCCTTGCCTCCGGCATCGGCGCGGCATTCCTTGCATAGTACTCGATCTTTTCCAGCGCGTCCGCGAGGTAGTTGGGATTGCCGCAGATCGTGCCGCCGTCCTTGTCCGCCTCGTACTCGCGCGAGCGCGAGATCGCCATCTGGATGAGCATCGCCGCGATCGGTGCGAGGATGACCATAAGAAGCCCCGCAATCGGATTGCTGCCCTCTCCATTCTCATCGCGGTTTCCGCCGAAAAATGCGAAGAACTGCGCCGCGTAGGTGATGACGCTTGCCATCATCGCCGCGATCGTCGATGTCAGGATGTCGCGGTTCTTGACATGGGAAAGCTCATGCGCGAGCACGCCCGACAGCTCGTTGTAGTCGAGCACGCGCATGATGCCCGTCGTGACGGCGACGGCGGCATTCGACGGATTGCGTCCTGTCGCAAACGCATTCGGCACGTCCTCGTCGATGATGCAGACTTTCGGCATGGGGAGGTTCGCGCGCACCGCGAGATTCTCGACGAGCTGATAGAGCTGCGGCGCCTCCTCGCGCGTGATCTCACGCGCGCCAGACGTCCGGAGCACGATCGAGTCGCTGAACCAATAGGTGAAGAAATTCATGCCGAGCGATAGGACGAGCATCGCCATGAGCCCTGTCCTGCCGCCGAGCATCGCACCGAAGAACATCATGATTGCCGCAAGCAGCACCATGAGCATGAGTGTCTTTAGATTGTTCATGAAAAACCCTCCTTAAGATTTTTTATGATGATGGATAACGTATCCTACGCCGAGCACGAGCAAGACGAACAATACCTTCAGATGGATCGCGTACGCCGCGATGTGCGCGCCGAGTCCCTTGTCCGCAGCCATGAGAGACGCTGCCGTCCAGCCGAGGATCGCCGCGCCACCGTAGATCAGCGCGGGCATTTTCAAGATGAGCATGAGGAAAAACTGCGCACCGAAAAGCACGATGGGAACCGAGATGAGCAGCCCGCATACGATAAGGCTCCACTTGCCGTCTGGAACGGTGTTCGCGACACCCGCAAGCGAGAGGATATTGTCGATGCTCATGATGAAGTCCGCAATGAGAATCGTGCGGACCGCCGCACCGAGCGATGTCGGCGCATGCTTTCCCGTTTCGCCAGCGTGGTCCCTGTGATCGGTGACGAGCTTGACTGCGATGCATAGAAGCGCCAAGCCACCGATGAACTCGATGTACGGCAGGGACAGGACGCCCGTCGCAAAGAGCGTGCAGGCGATGCGTATGCCGACCGCACCGAGCCCGCCGATGAGAATCGCCTTCTTGCGGCTCCCGTGTGGCAGATTCTTGCACGCGAGCGCAATCAGGATCGCGTTGTCTCCTGAAAGCAGGAGGTCGAGAATCACGATTCCAGTAAACGCAGCAAACCATTCGGGCGAAAACATGCCAGCCAAAAAAGGATCCATTTTCACTCTCCTATTTCACTCTCCGAACCAATGAACTTGTGAACTTGCATTCGAAATTCCCGACGGGTACAGAAAAAGCCCTGCTCAATTCGCACGCAAAAGGAACGAATCAAGCAGGGTCTTGCTTGCTCAGCGCCGACCAAACCGGGACGATGCCGTATTGACGGGAATTGGTCGTTCAGCTACTCCCCCTGTCGGAAGTCTTGCTATGGAAACAGGATACCATGGAAATGGATATTTGGCAAGTTTTTTTCATCAGATATCGAGATTGCGGACGAGTTTCGCGTTTTCCTCGATGAACTGGCGGCGCGGCTCGACCTTGTCGCCCATTAAAATGGTAAAGAGCTCGTCAGCTTCTTCGGCGTCTTCCATATCGACGCGAAGCATCGTGCGCCCTTCTGGATCCATCGTCGTCTCCCAAAGCTGCTCAGGGTTCATCTCGCCAAGCCCTTTGTAGCGCTGGACGGTGATGCTGTCGCGGCCGACTTCTTCGAGCTTCTTCGCGAGCTCGTCGTCGCTGTAGGTGTACCAGTGCTTCTTTCCCTTGCGGATCTGATAGAGCGGCGGCTGCGCGATGAATACGTGGCCGTGCTCGATGAGCGGCTTCATATAGCGGTAGAGGAACGTGAGGAGAAGCGTGCGGATATGCGCGCCGTCGACATCGGCATCGGTCATGATGATGATCTTGCCGTAGCGGCGCTTTGCGAGATCGAAATCGTCGCTGATGCCCGTGCCGAACGCCGTGATCATCGTGCGGATCTCGGCATTGGCGAAGATCCTGTCGAGACGCGCCTTTTCGACGTTCAGGATCTTGCCGCGCAGCGGGAGGATCGCCTGAAAGCGGCGGTCGCGTCCCTGCTTTGCCGATCCGCCTGCGCTGTCGCCCTCGACGAGGTAGATCTCGGCCTGTTCGGGATCCTTGATGGAGCAGTCGGCGAGCTTTCCCGGAAGGCTCGACACCTCCAGCGCGTTCTTGCGGCGCGTGAGCTCGCGCGCCTTGCGCGCCGCCTCTCTCGCGCGCTGTGCCATGATCGCCTTTTCGATGATGCGCTTCGTGATAACGGGGTTTTCCTCGAAGTACTCGGATAGCCCCTCCGTCACGATGGAGTCGACGATGCCGCGTACTTCGGAGTTGCCGAGCTTCGTCTTCGTCTGCCCTTCGAACTGCGGCTCGCGGATCTTGAGGCTGATGACGCAAGTGAGCCCCTCGCGCACATCGTCTCCAGAGAGATTTCCGTCCTTTTCCTTCAGAATGCCCTGCCTGCGCGCAAAATCGTTTGCCGCGCGCGTGAGTGCGAGCTTGAAGCCCGCTAGGTGCGTGCCGCCTTCCTCGGTATGGATGTTGTTGACGAAGGCGTAAATGTTCTCCTGATAGCTGTCATTGTACTGCAGGGCGATCTCGACGACGGTATCGCCTTTGACGCCGTTGAAGTAAATCGGCTTGGGATTGAGTTTTTCTTTCTTGCGGTTGAGGTGCTCGACGAACGAGCTGATGCCGCCCTCGAAGTGAAACGTCTCGCTCTTGCCGCCCTCCCGCGCGTCTGAGAGCATGATCGTGATGCCGTGGTTGAGGAACGCGAGCTCGCGCAGGCGGTGGCGAAGCGTGTCATAGCTGTACTTCGTGACGGTGAAAATCGAGGGATCGGGCACGAAGTGGACACGCGTGCCCGTCGTCTCCGAGTCGCCGACGATGGTCAGCGGCTTCTTCGTCATGCCGCGCGCAAAAGAGATTTCATAGATCTTGCCGTCGCGCCGCACTTCGACGTCCATGGAGGTCGAAAGCGCATTGACGACGGAGACGCCAACGCCGTGCAGGCCGCCCGACACCTTGTAGCCGTCGCCACCGAACTTTCCGCCTGCGTGCAGGACAGTGAGCACGACCTCGACGGCAGGCTTGCCGCTCTCGTGCATATCGACGGGAATGCCGCGCCCGTTATCGACGACGGTAATGCTGTCGTCCGCTTCGATCGTGACTTCGATATGGTCGCAGTATCCCGCGAGCGCCTCATCGATGCTGTTGTCGACGACCTCGTAGACGAGGTGGTGCAGGCCGCGCTCGGACGTGCTGCCGATATACATGCCGGGACGCTTGCGTACGGCTTCGAGCCCTTCGAGAATCTGAATCTGCTCCGCGCCGTAGTCCGCCTCGACAGCCGTGACCTCCGCCGCAGACTCGTCACGGTTGATCTCGACGCCCGCAAGGTCAAGGTCGGCGTCCGTGAGGTCTTCCTGCGGCTCTTTTTGCACGTCCTGTTCGGTAAGGTCAATGGACTTCTTCTCGTTGTCGTTTGCCATAAATCTCCTTGCTCCCATTCTGTTCCGTCTTGCCATCCATGAAGTGCGCAAAAGGCGCATCCCTTCTATCCCTTGTCCCACGCAAGCCGCGTGCGGTTCGCAAGCGTCGTCGCGGAGAGAATCGAAAGATAAGCAAGATCTGCCGTCAGGACGAGCGATTTCGGCTCATCCTCCCCGCCCGTCACATCGACGATCTTCTTTTTTTCCTTGAGCCGGCCGAAATAATCGATTCCGTCTCCCGCGGCAAAAAGCGTGTAGTCGTGTATGGCGATGACGTCCTTCGTGCGGACGGAAACGCCGCTTCCCAAATGGAGAAACATCGTATCACCCGTTTCGCTTCCTGCCGAGCGGAATGATCGCATATCGCTTCGGCGCCTTGTAATCTTTCGGCCGGTGAAGGTCGAAGCGCAGCCTGTACAGCGTGCGCCGCACGGCATCCTCGGTCAGCTCGTCGGGCGGCAGGCACGCATAGAGCATGACGAGCGTCTTTGCTGAAAGGCTCGTATCGTCTTCGAGCTTGACTTCTGCCGCGAGCTGCTGGACGAGAAGCGCACGCGCCTCATTGACGAGCTTCGGCGTGCATTCCGGCACGAATGCCCGCACGTCTTTGCAGCGCGCCCACGGCATGTCGCGCAGGACACTGCGGACGGCGGCGCGAAGCGCTGCCCGTTTCTTCCTGCGGCACGCAAAGCAAAGGCATTCTTCGGACTCGATGCGCGCGCCGCAGGAAGGACAGTCATGCCACCCTTCCTCCTGCCGCAATGCCTCCATCTGTTTGTGCTTCCTGTAGAGGCACCGGACTGCCGCCTGCAAATCTTCATCTTCCACGACGCGGCAGGAGCTGCGCACCGCTTCCATCGTCTCCGCGGAAAGGCTGATGTGGGCGCGGGCGCGTCCGATGTCGCGTTCTTTCGCTTCGCGCACGGAGCATTCAGCTCGTTCTTCCTGCGCCTGAAACGACCGCGAAAACTGAATCTCTTTGACCATCTCGCCGCCCGCAAAGCGATTGACCTCGCCGATGACCTGCGGCATCATCATGCGCATCTCGTTTGCCCAAACGGAGTCTGGCGTGTAGAGGCGCAAGACCCGATTGCGGATGGACAGCGGCCGCACGTGGCGCGCGACCGCCTCGCCGACGATTTCCTGCCAATGCCACATGACCCAGTGCGCATAGTATTCCTTTTCCTGTTTTCTGCCGAGCGCGTGGATTGCTTTCGGGAGGATGGATTTTGCCATCTCCAGTCCCGGCGTGCGTTTTGCCATAAGCTCCCCTTTACGGCTCCCTTATCCTGCCGTCATGGACTTCGTAATAGGTGCCGATGCGCTCCTTGGGAAAATAAGCCGCATCGGTCGCCGTGATGATCGTCTGGATGCGCTCGCGGCGCAGAAATGCGAGCAGTGCATGGCGGCGCTGCTCGTCAAGCTCGCTCATGACGTCATCGAGGAGGAGCACGGGGTACTCGCCCGTCTCGGAGCGCAGGAAGTCGAGCTCGGCGAGCTTCAGCGCGAGCACGCCTGTGCGCTGCTGTCCCTGCGAGCCGAATGTGCGCAGGTTGACGCCGTTGACGGACAGCACGAGATCGTCATGATGCGGGCCGATGCCCGTCGCGCCGCGCTGCACGTCGGCTTCGCGCATGGACTTGAGCATTTTATTATACCACGCAGCAAGCCCATTTGTCACGTGATCTTCCTCCATGCCTTTCACTTCGTAGTGGACGGCGAGGCTTTCCGCCTGCCCGGTCATGCGCCGCTGCATGAGTTTGGCAAGCATATTGAGCTTCTTGACCGCCTCGCGCCGCTTCGTGACGATCACCTCCGCGCTTGCGGCGAGCTGCGCATCCCAAAAGGAAAGCATGTCCGCCTTCTCGCGGCGCTCGCGGATGCGCTTCAGGAGCACGTTGCGCTGTACGACGATCTTGCCGTACCGCACGAGCTCGCGATAGTAAGAGGGGCTTGCCTGCGAAAGCTCGCCGTCCAAAAAACGCCGGCGGCCGGCCGGCGCTCCTTTGATGAGAAAGAGATCCTCAGGGGAAAACAGGACGGCATGGAACGTGCCGATGAGCTCCTTCGTGCGGATCGCCTGCCCGTTCAGCAGGATGCGTCGTCTCGTTTCACGCGATAGCTGCACCGCAATCTGATTTTCGGCATCGAGGCGTGTAAAAGCGAGCCGAAACGCGCCGGCAGGCGCGTCCCATCGGATGAGATCGGCATCGCGCTGCGTGCGGTGCGAGTGGCCTAGAGAGGCATAGAAAGCCGCCTCGATGATATTCGTCTTTCCCTGCGCATTCGCGCCGAGCAGGACATTGATTTCGGGAGAAAGCGCAAGATCCAGTTCCTGATAGTTCCGATAATTTCTGAGTTGAAGCGATCGAACGAACATAGCATCAGTCTTTCCTGCAGGCGACCTTCCACGCGCCAAGGCCTTCGATCTCGATGATGTCGCCATCGGAAAGCTTCCTTCTGCGCGCCGTCTCAACCTCGCCGTTGTGCCTGATGCGCCCCGCTTCAATGAGTGGCTTTGTCGCGCCGCCGGACGGCAGGATGCCTGCCCATTTCAGGAAGTGATCGAGCTGGATCGTTTCGGTTTCAATGGCAATCGTTTCGATTTTCATGTTTCATGCGCCTTTCTCCTCATTCAATGCTGCGTCCGAACGGGTGTCACGATGTAGATGAAGGACTCGTCCTCCGCTTCGCGCACGGCGATCGGTGTCAGCGGCTGGCCGAGATCGATGCGGCACGACTTCGTCTCGATCGTCTTGAGCACATCGATGATGTACTGTGCATTGAATGCAATCGTGATATTTGGGCCCTCGATCTCGGCGACGATCGTCTCCTCTGCCTTGCCGATGTCGGGATTATTGGACGTGATGTGCAGCAAGTTGTTTGCGAATTCGAGCTTGATGACATTGTATTCGCCTGCGCGCGAGATGAGCGAAACGCGGTCTACCGCACCGGAAAATGCGGCGGTATCAAGCCGGACGTGCGTATCGAACGAAGCCGGAATCACGCGGTTGTAGTCGGGAAACTGCCCTTCGATGAGACGCGAGGTCATGAAGAAATGGTCGAACTGGAAGCTGATGCGGTTGTAGGAGCACGTGACCGTGACATCGGTCGGAAGCTCCGACGTCATGTTATGCAGGAGTTCCGAGAGCGTACGCGAGGGCACGATGATCTTGATCTTGCCGATGCGTTGCTCGAACATCTCGTATTTGACGGCGAGGCGATGCGTGTTCGTCGCTGCCATCGTGAGCTTCGTCTCCTGAATATCGAGGGAACAGCCTGTGAACACGGGGCGGCCCTCGTCGGTCGCGCAGGCGAATACAGTCTTCTTGATGAGCGAGCGGAGCACGTTGTCCTTGATTGTGAATTTCAGATCACCGTCGAGTTCTTTGACCGTCGGAAATTCTGCTGGGTTCATCGAGACGAGCGTGAAGTTGGATTGGTCCGACTGGATGTGCAGGATGCTCTCCTCCCGGTTGAGGGAGATCTTGACGTTATCCCCGGGCAGCCTGCGGACCACTTCGCCGAAGTAACGTCCCGAAATGGCGATTTCGCCTGCTTCTTCGACATCCGCGACGATTCGGACGATGATGCCGATTTCGTAATTGGTTGCCTGAAGTTCTAAGAGACCTTCGCTCGCCTTTAGGTAAATCCCGGAGAGAATGGGCGTCTGCGGCTTGACGGCAACGGCTTTCGAGACGATCTGAAGGGCAGATGCGAGCTCGCTCTTGAGGCATTGGATTTTCATGGCATGATCCTTTCTTATTGGACAGGGTTTTTATGATGAGACGATAAATAGAATAGAAATAGCCGTTGTAGTAGTAGGGGCTGGGGATAAGTGGATAAGTGGCAGAAGGTGCCTCTTGGATTGCATGCCGCATGTGGATAAGCGGTTTGCAGTATAAGGGAAGGTTATCCACATGACCCACAGGGAAGAGTTTCTGCGATGTTTATCCACAACGTATCGACAGGAATTCCAGTTGGCCGTCCACAATCTTATCGACATGGATTTGCGCCGATCCCTGCGAATGGCAGTATCGTCCGCTCCTCAGATTTTCTGTATCCCTTCGATGAGGTCGGCGATGATCTTGCCGATCTTTGCGTCGGTTTCCTTTTCCGATGCGATTTTGTCATACGCGTGGATCACGGTCGTATGGTCCCTGCCACCGAAGAATTTTCCGATCTGTGGCAGGGACGTATCCGTGAGCTCGCGGCAGAGGTACATCGCGATCTGACGCGGGAGCGCGATCTCGCGTGTGCGCTTTTTTGATTGCAACGCATCGATGCGTATCTTGAAATACTGTGCGACGACTTCCTGGATGACGTCCAACGTGATTTCCTTTGCTGCGCGATTCGGAAAGACGTCTTTGAGAGCCTCGGAAACGACTTCCGTCGTGATTTCCTGCCGCGTCAGCGAAGCGTAGGCGACGACGCGCGTGAGTGCGCCTTCGAGCTCGCGGATGTTGGTATCGATGCGGCTCGCGATGAAGACCATGACGTCGTTCGGCACGTCGACGCCATCGAGGATGGCCTTGTTCTTGAGGATGGCGATGCGCGTTTCGAGATCCGGCGCCTGGATGTCGGTGATGAGGCCGCCCTCGAAGCGGGAGCGCAGGCGGTCTTCGAGCTTCTGCACCTCGCGCGGCGGACGGTCGGACGAAATGATGATCTGTTTGTCGGCGACGTGGAGCGCGTTGAACGTGTTGAAGAACTCTTCCTGCGTACTGACCTTCCCGGAAATGAACTGGATATCGTCGACCATGAGCACGTCGATCGTGCGGTATTTCTGGCGGAACATTTCCGGGCGTCCTTCTTGGATGGCGCGGATGATCTCATTGGTAAACTGTTCGCTCGAAACGTAGAGCACGCGCATGTCTGGGTGCGTCTCAAGCACGGCATTGCCGATGGCGTGCATGAGGTGCGTCTTGCCGAGCCCGACGCCGCCGTACATAAAAAAAGGGTTGTACGCCTTGCCTGGATCTTTCGCGACGGCCATAGCGGCAGCATGGGCGAATCGGTTGGAGCCGCCTGTCACGAATGTATCGAAGGTGTACTTTGGGTTGAGCGAGGAACGGTCTCCCGGTGCGACGAGGTGCATTTCCTTCGTGCCTGCGCTTCTCCCAGAAGGCGTGTCGGCGAAGAGACTGCCCTGCCCTGGATCGGCTTTTTTCGCGCGCGTCGTCTGCGCGGGGGGCTGTGGCTTAGCACCTGCGATTTCGTCCGGATCCGCTTCCTGCGTGCTGCGAATCTCAAAGCCCGTGAAGCCCTTAAGTGTCTTTTTGGCAGCGGCTTCCAAAATCAGACGGTACTTCGTGAGCACCCAGTCGCGCCCCATGTCGCTGGGGATCGTGAGGACGAGCGTCCCGCTTTCAAAGGAGAGCGGCTTTATCGGCTGGACCCACATGAGGGCAGAACCCGATAGTTCCCTTTTGATTTCCGTATAAATCTGTTCCCAGGCAGCTTGAAGCTGTGTCTGCTCCATAGAACATGTTCCTTTCCTTCCAACCTAGAAAGCGAAAACTGGATTTCATAAGTGAATAAAATTATCCACAAAACTATACACACGTGTGGATAACATGAAAAAAGCCGAAGGCAGGGCGTCGCACGACGGCAAAAAAACGATTCCGCAGAGAATTGATTCTAGTGTATCAAAATCGGGACGAGTTATCAACAGATTTCACATTAAGAAGGTGTAAAAAAGGGCGAGTTGTCCACAGATTCTTTGGGGAAAACGCGGAAAATCGCATGGAAATGCCTTGACACGGAAAGGACGAATACGCTATAATTTTGCAAGATTCGTGGATAGCGAAGACGACGACAAGGAGGTGGGATCGAATGAAGCAGACGTATCAACCGAACAATCACTGGAGAAAGAAGACGCACGGTTTCCGTGCACGCATGAAGACGAAGGGCGGCCGCCTTGTGCTGCGGAGAAGGCGCCAGCGCGGCAGAAAGAGGCTTTCGGCATAAGACGAGCAAGGTCACTTCGGTGGCCTTTTCCTGTTTTTATGCGAAGGTGGCCGTTGATTTTGCGATGGTTCAGAAGGGTGTAGCGGGTGCTTAGATTACCAAAAGTACGCATCATCAAAAAGCGGCCGGATTTTCAGCATGTCTATCATGCGGGACGATCTATGGCGTGCCGCTACTTCGTCCTATACGTCATGGAAACGGAGGAGCATGCGGGAAAAGTCGGCTTTGCTGCAGGCAAGAAGCTCGGCTGCGCCGTCGTCCGCAACCGCGTCAAGCGGCTTCTTCGCGAGTGCTATCGCCTCCACCAGGAGGAGCTTCGGGAAGGCGTTGCGATTCTGCTCGTCGGCCGCAAGGCGATGACGACTGCGAAGCGCGATGTGGTCGAACGCGCCTATTTGGCGCTCGGCAGGAAGATGGGCATCTTCTCATGAAGACGATCTTCTTGGCGGCCATTCGCTTTTACCGCGCCTTTCTCTCGCCGATGTTTCCGCCGTCATGCCGCTACGTGCCGACGTGTTCGGCGTATGCGCTGGAGGCAATCACGCGCTACGGCGCACGGCGCGGCGGCTGGCTCGCGCTCAAGCGAATCTGCCGCTGCCATCCGTTTCACAAGGGAGGCTATGACCCCGTGCCGTGAAACGTTCCCGTATTTTCGAGGAAACGTGGATTTGATTTTGAACGCTATTTTTGCACGATGAACCCTATCAGTAGTTAAGGACGTGAGACTTTGCAGTTTTTCAGTTCCCTCCTCTCGCCGATTGAGGATATCCTGCACTTCGTTTTGCAGGCGCTCTACACAATCACAAGCGCAGTCGGGCTCGACAGCTACGGCGCGGCGATCGTCCTCTTGACGATTCTCATCAAGATGATCCTCTACCCGCTGACCGTCAAGCAGGTCAGATCGATGAAGGCGATGCAGGAGCTGTCGCCGAAGATGAAAAAGATACAGGAGAAGTACAAGGACAACCCGAAGGTGCTTCAGCAGAAGATCGGCGCGCTCTACAAGGAGTCGGGGGTAAACCCGCTCGCGGGCTGCCTGCCGCTCCTCGTGCAGATGCCGATCCTCATGGGCATGTACTACGCGCTTTACAACTTTACCTACCCGTCGCCTGAGGCAGCGCAGTTCCTTTGGCTGCCGACGATGTCCGAGCCGGATCCGCTCTACATCCTGCCGGTCCTATCCGCACTGACGACATTCCTGCAGCAGAAGCAGACGACGACCGAGATGAACGGTCAGATGAAGATCATGATGACGGTCATGCCGCTCTTCATCGGCTACATCTCGCTTTCGTTTCCGTCCGGCCTCGTCCTGTACTGGGTCACGATGAACCTCGTGCAGATCGGGCAGCAGTGGTGGATGTACCGCAGGGATGACAAAATAGAGGACAAGAAGGAAAAGGAGAAAGCTTGATGGGCAAGGCAGTAGAACGAGAAGCAGCAACCGTTGAGGAAGCGATTCGGGCTGCCTTATCGGAGCTTGGATGCGCGCGGGAAGATGCCGAAATCGACGTCCTTCAGCAGGCAACCGGCGGCTTCTTTGGCTTTTTTTCAAAGCCTGCCCGCGTTCGCGTCACGGAAAAGGAGAAGGCGGATGTGCCCGCCCCTGCGGCCGCGCCGCAAGAGGTTCCAGTTCCCGCCGATGCAGGTGAGATGGCTCCTGCTGCCGGCTCCTCCCGCGTGCCGGCGGATCCGGAGCGCGATGTGCACGCGGAAAACACGGGCAGCAGAGACTTCCGTGCGCGCATGGAACGCATGGAAATGGAAGAGGGCGAAAGCCATGCGAGTTACGAAGCGCGCCTTCTTGCGACGAATGAGCGGGCAGTCAACGGGCCGCTTGCCGACAAGGCAGAGCGCTTCCTGCACGAAATCTTTGAAGCGATGCAGATGGACGTTGCCGTCACGCGCAGCGCTTCATCGGACGGGGTCATCTTCAACCTCTCAGGCGACAATCTCGGCATTCTCATCGGCAAGCATGGGCAGACGCTCGACTCCCTGCAGTACCTTGCGAATCTCGTGGCGAACCGCACGCACGAAGGCGAGCACCTGCACCTCATCCTCGATATCGAGGACTACCGTGCGCGCCGTGAGACGACGCTCATGCGGCTCGCGGGACACCTCGCGGACAAAGCGTGCAGCATCGGACAGGAAATCCACCTTGAGCCGATGACGCGTCACGAGCGCAAGATCATCCACATGGCGCTGCAAGGCAACCGCCGCGTGACGGCCTACAGCGCAGGCGTCGAGCCGCGCCGCTACGTCGTCATCGTGCCGAAGCGGCACCGTCGCCGTGAAGACAGCGACTATGAGCGCGGCGCGTATTGATCGTTGGCAAGAAGCATCAAAGAAAGCGGTGAAAGGGCTTTCTCCTTTTGGGAGCGAGCCTTTTTCTGTATCGATGTATCCATAATGTAGCAATAGGAGGATGGCATGAAGAGCGATACGATCAGCGCGATTGCGACGCCAAGGGGAGAGGGCGGCATCGGCATCGTGCGCATCAGCGGCAGCCATGCGCTCTCTGTGGCGGATGCGGTATTTCGCGCGCGCAGCCAGAAGGCGCTCGCGGAAGCCGCGAGCCACTGCGCCGTCTACGGCTGCGTTGTCGAGCGTGACGGGACGCCGGTTGACGAGGGACTGGCGCTCGTCATGCGTGCGCCGCATTCCTACACCTGCGAGGATGTCGTCGAGCTTCAGTGCCACGGCGGGCAGAGCGTCATGCGCCGCGTGCTCGCGCGCACGTGGGAGGCGGGCGCACGAGCCGCAGAGCGCGGCGAGTTCACGAAACGCGCCTTTTTGAACGGCAGGATCGACCTCGCGCAGGCGGAAGCCGTCATGGCGGTTGTCGAGGCGCGGAGCGACCGGGCTCTCAAGATGGCACAGGGCCATCTTGCCGGTCATTTTTCAGACCGCATCCGTGCCATGCGCCATCAAATTCTCGGCATGGTCGCCCATATCGAGGCGGCGATCGACTTTCCGGAGGACGAAGTCGACGACGTGCTGGACGTCGACCTTACGCGTGACATCACGCGGCTTGCGGAGGAAATACGCGGGATTCTGTCGACGGCGAACGCGGGGCGCATCCTGCGCGACGGGCTTTTGACGGCTATTGTCGGCAGGCCGAACGTCGGTAAGTCGAGCCTCCTGAATGCGCTTCTTCGCGAAGAGCGCGCGATCGTCACCGATATTCCCGGCACGACGCGCGATGCCATTGAGGAGTACGCCGATGTTGGCGGCGTGCCGCTGCGCATCATCGACACGGCGGGGATCCGCGCGACGGAGGACACCGTCGAGCGGATCGGCGTCGAGCGGGCGCGGGACTACGCCGCGCGTGCTGCGCTCGTGCTCGCGCTGTTTGATCGGTCGCGCCCGCTCGGCGAAGAGGACGAGGCGATTCTCTCCTTGCTCAAGAAAAAGCAGGCGATTCTCCTGCTTACGAAGGCTGATCTCCCGTCCAAGACGACGCGCGAGGATCTGCTTGCGCGCGTGAAAGCGATGGGCGTCGTCTCGGCATCCGGCTCCATGCCGCAGGTCATCGAAATCGCGGCGCAGGCAAAGAGCGGTGTGGATAGGATCGGCTTTGACGTGCTCACGGACGCCGTTTGCCGTATCGCCTACCAAGATGCTGCGGAAGGGGACGAGGCGGATTTCGTCGCAGACGCGCGTCAGGCAGATGCCCTGCGCCGTGCCGAAGAGCACTTGCGCGCCGCGATTCTTACGATGGAACAGGAAATGGGACTCGATTTCGTCTCCATTGACCTGCGCTCAGCGGTGGAAGCCCTCGGCGAGCTCACAGGCGAGACCGTCGGCGATGCGATTTTGGACGAGATTTTCAGCAAGTTCTGCATTGGCAAATAAAGAAGGATGGACATGCAAGATTTTTCATTCGTTGCGGGCGATTACGACGTCATCGTGATCGGCGCAGGCCACGCGGGCGTCGAGGCATCGCTTGCCGCCGCGCGTCTCGGCTGCCGCACGCTTATGGCGACGCTCTCGATGGACAACATCGCGCTCATGCCCTGCAATCCGTCCGTCGGCGGCCCCGGAAAGGGGCATCTCGTGCGCGAGCTTGACGCGCTCGGCGGCGAGATGGGCGTCAATGCTGACAAGACGTGCATCCAGTTCCGCCTGCTCAACACGGGAAAGGGACCTGCCGTCCACGCACTTCGCGCACAGGCGGACAAAAAGCGCTATCAGCTCCGGATGAAAGAGACGTGTGAAAACACGGAATATCTCGACGTCAAGCAGCTCCTCATCACGGAGCTGCTGCTCACGGATGATCGAGACGCCGTGCGCGGCGTGCGGGCGGAGACGGGCGAGATCTACCTTGCACCGGTTGTCGTCATGGCGACGGGCACGTATCTCAAGGGGCGCATCATCATCGGCGAGACGCAGTATGCGGGCGGCCCTTCAGGACAGCGGGCCGCGTTCTCCTTTTCGGATTCGCTCGCGCGCGCAGGGGTCGCCCTCATGCGCTTTAAGACGGGCACGCCGGCCCGTGTCGACGCGCGCACGCTCGATTTCGAGGAGATGGAGATCCAACGGGGACATGAGGACGCGCCGAACTTCTCGTTTTTGACCGAGGAGCGCACGCGTGAGCAGGTGCCGTGCTATCTCACCTATACGAACGAGGAGACGCATCGGATCCTGCGCGAAAACATGGGGCGCGCGCCCATGGCAAACGGCATCATCGAGGGCATCGGACCGCGCTACTGTCCTTCCATCGAGACGAAAATCCTGCGCTTTCCGGGAAAAGACCGCCATCAGCTCTTCTTGGAGCCGGAGGGGCTCCATACGAATGAAGTCTATGTGCAGGGCATGTCGACGAGCATGCCGATGGACGTGCAGATCGCCTTCCTCCATACGATACCCGGGCTTCGCCACGCGCGCGTCATGCGCGCGGGCTACGCCATCGAGTACGACTGCATCGATCCGCTGCAGCTCAAGGCATCGCTCGAATTCAAGGCGATCCGTGGATTTTTTTCGGCGGGACAGGCAAACGGCACGTCGGGCTATGAGGAAGCGGCGGCGCAGGGACTCATCGCTGGCATCAACGCGGCGATGCGCATAAAAGGCGAGAAACCGCTTGTGCTCAAGCGGTCCGAAGCCTATATTGGCGTGCTCATCGACGATCTCGTCACGAAGGGAACGAACGAGCCGTACCGCATCATGACGAGCCGCGCCGAGTACCGCCTGCTGCTCCGACAGGACAATGCCGATCTTCGGCTCACGCCGCACGGGCGGCGCATCGGGCTCGTAACGGATGCGCGCTGGGCAAAATTCGAGCAGAAGCGTGCGGCGATCAAGGGCGCGATGCAGGAACTGAAAGAGCGTCTCATCCGTCCGAGCCAGGAAACGAATGATCGGTTGGAGGCGGCAGGGCTGCTTCCCATCAAGACCGCGATGCCCGTTGGCGATCTCCTGCGCCGCCAAGGCGTGACGTACGCGCATCTCGCACAGGTATTTTCCCTTGCGCCGCTCGAAAAAGACGTCTGCGAAGAAGTCGAGACCATGGTACGGTACGAGGGCTATATCCAAAAGCAGCTCGACCAAGTCGCGCATGTCGAAAGACTGGAGGCGAAGCTCCTGCCCGAGTCGATCAACTACGCGGACGTGCCGAGCCTGCGCGATGAGGCGCGCGAAAAGCTCGCCGCCATCCGTCCGCATTCTGTCGGGCAGGCATCGCGCATCAGCGGCGTCTCGCCAGCCGACGTCTCCGTCCTGCTCGTCTACCTCGAACAGCGTCGGAGGATGCGTCAGGAAGAAAGGGGAGGGAAAACGCGTGTTTAAGGAAATCCTCGCGCGTGCCGCGAAAGACTACGGCACGCCGCTGAGCGACGAGCAGCTCGCGCAGTTCACGCGCTACTACGAGCTGCTCGTCGAGTGGAACGAGCACGTCAACCTCACGGCGATCACCGATCCCGAGGGCGTCGCGGTAAAGCATGTCATCGACTCGATTTCGGCATGCGCCGCCGCGCCCTTTTCGAATGGCACGACGGTCCTCGACATCGGCACGGGCGCGGGATTTCCGGGACTGCCGCTCAAGCTATTCGCGCCCGCGATCCGCTTGACGCTCATGGATTCGCTCAACAAGCGCATCCGATTCCTGCAGGCCGTCACGGATGCGCTTCATCTCGACGGCGTGACCTGCGTCCACGCACGCGCCGAGGAAGCCGCGCGCGACCAAGCGTATCGCGAGCAGTTCGACATCGTCTGCGCACGCGCTGTCGCGCGCCTTCCCGTCCTCGCCGAGTATGCGATGCCGTTCGTCCGCCTTGGCGGGCGCTTCCTCGCACTGAAGGGAAAGGCATTTGCCGAAGAGGCAGCGGAGGCGAAACATGCGGTCAAAGTGCTCGGCGGCAGGGGAATCGACATCCGTGAAGTGCATCTGCCAGGGCTTTCCGACAAGCGCGCCGTCCTTTGCATCGAAAAAGCCATGCCGACGCCGAAGCCGTATCCGCGCAAGGCGGGAACGCCCGCAAAATCGCCCATTCTTTGAAGAAAGCCCAATATCCGCGTCGATATTCTGTCCGCAGCCATTGACGGGAATTTTCGCAAAGGGAGCAGCCCATCCGTGTGGGAGGGCTGCTTTTTGCTGTAGTTTCCCGTATGGCCTCTCTTGCATTTCTCGCTAAATATGAGACAATAGAGGGGATAAGGCAGGTGAGGAAGCCGCGTGGTTAAATTATTGGTAACGGATCTTGATGGCACGTTATTGCCTTCGGGACGAACCGTTTCGTTGGGGAATATCAAGGCGGCGCAGGCTGCGACTGCCGCAGGGGTCGTGGTGACGCTTGCGACGGGGCGTATGTTCCGAGCGGCATTGCCGATTGCCGAGCAGCTCGGCGTCGATGCTCCGATCATTGCATACAATGGTGCGCTCATCAAACGCATGTCCGGGGAGGTGCTTTTCTCAAAGTTCTTGCCGCCTGATTTGATCCGAGAGGTCGTGACGTTCGGTCAGGAACGCGGATGGCATTTGCAGTCGTACTGTGCGGATCGCGTGCTTTTTGCCCAGTACGACGCATACGCAAGGGCGTATGAGCAGAATCAGGAGATCCAGGGAGAGATCGTCGGATGGGATGGGCTTCGTTCGTGCACGGAGGAGGTCTGCAAACTGCTCTCCATCACGTCTGGCGGAGAGGAAACCGATGCGCGCGTTGCGGCGCTCAACGCGCATTTCGGGGAGCGTATCGAGGCGATGCGCTCCAATGCGAACTATGCGGAGATCGTAAGCCCGGGCGTTTCCAAGGCGTCAGCGCTCGTGCGGCTCACCGGGATTCTCGGCATTCCGCTCGCGGAGACGATGGCGATCGGCGATGCGGACAACGATCTTCCGATGCTTCGTGCGGCAGGCAGGAGCATTGCGATGGGGAACGCCGTGCCGGAGGTCAAGGCAGCATGCGACTACGAGACGGCAAAGTGCAGCGAAAACGGGTTTGCAAAGGCAGTTTACGACTACGTACTTGAAGGAGGAATGCGCCAATGAATTCAGAGACAGGGGAGCAGGCAGACGCTGCCGAGCCCTTTCGCCTTGTCATTGTGACCGGCATGTCGGGCGGCGGCAAGACACAGGCGAGCCGCTATCTTGAGGATCTCGGCTACTTTTGTGTCGACAATCTGCCGCCCGTATTCATTCCGAAATTCGTTGAGCTCTGCAAGCATGCGGGCGGGCATGTCGGCAAGGTCGTGCTCGTCGTCGACGTGCGCAGCCGCGAGTTCTTTGACGTGTTCGTGCACACGCTTGAGGTGCTTGACCGCGACGACGTGCCGTATGAGATGCTCTTCATGGATGCGTCGGACGAGACGATCATAAGGCGTTACAAGGAGACGCGCCGCCGCCATCCGATGGCGCCATCGGCGCGCATTTCGGCAGGCGTCGCAAAGGAGCGCGAGCGGCTTGCGCTCGTGCGCGCAAAGGCGACGTACGTCATCGACACGTCCGATCTCGCGAAGGCGACGCTGCGCGACAAGATCCACCGCCTCTTCGGGCTGGGCGGCGGCGATCAGATGAATATCAACGTGCTTTCGTTCGGCTTTAAGTTCGGCATGCCGCTCGACGCCGACCTCGTGCTCGACGTGCGCTTCTTGCCGAACCCATTCTATGTGGAGGAGATGCGCCACAAGAGCGGCGCGGTGCCGGAGGTCGCGGCGTACATCGCAAAGTGGCCCGTGACGCAGGAGTTCCTCTCGCGCCTCGACAACATGATGGATTTCCTCGTGCCGCAGTACGTCAAGGAGGGAAAGAGCCAGCTCGTCATTGCCGTCGGCTGCACGGGCGGACTGCACCGCAGCGTCTTTACCGCAAAACACATTTACGATCGCCTTGCCGGGCAGGGATATCCTGTACGCATCGAGCACCGCGACCTCATGAAGAACGACGTGCATGAGCACGTGCGGGAGGAATGCTGAATGCATCTTTTGAAATGGCTGTATCCCGGCATGAAATTCAAGCGGTGGATGCTGCTCTTTTCGATCGGCGTCATGCTGCTGAGCCTTGGCGTTGCGCTCATATTCAACTACAAGGTCATCGATTTCATTGAAGAAGAGCTGTTCCGCTTCATCTATCTTTGGCAGGGCAGCTACAACTACACGTTTACGACGCTCGCAGGCGTCGCCGTCTTTGCGCTCGGCATCGTGCTCATGCTCATCGCGACGCGCTATATCATCCGTTCGGTCATCATGGTGCTGCTGCCGGAGGGAAGCGGACGCCTCGTCGATCTCATCTACGAGAAGCGCCGTCTCGGCAAGGGACCGTCGATCGTCGTGGTCGGCGGCGGGCATGGGCTCTCCGTCCTTTTGCGCGGCATCAAGAGGGCGACGAGCAACGTCAGCGCCGTCGTGACAGTCGCCGATGACGGCGGCTCGTCTGGGCGCCTGCGCGAGGACTTCGGCATGATCCCGCCGGGCGACCTGCGCAACTGCCTCGTCGCGCTCGCCGACACCGAGCCGCTCATGGAAAAACTCTTTCAGTATCGGTTCAAGGGCGAGAGCGAGCTTGCGGGCCATTCGTTCGGCAACCTCTTCATCGCTGCGATGGCAGAGGTCACGGGCGACGTGGAGCGAGCGCTTCGCGAGTCGTCCAAAGTCCTCGCGGTCAGGGGGGAGGTGCTTCCCGCTTCGAAGGAGTACGTGCGCCTCGATGCGATCATGGCGGACGGTACGGTCGTCGAGGGCGAGTCGCACATCCCCGAGGTCAAAAAGCGGATTCGCCGCGTGCGCCTTTTTCCCCCGCATGTAAAGCCCGTTCAGGCGGCGCTCGACGCGCTCGAAAATGCGGATGCCATCGTGCTCGGCCCGGGCAGCCTCTACACAAGCATCATGCCGAACCTTCTCGTCGACGGCGTTGCGGACGCGATCCGGCGGAGCAAGGCGCTCAAGATCTATATCTGCAATGTCATGACGCAGCCCGGCGAAACGGACGGCTACACGGCGTCCATGCACGCAAAGGCGATCATCGACCACGGCGGAAAGGGGATCATCGACTTCATGCTCGTCAACAGCGCGCCGATCTCAAAGGAGATGAAGGCGTATTATGCGAAGGAAGGAGCTGCGCCCGTCGTCGTCGACGAGACGGCGATCAATGCGCTCGGCATCGGCTTCGTCAAGGCGGACATCATCAACCAAAAGGAAGTCATTCGCCACGATCCGGACAAGCTCTGCAAGAATGTCATGAAGATGGTCGATGGCCTGCGTCCGAGCGGGAACGGCAAATACTTCATGCGCGGCCGGCATGGGATTTGATCGCGGGAGGACGCTATGCCATCGTTTGCGACGGAAGTAAAGAATGAGGCGGCGCGCCTTTCGTACGAATCGCCCTGCTGCCGCACGGCGGAACTTGCGGCGCTCCTTCGCATGGGCGCGACGATTGCGCTCGGTGTACGCCATACCTTCGGGCTGAACTTCAAGACGGAAAATGCCGCCGTTGCGCGCAAGGCGCTGCAACTCCTGAAGAGCGAGGGCGGCGGCGTCAAGACCGAGGTCACGGTCAGCCGAAACCGACGGCTCAAAAAGAACAACCGGTACACCGTTTCGGTTCCGCCTGCGCCCAACGTCTCCGCACTTTTGGAGACGCTCGGCTTTTTGCAGGAAGAGCGGCTCAACATGGATTCAGACGCCAGGCTCCTCCGGAAATCGTGCTGCCGTGCGGCGTACCTGCGCGGCGCATTTCTCGGCGGCGGAAGCGTGAGCCGACCCGATGCGCAGAGCCACCTCGAACTCGTGACGGGAAGCTACGGCCTTGGCAAATTGCTTCATAACCTATTGCGGCGCATGGAATTTCCCGTCGGCTTTACCGATCGGAAAGAGAGCTACGTCGTCTACCTCAAGGAGGGGGACGCGATCCTCGACTTTCTCGCGATGATGGGCGCGGAAAAGGCGGTCTCCGCAATGGAGGTCGCACGCAACATCAAGGAAGTGCGCGAACAGGTCAATCGCCTTGTCAACTGTGAGACGGCGAACCTCCAAAAGGCGGTCGATGCCGCAGGCAGGCAGCTTGCAGATATCCAGCACCTCGCGGCGGCAGGCGTGCTCGACGGGCTTCCGGAAGCCTTGCGCGAAGTCGCAGACGCGCGGCTTGCACAGCCTGCGGCGAGCCTTGCGGAACTCGCAGACGCGATCCATCTGACGAAGTCCGGGCTCAGCCACCGCATGCGGAAGCTGTGCGCCATGGCGGCAAAACTGCGAGGGAAGCAAATGGGGAAATCTTTCGCCCGAAAGGAGTATCGATGATGAAAATCGTGAAACGCGTAATGGCAGGCATCGCGCTGCTGCTCGCCATGCTGGCACTCGCTGCCGTGCTCGCGCCGACGCCGAAGGGCGTCCTCGTCCTCGAGTATCATGAGGTTGCGGACAGCGTGCCGAGCGACGAGTGGGCATACAACGTGCCGCCGGAGGATTTTCGCGAACAGCTTGCCTATCTGCGTGCAGAGGGCTACGAGACGATCTCCATGCTCGACTACGCAAAGGCAAAAAAAGGGAAGCTCATGCTCCCCCAAAAGCCCGTCGTTCTCACCTTCGACGACGGCTATGAAAACAACTATACGACGCTCCTGCCGATTCTTGAGGAATACGGCATGAAAGGCACCGTCTACATGATCACGAACCGCATCGGACGCGAGGGGTACCTCACGTGGAACCAGCTCCGCGACATGCAGGCGCGCGGCATGGAGATCGGCAGCCACACGGCGAATCATCAGCCGCTCACGACCTTTGACCCGAAGAAACAGGACGATGAGCTGCGCCTCTCCAAACTGCTGCTCGAATGGAACGGAATCCATACCGTCTTTTCCTTTTCCTATCCAAATGGCGCATACGATGCGTCGCTTCCTGCCATGCTCGAAAAGAATGCGTATCTGACAGCTGTCACGGGCGATGCGGGACTCAATACGATGGCGACAAACCCCTACCTCATGCAGCGCGTCAACGTGCCGCATCCGCGCTTGGGCATTTTGGAATTCAAGGCGCGCCTGCTGAAAGCAAAGATTTGGACGCTGCTCAGGATCAAGCAGCACATCGCGCAGTCGTGATCATACCCGCCTTGTGGGCTCGATGTCGATGCCGTTCATCGACCCTGCTTTTCTGCCGTGTTTCTTCGACATTTTACGCGGCAGGACCTGCTTCGTCCGACAGGAAGAAAAATCGAAACTTTTTTCAAAAAGGTATTGACAGGGGGATTCGCCTAGGGTATACTGACATAGTCGCTTGAAGCGAGAGGCGGAAA
>PPYE01584707.1_pt1 | contig 100091 bp, 105 predicted proteins | sample 1559881 | NCBI WGS metagenome assembly PPYE01 (sample SAMN08240022, study PRJNA423297) | Human gut metagenome, whole genome shotgun sequencing project.
TAGCTAACCCACGTTTCGTGAGTGTTTCCAAAACATCATAAATCCTTGCTCTTGGTATGCCAGATTCTTTACTTACCTTGTACGCATTAGCTGTTCCAATTTTTAACAGGCTTGCATAAGCTTTGGCTTCATATAGATTCAATCCAAATTTCTGTAACTTCTCAAATATAGATTCTTCCATTTTCCTTTCTCCTTAATTTTATTAGTTACTACTATAGTGGTAATTATATCACAATGAACTATACTTGTCAAATTTGTTACGATAGAACTATAGAAACCCAAAAAATGCGGCAAAGATTTCTCCTTGCCGCTGTTGTTGCTTATGCGTAAATTATTTCCTTATTTACAATCTCCCTCGCACATGCCCTTATATTATTAAGTCTTCCTGTCCACTCTAAGGCATTTTCTGCCTTTAGTTGTTCTGTTATGCCCTGTGATTGCTTCATATCCGCTACAAGCCTTTCAAAGCGTTCCTGTGCCTGTCTATCAATGTCGGCAAGATAAGTGTCCAGCTTGCCGCTTGTAAGAAGATTGGTGTATGTAACTTTGTGGTACTGCTTCAGATAATCCAAATGCCGCTGCCCCCATATGCTTATTGAATGTTTTTCTTTATCTGGTAATCGTAGGTCTGGGATAAGATACCCATTTTCCTCATGGTATGTACCGCCTAACTGTTCAAATATTGATTTCATATGCAAAAACTCCTTTTCTGTATGGTTTGGTTTCTGCGGGGTATCTGCAAGCAATGTATCAGCAGGCTGTATGTATAGGTTGTCTTTAAGTTAAGTAATCCCCTTGCCTTTCGTATCTGCCGTCCATTTTCTCAAATTGTGAATCAGAGAATAAAAACAATTGCGGACAGCCAACGTTTTTTTATCTTCTGAATTATACTATGGCAATAAAAGAGCCGCTAAATCCTGTAATGTAGCTGCTATATATGTAATGTCTTTGATTCCGTATTTTTGAATCACATATGCAAACACCGCCCAAAAATGGGAGGTGTTTGCAATCTTAATTCTTTTTTGTCCTCATGTTCCATCTAAATCAAATAATAATATTTCATAATTTGTTTTATCAATCTATTTCTGCCTTCACAGGTACAGGTTATTCTATCGCTGCCGGAATCACCCAAACCTCCATATAATAGATTCCATCCATATTTTTGAAATATTTCTCAGCGGAAAACGGCTGGGTCACCAGCTTATGGTTCGGAAGCCAGGTGCCGAAGAGGTATTTTCCCGCCTGATACAGTGCTTTTGTCACAAGCTCTTCAAAGCTTTCCGCTTCAATGCCGCAGACAACGTATTCTCCCGGCGGCAGTACCTCTTTTACCATTCCTTCCGGTATCTCCTTTTGGCTTGCCAGCCCTCCTGCAAAATAGGTAAACTCTCCCCTCTGCGGATCGGGCCTGTAGGACATTCCCAGTTCCACATCCGGATTCAGATACTCCGCAAACCTCTCTTTTTCCTTGTGGTATTGCTTCCAAAGCTGTCCCGGTATATCTACCCCTGTACTCTCGCCTGCCGGGATCTGGTCTTCTATCTTCACTTTTGTCTCAAACCCCAAATATGTCTCCGGTTCATTGAGTGTTTTTCTGTTGATCTCCAGAACAATATTTCCTGCAAGCAGCGGAACTCCTTCGTCGATCATGGTATAACTCATGGATATCTCAGGTTTTAGAAAAGTATTCAAAAGCGGACGCCTCTCTCTGTATTCCTCCGGCGTCAGTCCGTAGGTGGATTTGAATGCTCTGGTGAAATTGGCATGGCTGGAAAACCCGTAATCCAGGGCAATGTCCAGTATCCTCTGTTGGTCTTTTTCCAGTTCTGCGATCACCAGGGCCAGGCGGCGCAGTTTTATATATTCCTGGACCGTTCTGTTAACCAGACGCTTAAAAAGTCTCTGAAAATAAAAGGGAGACAGCCCTGCTATCTCGGACAGGCGTTCTGCACTGATGTCCTCCTTAATATGCGCTTCTATATAGTCTACTGTATTTTGTATGGCTTCCCATGCGTGCATTTTTGTGCACCTCCTTTATTTGATATGGGTATTTTACCAAATAAATTCCCTGCCGGCTTTTCACCCAGTGCTCATTTCTTCTGGTATTCCTCGTGATATACATAAATCTATATACAGCATATCCCTTTGACTATTTATTGCAAGGCCTGTTTTCATCTTCTTTCATTTTTTCGCTGTTAACAGTTATTCCGGTCATAATGGTAACTTCCCGGCTGTTGTTCCAGACCGTACCTAAAAACATAAACAGCCTGACAAAGTTCCTTTATTCACAAGAGTATAAAATGCTGCGGAGCATTCATATGTTAGAGTTAAGACCGTCCCGGACGGCAGCGGAAAACAAAACTGCTGACCGCCGGAGAAAAAAAGGTAAGATTCTTTATGAATAAAATCTCAAAAAAACTCCTGCAGATTATCGCTGATTTTACCGATGAATTCCGCAGTGCGTTCAATATCCGTGAAAACGGGGAATGTGCGGGCCGCCGTTCCACCCCACGGAGGGGTTGATGACCTTGTCTACAATGATTTTTATGTAGGCGCAGGGGCTGATGTCACCATCATAGCCGGATGCGGCGTCCACACAGGCAGCGGGGAAACGGCGCGGCATAACGGAATCCACAGTTTCTTTCTGGAAAAGGGCGCGCATGTTCTCTACAAAGAGAGGCATATGGGCACAGGACCGGAAAACGGCAAAAAACACATAGACTCTGTTACGGATGCTGTCCTGTTGGAAGACTCCTTTCTGGAAATTGATACCAAACAGATTGGAGGTGTGGACAGCACGCTGAGAAAGACAACAGCCCGGCTGGCCGCAAGGGCCAGACTGACCGTTCATGAAAGGATCCTGACAGAAAAGGAAGAGACTGCCAAAACATGTTTTACAGTCTCCATGGATGGGGAAGATTCCGCTGTTGACCTCATCTCACGCTCTGTGGCAAAAGGCGCCTCACGCCAGGAATACCATTCCCGCATCATGGGAAACTGCCGCTGCAGCGGACATTCCGAATGTGACGCGATTCTGGCTGACCGGGGCATGGTAAATGCTGCCCCGGAGCTGTTCGCAGGCTGTATGGACGCTGCACTGATTCACGAAGCAGCCATCGGCAAAATCGCCGGGGAACAGATCATAAAGCTTCGTACCCTGGGCCTTACAGAGATGTATTTCATTTGCCGTTATCGTATTCCTATATGCCGGAGCATATTATTACCGGCGTAAAGTAAAAAATGAGCCATGGGACGAGTTAACGGTTGAAAATTACGCGAAGGCCAGACGGCTCACATTGCTGTTTGTGGAATTGACTTTGCTGATCTGGACGGTCCTCTGCATCATCGGGCATCTGCGGGTAACGATCAGTGCCAGCCATATTCTCTTTTATTACGGATCGATCAAACTGGTACAGACGGGAGCATTTCTGTATTTTGACTCTCACATCACAGAGTAGAAAGACTGACTTATGAAAAAGAAACTGACAACAACCATCAGGGAATACCGTATACAAAACAATATGAGCCAGCAGGAACTGGCTGACCTCACAGGTGTACGGCGTGAGACCATTATCCGGCTGGAAAAAGGCGCGTATAATCCATCCCTTCAGTTAGCCATGGACATCTCCCATGTCTTTCACACTACCGTGGAAGAACTATTCACCTTCACAGCCGAACAAGAGGATGAGGAAAAGCATTAATTTGCCCAGTCTGCCGGATATGTCACATAGATAAAACGGGCGCTTTTGGGGACAGAAAACTGTATTTTGGAACCTTTCGGAATCAGAATGATCTCCCCAGGGCCTGCGGTCACCTGCATTTTATCCTTTATGATAGTGAGCGAGCCTTCTATGACATAATCAATCTCATCATAGTCCAGAGTCCAGTCAAATGTGGTCTTCTCCATTTCCATGATTCCGCATCCAAGCCGCGGACTCTCTGACAGGGTAAACAGATCATGTGTGTATACCCTGTCATTCCTGTTTCCGGTGTCCAGCCGGTCTGTCTCTGTCACATGGATCTTCGGAACTTCCATCTTGATGACGCCTGCAATCTCCTGTCTGTGTACGTCATTTTTCGGACAGCCGGAAGTTCCTATTTTCTCTGTCAGTATCTGTGTAATGATCTGTTCAATAGCTTCTCTGCTGATTTCCATTTCTTCACCTGTCTTTCCGTAACAGTTCAGACAAGCTGAACTGTTACGTTTTTCCTTCTTATGCTTCTTTTGAAACCTTTTTATTCCGTACCAGAATCAACGCGGCAAATACTGCCGTGATTCCGCCCACCAGTTTTCCCACAATCATGGGGAAGATCATATCCTGGTTAAATCCTGCAGTAAATCCCAGATGGTCTCCGAATACAAAGGCTGCTGACACTGCAAAAGCCACATTCAGCACTTTTCCTCTGTCATCCATATCCTTCATCATACCGAACATGGGGATACTGTTTGCAAGACTGGCTACCAGTCCTGCCGCTGCCACCTCATTCATGCCTAAAACTTTTCCCAGTCCCATAAGGGGCTTTTTAAATACCTTTGTGATCACATATACCAGCGGAAATGCGCCGGCCAGGACAATGGCAATATCCGCTACCACCTCGAATCCCTCGCCAATGGGATTCATGCCCGGAATCAGGACAATACCGGTAAGCTGTTCTATGATACCCACGCCGAGTCCGAGGGTGATCACTGCCACTACAAACTTTCCAAAATACGTGAATCCCTTTACCATAGCACTCTCAAATTTCCACAGGCCAAGGGCAATGAGCACTGCAAAAATAATGATGGGAATCAGATTTTTGAGCACCATAGTGAACGAATACCCTGCTGCCAGACCGCCTGCCAGAGAACCGATGGGTATGGTGATGACACCGGCAAGAACACCTGTTGCCAGATATTTCCGATCCTCCTCCCTGATGATCCCGAGAGCTACCGGAATGGTGAATACAATGGTCGGCCCCAACATGGCTCCCACAATAAGTCCACCGAAATTGCCGGCATCCTCATTTAATGCCAGTGCCTGTGCCAGGGGCGCGCCGCCCATATCGTTCGCCAGAATAGAACCTGCAAACATGGCCGGGTCAGCCCCCAAAAGGCCGAACACAGGCACAATGACAGGCTTTAAAAGATTGGCGATCACCGGAGCCAGGGCAATGATTCCCACCATGGAGATTGACAGCGCTCCGATTGCCATGATTCCCTCTTCAAACTTTTCTCCCAGTCCAAAACGGCTGCCGAATATTCTGTCCAGCGCACCCAGGGCCGCAAATATTACCATAATGTAAATAATTATCTCATTGATGCTCAACCGTCATCCCTCCTCATGTATATCCAGTCCGCGGTACATGTGCGGACCTACTTAATCGCTACATCCAGAGTATCTATGATCCCCACAATAGCTGCATCCACCGGTGTTTTTCCATTTCCCACAACCATCCTTGCGGAATTTCCCCGGCAGACCAGGACCATATCCCCAACCCCGGCTCCGATGACATCCGCGGCGACCAGCAGGGATTCCTTTTCCTGTCTGTACCGTTTCATCACATCAATTACCAGGAGCTTCTGTCCGCTGATAGCCTCGTCTTTTTTCGTGGCCCAAACACTTCCGATTACTGTTCCGATTTCCATTCCTATACCTCACTGCTGTCTTCTGACTGTCAGATTATGATTGGAAATATAGTCCTTCGCCAGAGGTGTTATGATCGTCTTTCTGCCGATCAATACGGTTCTGTAACCAGTCCCGCGCATTTTTCCCAGGTCGGATTCCCCAAGCAGCCTAAGGCCGGTCAAATCAAAGGCTGTACTGTCATCTGCCGGTGCACAATCTTTTTTCCAAACCCGCACTGCAAGCTCTGCTGCCTCCTGTACGCCCGAGACGATCTCACCGCCGAAGCGCCTGATCTCCTCCTCATATTCCTGATATTTCTGATATAAGGCCTTGTAGGAAGACTCCCGGTATCTCCGGTATTCCAGACCTTTTTCCAGGATATAGACCTTCCTGCCGCTTAGCAGGGCCTCCAGAATACACTGTGCCTCCGGCTGTCCGGGAATCCCAACAGCAGTATAAGCCAGTAAACCCATGGAGACTTGTGCTGCCACAATGAAATCATATGTCCCTGCTTCCTGAAGAGTTTGGATCTCTGCAAAGGATCTCAGAATTTTTTCCTCTGCCGGCTCAAGCGCCCCAAGTACCAGAACTTTTCCGGTGCGGGAGCATCCGCAGGTTTCCTCCTGCATTCTGTCCATACGGGCCTTAACTTCCTCTATGATATCATCAATCAGACTGTCCGTCACTTCCGACTTCCCTATATTCACCGCACAACCTCCTTTCCCCGGTTTTACCGTACAATGCGGCAGAAGGTACCTTTTTCAAATCCACAGGCGTTTGCCTCATCATAGTCAATGTGCACATAGGTCTGGAATTCGCTGCTCACCCGGGCAATGGTATCCTCAAAGATCACCGGACGGCTTCCGTAAACTTTGATCTTCAATGCTTCCTTATCTTTTACATGAAGCCTTGCTGCGTCCTCCGGTGTGATGTGCATGTGGCGTTTGGCTATGATCACGCCTTTATCTGTGACGATCTGTCTGTCGCCGTTTGTGATGGTGATTCCCGGTGTGCCTGCAATATCACCGCTTAACCGTACAGGGGGGCGTATACCGAGCACAAGGGAATCTGTCATGGAAATCTCTGCCTGGGTCTCCTTCCTCTCCGGTCCCAGGATGACCACATTGTGAATGGTCCCTTTTGGCCCGGTCAGGGAAACTCTCTCCTTACATACATACTGTCCCGGCTGGGACAGATCCCTTACTTTTGTAAGCCGGTATCCTCTGCCGAACAGACGCTCCACATCCTCCCTGCACAGATGCACATGTCTGCCGGAGGCCTCCACCTCAACCATCATCCTGTCCTTCAGTTCCCTGACAACAGCCTCTACTACTGCCTCTACCTCAACATTCATAAGTTCCTCCATATTTACCAGTCAAAAACTTGAACATCATGATCCAGAATAGGGAGGAGAGCCTGTTCAGGACACGTATGATATCTTCCCGCTCCACATCCCCGGTCTCTGTCTTAAAAGCCCGGTAGGCAGTCAGCTCTGTCTCTCTGGCCTTTGTCCTCAGCCTGTTTAAATATGCCACGATCTCACTGTGGCAGTACGTGGGCAGAAAATGTTTCATCCCGTAATACCGGCTGGGGTGGTGAGAATGAGCACGCATGGCGTCCGTGTCCAGCCCCTGCATGGTGATCTCGCCCACAGGCTCCCCGGATACCTCACAGCGCAGAAGCCAGCGGATGGTTTTGATGATCTCCTCCAGGTCCTCTGTGAGCGTGTGGAGATGCTGCTTTTCCGTGATCGTCTGTAAAACGATGATCTCTGCCTCCAGGGAGTCAATGGCTCCCCGGAAGGCAATTCTTGGGTGGTCTTTATACACCAGATGGTCTCCGCGCAGATGGGTCATGTGTTCCGGTTTTTCCTGTTTTTTCTCCAGGGTTTCCTGAATCGCCTCCGCCACGATACGGCGGATTTTTTCCTGTTCTTCCATTCTGCCGCTCCTTTATACCGGAGAGTTCTCGTCTGTGTAGGAAGCTCCGGTTCCTTTTTCAAGCTGGTGGGGCAGAATCACATCCACTTCTGTGTGAGGGCGGGGGATCACGTGTACGGACACCAGCTCTCCCACACGCTCTGCTGCAGATGCACCTGCATCGGTCGCTGCCTTGACTGCGCCCACATCGCCGCGCACCATAACTGTGACTAATCCGGCACCGATGCTCTCTTTTCCAACCAGAGCCACATTGGCTGCCTTGACCATGGCATCCGCTGCTTCAATTGCTCCCACAAGACCTTTTGTTTCAATCATTCCTAATGCATTTGTATTTGCCATAATGATTACCTCCAAATCTTTTCCATTTTCCAAAGCTGTTCTTTCTCTGTTAGTATTCTACATTTAGCTGAATTCATTCAGACGAATTCTTTTACGATTTTATCTACAATGGTATTTATGAGTTCCTGGCTTATCCGGCCGCTGCAGGATGATGTTGTGCTGTTCTGTGCTGTCTCGCTTTCCCTGCGGATCTCTTCCAGTTCTTTTGTGCCGAATGCCACACGTTTGATATTGATCAGATCCAGCGGACCGATGTTATTGGAGGAGGAACTTCCTCCCACCGCACCGCATCCAAGTGTCAGGGCCGGGAACAGACCTGTGGTTGCTCCGATGCCGCCAAGAGCTCCGGGCGTGTTGACCAGAAAACGGGATGCCGGAATCTGCAGCGCGAATTTTCTCACCAGCGCCTCATCCTCCGCATGCATGGAAAAAGTGTGTCCCGCACCTTCCATATGAAGGATCTCAATGCTTCTCTCCAGGACTCTGTCCGTATTTTCTTCCACAAAAAGTCCCAGGATGGGGGCCAGTTTTTCCCTGGAGTAGGGTGCATCTGCTCCCACCTTTGTCTCTCTTCCCACCAGCACTCTGGCAGATGACGGAACACCGCAGAGCCCCGCGTACTCCGCGATCTGGGCACATGTCTTTCCCACGATCATGGGGTTCATGGTGCCGTTTGCCCGCAGAATGAATCTGCCAAGCTGTCTGGACTGTTCCTGTGTCAGCACAAAGGCGCCCTGGGCCTTCAGCTCCTCCACCACCTTTTCCTCCATGCTTCGCTCCACAATAATGGACTGCTCAGAAGCACAGATGGTTCCGTTGTCAAAGGTTTTGGAATCCAGGATCTGCTTCACAGCCCGCTTTACATCAGCACTCCTGTCAATAAATGCAGGGCCGTTGCCTGCCCCCACGCCGATAGCGGGTGTTCCTGAGGAATAGGCGGATTTTACCATGGCGCCTCCTCCCGTTGCCAGGATGAGGGCTGTTCTGTCGTTTTTCATCAGGGCTTGTGTTGCCTCCATGGTTGGCACACTGATTGCCGATATGGCTCCTTTGGGGCATCCTGCCTGGCATGCCGCTTTGGAGATGACCTGCACGGTTTCCAGTATGCATTTCTTTGCACCCGGATGTGGGGAAAATACAATGGCATTGCCGCCCTTTAAGGCGATCATGGCCTTGTAAATGACTGTGGATGTGGGGTTAGTGGAGGGGACGATTCCCGCGATCACCCCCACAGGTGTGCCGATATCCCACACCTTTCTCTCCCTGTCCTCATGGAGAATTCCCACTGTCTTTTCATTCTTCACAGCATCGTAAACCACTCTGGCTGCAAACATGTTTTTGATCACCTTATCCTGCCATCTGCCGAAACCGGTCTCCTGCTGGGCCGCTTTTGCAAGCGGTACCGCGTGGGCGGCTCCGGCATCGCTGATGGCTTTTACGATGCGGTCAATCTGTGTCTGGTCCATACGTGACAGTTCCCGCTGGGCCTTTTCTGCCTCTATGAGCAGGTTCCTTGTCTCCTGCACGGAAATCAGGTCTTTATCCTTTAATTCCATTGTTCACTCTCCTTTTCCCTTATTCAAAATCTTTTGGATAGTCTGCCACTGCCTGTACTGCCTGGGCAAACGCAGAGCTGGCTGCCTTGCAAGCGGACTGGCTTCCTGTAAGAAGGCCTCCGCCAAAATTCGTCTCTGAGGGCGGGCCGTAAAAAGATACCATTGACACGTCCGCAGCTTTCATGGCAGCGTCCAGGCCATAGACTGCCTCCAGAGGCGGTGCGATCAGATAGGCCAGGGCCTCACCTTCAGGTATCCCTGCTGTCTTTGACAGGTAGGAACCTGTCCGGGATACGGTGTGGGCATAGTAGACAATGGAATCATCCTCATTGGCGCTTACAAAGCAGGGGCCGGATTCCATAAAATTCCGTATGGAATTCAGTCCGCTCCGTATCTCTGCCGGACTCGGGCCGCCTATGATACCAATGACCTCACCTGCCAGCTTCGTGGACGCATTGGCCGCACCGGCATACATGGATCTCGCGTAGACGACCTCCACATCTGCATCTTTTGTGGCTTCATCAAGGGCAGTGTAGAGCACATCGTCCGTATCCGCTGTTACGATTCCAAGGCTTTTATGCCTTGGCCCCAGCTCCAGCGCTTTTGCCAAATCCTCACTGACATTGGAAATCATGCGGATTCCCAGTATCACGGGACGCAGTTCATCATGTTTCATAGTATTCCTCCAATAGCTCTGTGTTTTATTTCAAGTCGATTCCCGATGCCTTTTTCTCCAGCATTTTTACGATCAGTTCCGCCGCATGGGCACCTGCCTCCACAGCAGTGGTCCCACCCTTGTGTATATTACTGATCACGGTACGCTTTGCCTCCGCAAGGCCGTGCCTTGGTTTGTACGCAATATAAGCGGACATGGATTCCGCGGTTACAAGGCCCGGGCGTTCTCCCACCAGCATACAGATAACATCCGCATCCGTCACTTCACCCACAGCGTCCATGGCTCCCACCCTGGCGTATTTGATAAAGAGCACAGGGGGGAGCGTGATCTGGTGCATCTGCAGACCCTGGCGTATAGCGGGGATCATATCCTCCACATTTGCCTCTATGGCGGAGGAGGAAAGGCCGTCCCCCACGATCACAAGCACTTTCGGATGACTGCCGCAGGTCTTGCGGATGACTTCAAGCTCATCTGCGGGAAAGCGCCTTCCCAGGTCAGGGCGGGTCAGATATTCATCTTTATCCTTACAAAGTGTCTTCACAAAGACAAAACCGCATTTTTTAATAAAATCCTCCGACACGTCACTGAACACCGCATCCTGTGCCGCCGCATGGTCTGCCCGGACGCGAAGCATGGTGGCGGTCCGGTATCTGGCACCTGCTTTGCCGATTCCCAGTCTGGCCGGGGTCTTTGCTTTCATGTCCAGATATCCCTCCGCATCCGCAGGATTTTTTACAAGAAGCTGCCGCCGCAGGTCTGTCTTTGTGATGTCCTCCAGGCATTCCCCGGATTCGGCGGGTATCTCCTTCTTTTTCAGCGCTTCCGCAGTGGTCTGTATCACCTCGGAACGCTTAGGCTCAGGGGCCGTGGAAGTATTTAACATCTGATCCAGGATTTTCTCCACCATGGATCTAATTTCCTCATCTCTCACTTGATATGTCCTCCTTCTATTCCTTATACATGCTGCCTCTATCCTCTAAAACAGGGTGGAGGCATCTCCCGCCCTGGCAGTCAGATGTCCTCTGTCATCCACATATCCCATTTTCATCAGCCAGTTGTGGAATGGTTTGATGGCTGTCAGGCCGAAGATCTCACGCAGGGCTGCTGTCTCATGAAAGCCTGTTGTCTGATAGTTCAGCATCACATCATCTCCGTGAGGAATTCCCATAAAGTAATTACAGCCCGCAGCTGTCAGCAGGACAGACAGATCCTCTATGGTATTCTGGTCTGCTTTCATATGGTTGGTATAGCAGGCATCACATCCCATGGGAATACCCGAGAGTTTCCCCATGAAATGGTCCTCCAGACCGGCGCGGTTGACCTGCCGCCCGTCATACAGGTATTCCGGGCCGATGAATCCCACAACCGTATTGACCAGAAACGGTGAAAAATGGCGGGCAAATCCATAACACCTTGCCTCCATGGTCACCTGGTCTGTCTCATGATGCGCTTCTGATGACAGCTCTGATCCCTGGCCTGTCTCAAAGTACATGACATTTGGTCCCTGGGCAGTTCCTTTTGTCAGCGCAAGCTGCCGCGCCTCCTCAATGGTTGCCGCATTGAATCCAAAGGCCATATTTCCCATTTCAGAGCCTGCAATGGACTGAAAGATCAGGTCCGCCGGAGCGCCTTTTCTGATGGCCTCCATCTGAGTTGTCACATGTGCCAGAACACAGGTCTGAGTGGGAATCTGATGTTTCTGCTTCACTTCCTCAAACCTGTGCAGAACCCTGGCAACACTCTCAGCGGAGTCATCCACAGGGTTTAATCCCAGAAGGGCATCCCCGGCTCCATAGGTAAGGCCCTCCAGAAGGGAGGCCATAATACCATCCGGGTCATCAGTGGGATGGTTTGGCTGAAGACGTGAGGACAGAGTCCCCTCCTCGCCGATGGTGGTATTGCAGTGTGCTGTGACACGGATTTTTCTGGCTCCGTATACCAGATCCAGATTGGACATGATCTTTGCCACGGCTGCCACCATCTCTGAGGTGAGCCCTCTTGATACACGGCGGATCATCTCCCCTGTTGTCTCCTCATCCAGAATCCATTCACGGAGGTCAGAGACCGTCATTCCCTTAATTTCCCTATAAATAGGTTCATTGATATCATCCTGGATGATCCTGGTCACCTCGTCCGTCTCATAAGGCACTGCCGGATGGTTTCTCAAGTCTTCCAAAGTTATCTGGGACAGCACGATTTTGGCTGCCACCCGCTCCTCCGCTGACTCTGCCGCAAGGCCGGCCAGTTTATCTCCGGATTTTTCTTCATTGGCTTTTGCCATCACTTCTTTTAATGACTGAAAAGCATACACATGTCCAAATAATTTTGTTTTTAAAATCATGGCTTTTTCCTTTCGTTGGCATCGATTTGTTACAATTCAGCAGGTCTGCGCATTTACTGCGCTGACCGCAAGAAAAAGTTCAGCAGCCGGGCAAAAATCCCATCGCCAAAGGCGATTTTACATGAATTTTTGATCGTAACTGTGAGGGCACTGAACAGTTACATTTATTTACTAAAAACAAGGGTTTTGACCACCACCGGCAGTACACATCCTTCTGCAATGGGCTTTCCGATATCGATATATTCGCCCTCTGCCAGATGGATGCCGTCCAGGCAGATGACCTCCCTTTTCCATTCCAGAAGGTGATACATGGTCTGTCCCAGGACTTTTGCCATATCATTTTCCACCACTACGATCAACGGCAGTCCCGCGCGAAGCAAGGGTTCCATGCCGTCCAGAAGGGCTTCTGCATATTCCTGTACCCTTAAAAAGCTCGGATTATCCTCTCCGGTAAAGGCAACGGCTGTCTGCTGTATGCTGCCCTCCACGGTGAACCACTCCAGCTTTTTCCTGATGGCATCCCCCATGGCTGCAGGTTCGCTCTCCTCCTCACTGAGTTTCAAAACGGGAAGATTCTTTATCGGAAACACTTCCTTTGTGTAGGTAATGGTGCTGCCGCTTATTTCCGTAGTATGGCTTCCCGCTCCCACCACTGTGGCGCGTATAGTCTCTGCGCTTTCGATCACCTGCAGATTCCGAAACAGTGCAGACTCCCGTATGGTCCTACCCAGCAGAACACCTATATCCCCGAATAGAAAGGGGTCCGTAAATTTTTCGGGATGATAGACCACATCCGCCACGCCGCCTGAGAAACTGATGCAGGAAATCTCCTGTGACAGATGGATTCCCTGGTTCGTGATCATCTTTTCATAATAAGGATTGTCTCTGCGCAGTCCCACACTCTGCTCCAGTACCTCTGTCATCTGCACAAGCAGCGGTTTGAGAAGCGCCTCATCCGCAATGGTTCCGACGCTGATCTCCCAGCCCTCAGACTCAATGATCTTCTGTATCTTCGGCGCAATATAGGTGATCCGTCCGGTCTCTCTGTCCAGTTTTACAAGCCTTCCTCCGATATCCAGACATCCTGTATCCACAGTGTCGCCCCGACAAAATACCGCCAGATTGCTGGTCCCCCCGCCGATATCTATATTGACGGCTGTGAGATGGTGCTCTTTGGAATATAGATCCGTACCGGCACCTTTTCCGGAGATGACGCTCTCCAGATCCGGCCCTGCTGTGGCCACAACAAAATCCCCCGCAAATCCGCTCAGAGCGTGAATAACCTCCCTGGCATTTTCTTTTCCAGCCGTCTCACCTGTGATGATGACAGCGCCTGTGTCAATCTCATCCTTTTGGATGCCTGCCTTCTCATATTCCCGCTCTATGATTTCCCGTACTTTACCAAAATCGATCCTGGTCTGGTCAAGGAGGGGTGTAAAATAAATGTCGCTTTTGTACTGAATCTCTTTTCTGGTGATCACCATCCGGGGGACCGTATAGCTGGTCGCCATGTTCTCCACTGTCAGCCTGGAAAAAATAAGCTGCGTGGTACTGGTACCAAGATCAATTCCCACACTCAAAAGTTCTTCTTTCATTTTGTCCCCCTTTCCCGGTTCAGAAATTCAGACAGCTCGGCAATTCCTGTCCCCTTTGGTGTATCCACTCGAAAGATCCGGCTTACGCCTGCCTCTTTTAACTGCGTCTGGGCCCTCTTCACCTGTTCCGGGCCGGCCTCATGTATCTTCGTTATAATACCGATCACCTTTTTCCCGAAAATGCCGGCAAACCCGGGAGGAATCGCCCGGTATTCCGATGTAGGGTCAGCCACCAGGGCGATGATGCCCGCATCCACTGCGCTCATGATCAGAGCATTGTAAAAATGGCGGTTCTCCAGGTACTCACCCGGTGTGTCTATGGATTCCCCGTACCGTTCCACAGCCTGGGTCTTTTTATAGCGGATCTCTTCTTCGTTTAACTTCTGGCACAGGGTTGTCTTGCCGCAGCCGCTCTGTCCTATAAATATCACTTTCTTCATGTTCTCGTCACCGGCGCCTTTGCAAATCCCAGATGTTCTTCCATGGTTTCCAGAATCTCCTTCACTGCAGCCTCCACAGAACTGATGTCACCGGTAAACACCAGCGCGCCGCTGAACCTGTCGATAAACCCCAGGGTGATGTCAGAAGCTTTAGTGGCTATATCAGCCGCTATGATCGCCCCCTCACTGGGTGTTATGGTCAGAATGCCGATGGCGTCCATCTGCTCCAGCTCCAGTCCCAGTTTCACATAGATCGCCGGGTCGGGACCGGCTATGACATGGGCCAGTGTAATCTGTTTTCCCGGGACAAATTCCTGTATGATCCTCTGTTTTTCTTTCACTTCCATATCTGAGCCCTCCTTGCCCGGACGGTATCAGCGGATTCCCTGATAAGCGCGTTTCAAAAGTTCCAGAATATCCTCCCGGGATACATCTCTGGGGTTTGTCCTGATACAGGCATCCGCCAGCGCTCCTTGTGCTACAGCATCCTTCTGTTTCTGGTATTCCTCAGGCAAAATGCCGCAGTCCTTAAATCCAAAAGGCATTTTCATCTGCTCCTGCATTTTCCGGATCTCCCTGACCAGGTTCTTCACCCCGGCCCGCACATTGCCGCCGCCGATTCCCGCAAGCTGGGCGATCGCCGCATATTTTTCGGCTGCCCGGGTATATTCACGGGGATTGAATTCCTTCATATCCGCGTTAAATTCCACCACATAGGGGAGCAGAACCGCATTGGTCCTGCCGTGGGGCACTTTGAACTTTCCTCCGATGTTGTGGGCAATGGCGTGGTTCACTCCCAGAGACGTTCTGTCAAAGGCCAGTCCTGCCATACAGGATGCATTGTGCATCTCCTCCCTGGCTCTGAAATCCTCCTGGCTGGTATAGGAACGGATCAGGTACCGCAGAACCGTCACAGCTGCTTTCTCCGCCAGGGCATCTGTAAAGTCATTGGCTTTTGTGGAGACGTAAGCTTCCAGCGCGTGTGTCAGCACATCCATGCCCGTGTCCGCCACCACGGTTTTGGGAACACTTTTTACAAGGCTGGCATCCAGGATCGCCGTATCCGGAAGAAGAGACTGGTCCACCAGGGGATATTTGATTCCCTTTTCCCTGTCTGTGATCACGGCAAAGGATGTGACCTCCGAGCCGGTTCCGCTGGTGGTGGGAACCGCAATAAATTCCATATCCGGCAGATTTCCGATCTGTCTGGAAAAATGCATGATGGCCTTGGCCTCATCAATGGCAGATCCTCCGCCCAGGGCAATGAGGGTATCCGGTCTGTGTTTTATCACCTCTTTGACACCTTCGATCACCAGTTCCAGGGGCGGGTCAGGAACCACATTGCTGAAGATCGTACAGCGGTCTTTTTCCAGATATCCGGTGATACGCTCCACAAGGCCGGACTCCACCATAAAAGGATCTGTGACAATAAATATCCCGGCGCCCTGCAGTTTTTTTAAATATTCCAATGCATTTTTTCCAAAATGTATGGATGTTTTTATCCCGAACTCTTCCATAATCTCTCGTCCTTTCGATTCCATTCCTCGTTTAGCTTGTGTTCAAAAATTGCCTGCCGCAGGATGTGCGGCACAATTTGCAGGCAGTCCTGGGGGCATGCATTTTCAAACATCCTCTTGCTATCTTTTGTGTATTTTGCCCAGATTATGCAAAAAATCATGTTGGTAGACAAATGGAAATTTATGTGTTTTATTCCTGTCTGCCATATGGCTGTCCGCACATTTTTTCCAGAATATCAGGCACCTGCTCCGGCCTGACTTTGGAAAACAGTTTCCCGTCAATGAGAAGATTCGGTGATGTCCCGCAGTTTCTCAGGCAGCCGCGCACATGCAGATATACATTTCCGTCAGCGGACAGACCTTCCTTTTTAATGCCCAGCGCCTTTCTCACAGCCTGGGAAACGGCTGATCCGCCCTTGTTTCTGCATCTTATCCCTGTGCAGACCGTGACGGTGTGCTCATACGGTGTTTCTTTTAGATCAGAGTACATCCGCACCAGATACTGAATCACAGAAACCTTTATGCCTGCCGCCTGTGCTGCCCTCTCCTGGAGTTTCGGACTGATTCCGCCGCAGGCTTCCTGCAGTTCCCTTAACATTGCAGCCACTGTTTCCTGTTCTTTTTTATCTTTCCTGCCGCTGTAATAGGAAAGAATCTCCTTGATACTTTCTTCTCTGTCCATAATAAACTCCGTTCTTTTTTTAAAATTTTCTGCTGGGTTATACTAACATTTTCTGCAGAATTCTCCCGGTTATGCAGATAATAGCGGAAGCTGTTGACATGTACGGAAAATACTGAAAAAAGTGCGGCGCCCCGGAATTTTTCCCGGGACACCGCACTTTTCTGTTTATTTTTTAATCCAGCACTTTTCTCCTGAATGTGCGGACAGATATCAGATAAATAATACTGAATAACAGCAGTATGGCTGCCGCGCTAAACACATTAATCCGAAGCAGATCTTCTTTCATAGCTGTTCCCACTGCGTGAATAGAAAAATAGGAAGTCAGGACCATGAGAACAAAAGGACAGTAATAAGTAAAGCGAATCTCATTTTTCATGGACTTATAAAGTGTTGACTTCTGAATTCCTATTTTCTGCAATACCCTGTAGCGTTCCATATCTTCTGCGGCCTCATTGTTTAATTTAATGAAGATAATACTTCCGCAGGCCAGGATCAGGGTTGCGAACATGAATACACAGAGGGAATACATGACACGGACCCATGCCCCTTCTTTATCCTCTGTGCGAATCAGATTCACGCCCACAAAACGGTCCTGATCCTCTTTTGCAAGAGATCTGAGATAGGGAACCGAAGCATCCAGATTTTCGGGGTCCTCAAATTTATAGTTGTACAGATACATAACTGCCCCCAGAGGCAGCAGCTTTTTATATTGTGCGTCATTCACCACATATACACTCAGCCCGTTCTGCAGATCCCCCAGATATGGCACATTGCTCTCTGCAATCTGCTGAAATTCCTGATCACCTATGGTAACTCTCTCATTATCTTCTGGAGTAAAGCTCAGCAGCATAATATGGGTCAGATGAATACACTCATTGTCCCCCAGCTTTCCATGCTCATAGGGAAGTCCGGCTTCTCCGGCAGCAGCTTTTACAGCCGATTCTGAAGTAATGGCATAATTTGCGCTTTTGTATTTCGACTGCAGCTTTTCCGGATCAAGAGCCAAAAGGGGAATGCTGCTTCTGTATTTAACTTTATTCTCCTTCTCAATCCCTTTTTGTATTTCATCAGCGTCCACTTCCGTTTTAGTTACCATCTGACAGGTATATGTGGTTCTGAAATGCTCTGACCTTTCATACCTCTGCTTCAGGGCAATGGAGGTTCCGAGCGCTGTGACGGAGCAGATCATGAGCACGGTCACGATGGCATAAGTCCTGTAGTTCCGCTTCAGACGGAAGGCCAGGTTGTTCACCCACAGATTTCTCTGCTTCTGATAGAGATATTGTTTATTCTCTGTAAGCCTTCTGACCAGCCATGGAATCAGGCCGCCGTAGATAAAATAAGTGCCTGCTATGACCAGAATCACAGCAGCCAGGGCATAGGCAAGACTGTCAATATCACCTGTCCTGACGGCACAGTAATACCCTGCCCCAAGTACACTGACGCCAAGAATGATCTTAATGGCTGTCAGGAATGCCAGTTCCGCTTTCATCTCTTTTTGTTTTGCACCGGAAAGCATATCCAGCACGCTGCTTCTGACAAGAGAGACATACCCCTTCACCACCATCAGCCCGTATATCGGCATGAAAACACACGCGGTTATCAGAACCGGCTTCAGGGAAAAGGAAAACTTTATATCCACGCTGATCTCCGAAATGCGGAGCAGCACCATCTGGAACAGCTTTGAAAAAACTACTCCCGCCGCCAGGCCTGCTGCCAGGGAAAAGAGGCCGGAAAATAAAGCTTCCAAAGCGTACATTTTCCCGATTCTTTTGTTGCCCAGTCCCATGAAAATGTAGATGCCGATTTCCTTTTTCCGCTGGTTTAAAAACACATTGGTGGCATACCAGATAAAGAAAAACAAAAATACGCCAAAGACAACAGACAGCGCATGCACGATCAAATCTATATAGTCTTTATTGTAATTGTTCAGCACTTCCATGGAATCCGAATACAGGACACACTGGAAATTAAAAAAGACAAATACAGAGAAGGCCAGCGCCAGAACCAATGACATATAATTTCTCAGATTCCGTTTAAAATTGGACATTGTAAGCCGGATCAGACTCATTCCCTCTCACCTCCCATGGATGCCAGGAGCTTCAGAATCTCATCGTAGAATAGCTTTCTGTCCTCCTTATTATTCAGTCTGCACTGAATCTGCCCGTCGCTTAAAAAGTATACCTGCTTTGCATAGCTGGCTGTGTAGGCATCATGCGTCACCATAAGAATCGTGGCTTTTCCTTTCTCATTGGCTGCCTTCAGGCTCAAAAGCAGATCCCGGCTGGAACGGGAATCCAGAGCTCCTGTGGGCTCATCGGCAAAGAGGATCCGGGGTTCTGTGATCAGTGCCCTGGCACTGGCTCCGCGCTGTTTCTGTCCTCCGGAAAGCTGGTAAGGGTATTTGTTCAGATGCGCAGACAGCCCGAACATATCTGCCATTTTATCCACCTTCTCCAGAATTTCCCGGCTCTTCTTACCGTTCAGGGAAAGAGGAAGGGCTATGTTGTCCTGCAGGGTCATATTGTCCAGAAGATTGTATTCCTGGAAAATGAATCCGATCTTATCCCTGCGGATCACGGAGAGCTGTCGGTTTCCCACCCTTGTCACATCCTCCCCGTCCAAAATGATCTGCCCCCGGGAGGGCTTGTCAAGCGTGGACAGCAGGTTTAAAAGGGTGGATTTACCGGCTCCGCTTGGCCCCATGATGGCAATAAAATCATGTTCATAAATATCCATGGTGACATCTTTAAGGACTACCGACTCATATCCTTTGCGTCCATAGGTCTTTGTCAGATTTTTGATCTCCACTATTTTTTTCATTTCCTTAACTCCTTTTACGGCAAATTCAACTGTTTTCTTTACAGTTTAAGTGTAGCAAAACAGGAGCGGGAAATCCTTACATCTTTCTAACACCTTCCGCCTGTTTCTAACATTTCTGCAAGGTTTGGTGTGGCTTATCCAGGAAAAAATAATCTGCGTGATCTTGAAATGTAAATGTAAATCTTGTATTGTTTTCCCCGGAGGAAGCCCTAACTCCAATACCCAGCCTGTCTGCAGTCTGCTTTACAAAGTACAGGCCCATTCCCGTGGAGCGGTAGCCGCCGTTTCTCTGACAGCTTCCGATATAGCCTTTATCAAATATATAAGGCAGTTCCGCCTGGGCTATGCCGGTACCGTTGTCCTCAACCCAAAACTCTGTTCCGCATGCAGAAGAAATGTCAGCTCCGAAGGTGAGTGTGGGGTTTTCTCCCCGGTATTTCACCGTGTTGCCGATGATCTGGTCCAGCATATAGACCAGCCATCTGCGGTCGCTGTAAACAGCCTCGTCTTTTAAATGCATCTCTATGGCAAAATGGTCGCGTATCAGAAAATAGGAGTGGTTTTTTACAGCCTCCGCTGCCGCTGCCCTTAAACTGACCTTTTCCAGCTTCACGTCATTTTCCGGCTTTTTCAGCTTACTGCTCATCATCATGGTATTCAGATACTGCTGTATCCGCTCCAGGGAATCCTGCATTTCTTCCTGCAGTGCCCTGTCCTTATTTCTCTCATTCATAAGCCGCAGGGCAGATAGAGGCAGCTTCACTTCATGGGCCCACAGGGTAATATAGTCGCTCAGTTCCAGGATCTCATTATACAGATTTTGTATTTTCTCCTCATCTTCCTCTTTCTCCCAGTACCATATTTCATACTGTCGGCGGCCCAGCAGCTTTTTCATCTCTTCTTTTGAAATCTCCTTCTCCTCTGTGAGTGTTCTGCAGATCCTGCTCTGTCTTCTGTAGTCCAGTGCCAGAAGAAACAGCGCCAGTGCGCCCGCTGCTGCATCCAGGTAATACAAATCCCCCGGATTGACTCGGGTACCGCAGATGAAACCGAAATACAGATTGACAAACAGCAGAGATACCAAAAAAAGCAGTATGGCATTGCCCCGGTCAGCCAGATACTTTTTCATACGATATAATATCCCCTTCCTTTTTTCGTGCCTATGATCTCTTTCCCGCCGGATATTTCCCGAAGCTTGCTTCTGAGCCTTGACACCAGAACAGTCAGGGAGGCGTCCGTGACAAATTCATCCGTGTTCCAGAGATGCTGCATCAGCTTTTCTCTCTCCACTACTTTTCCTCTGCATTCTACCAGGGCACTCATGATTTTATTCTCCGACTTGGTCAGCTCCACCGACTGTTTCCCATAGGTAAAGATTCCCTCCGCGCTGTCATAATATCCTCCGTCCGTCAGATATTCCCTGTCATTTTTCCGGTATTCATAGGCACGCCTCAGCATGGAACGGATTTTCACAAGCAGCAGCTCCGAATCAAAGGGTTTTTCCATGTAATCATCCCCGCCGGATACCATAGCCATGATCTTATCCGCGTTTAACTCACGGCTGGATAAAAAAAGGATGGGCACATTGGACATGGTTCTGATTCTTTCACACCAGTAAAAGCCGTCATGATACGGCAGATTAATGTCCAGAAGAACAAAATCCGGTTTGATGCGCATAAATTCCTCGTCCACATGTTCAAAGGTTCTTATATATTCTGTATCAAACTCCCATTTTCTGCAGAGGAGGCAAATTTCTCTGGCAAGGGACAGTTCGTCTTCCACAATCATGATCTTCATAATATCCTGCTCCTTTTCTCTGTCTTCTGTATCGGTTTTGATCCTTGTTTGATGCTATCATTATAACTTATTTTTTTTCTATCTCCCAGCGTTTCCGGGAATCTTACAGAAATGTTAGCTACAAGGTAAAATAAAAAAACAGGGGCAGGCTTTGTTTTGCCTGCTTCCCTGTATTCTCTGTCTTCCTCCTTTACAGCCCTAATTTCCCCACAATCCCTTTCAGGGCTGCCCGCACCGGAGAATCTGCCGGAAGCTGTATCGTCGGCTTTCCGTCACAGTCAAAGCGGTATACCATGTCATCATGGGGAACAACTCCTAAAAGATTCAGCTTCTGCTTTTCAATTTCTTCCATGGTTCCTGCGTCTAATCTGCCCTCCGGCGCACGGTTTACGATCAGTCCCATTTTCTGTGGTTTGAAATTCAGTTCCTCCACCAGACGGGCGATTCTCCCTGCCGCCTGCACCCCTCTTCTGGAACAGTCGCTTACCAGGATGGCTGTCTGCATAGTAGGCAGAATGCCGCGGCTGATGTGCTCCATGCCCGCCTCATTGTCCACCACAATGTAGGGATAATGGCTCTGGAGTCTCTGTATCTGTGTCTGCACCAGGCCATTCACGAAACAGTAGCATCCCTGTCCCTGGGTACGCCCCATTACCATAAGGTCATAATCATCCTCTTCCGTGATGGCATCCGCCAGCCTCATTTCCAGATAATCCTGCTTTGTCACACCTGCAGGAATCTGATATCTGCTGTCAATGCCCGCACGCTCTATTTCCTCACGCAGTTCGCCCAATGTAATCTCTGTCTCAACTCCCAGAACTTCATTTAAATTGGAATTCGCATCTGCGTCCACTGCCAGAACCGGCTTCTTCCCGCTCTCGCATAAATACTGAATCAGCAGACCGCATAAAGTTGTCTTGCCTACGCCGCCTTTTCCGGCCACTGCTATAACATGTCCCATATATTTACCTCCAAATTTCTGAACAACCTGTTGATTTCTTTCTATAATTGATTATAATTGTAATTATGAAAATTACAATCAACAATTTTTTCAATCTGTTCATTTTATCAACAGATTAAAAAAATTGTTGATATTAATCGTTTAAGGAGAAAACATATGGAGACCAAAGAAAGAAAAGAAGACCGCCGCACCAAATACACCCGGCAGGCAATCAAAGATACCTTCCTTACCCTTCTGGAGAAAAAACCTTTTTCAAAAATCACCGTCACGGAGATCTGCAAGCTGGCTGAGATCAACAGGGGAACCTTTTATCTGCACTATTATGATATGGACGATGTATTGGATGATATTCTGACAGAAATGCTGAAGGACACCAAAAGCCTGGAGGAACATCTCATGTGCCCCGGCCGCGCTGCCTCCAACTGCACCTTTCCCTTCTGCCACAAGGTACACAATACCCCCAGGTATCAGGTACTATTTCTGGACGATATTATTTCCTCCAGGATCATTGACAAAATAGCAGATGTGTATAAGGAAGGCTATGTCACCTGGCTGATGTCTCACAGCCTGCTCACATTTGAACAGGCTGAGGCTGTATTTTATTTCCAGATGAACGGATGCCTGACGATCAATAAACTGACGATCCGCAACCAGTGTGGAGACTGGAAGAAGATTCAAAAGACCATTGATTATTTTATCAAAGCCGGATTGGAGAGTTTTCTGATTCATGACGGGCGGGATGAGATGCCGTGATTGTCTGAACATCTATAAAATCTGATTGGATTTATAGCATTCTGCTATATATTCCCTTGACTGGTAATATAGGTCTGAATTATAATTCGACAGATGTGGCGTTATCCATGATGTATACACCTTTATTAGTATTTCAATCACATTCTCATCACTCTCTGCAATATCTTCCACAAGCCGCTCATAAACCTCTCCAATCGTCCAGTAATCAGGTACATCATACCTGCATTTACTGACATTATCATAATCGCCCTTGGGGATGGATTTTATATTAATATATTCATCTGCTGTCTTCTCAATGGGTTCACAGTGCAGAACATCAGAATATCTATATATTCGCTGAATAATATCCTTTCCCAGATATTCGACCACTTTATCACGGCTTAATTTCTGTTCACGGCCGATATACTCAATTAAACTACAGGTAAAAAATAATGCACTGTTATTTTTCATCATAAACATTATATCCTTTCACAAATTTTAACGCGGTTAGGGCATTGATACTATGAAAGCTTATTTGATGAGTTGGCTTTTTGAACCTCGCGAGTTCCCAGAATGCCGCCCGCGATATTTTTCCATCAATAAAGTTCTGAATATAATTAAATATTGTATCATTTGCCATAGGTCCTTCTACTATATCATAACTGTGTTTTTGTCCTGAACGGCATTTGACAATAAAATCCAGCCATTCTTCTGTCATCTCAGAAAATTTCAAAACTTTAAGTGTCTCATCCGGAGTATAAATATATTCATTTACTACTCCTGCCCCAGTATATCTAATAGCCCAGCGGTGTGCCTGCTCTGAAAGCAATGTACAGTAAAATCCAAAATAAAAGTCTTTTTGGAATTTTGCCATTCTTATTTCCGGAAATTCAACAATTTCTTTGCTTCCATGATAAAGAATTCTTTGTCCCTCCTGCATATTCTTACCTCCTGTCTTATAGTTAAATCAACTTCATAACTGAATTTTCTTTTCACAAATCCACAATATCTGCTGTCTCATTATAACAGAGAAAAAAATAAAATAACAGAGTTGTCAGTCAAGTTCCTGTGTTGTGTCTGCCAAAATAGTTCTGTCTGCATCCTGTCCGCGCATCATATCCTCACTGGTATGCAGAATCTCCTCAAACCCGGCATCCGGGTTTTCCGCCAGAATGTAAGGGGCCATGCGGAATGCATAGGATTGTATGATTCCCGGTACCAGAAGCATCAGATACCAGAAAAACAGTTCCAGATGCACCAGGAACATCCCCTTCATATACTTCTTATAATTTCCATCAAAAAAGCCGGAAAATACCAGGCCTGCCCCTGCCTTTTCCTTTCTGTTCTGATAAAAAATGCAGCTCCGCCCACTTCTATTATGGCAAAAATAAAAACATAGAGAATATCACGGATAATGGTCTTTATGATAGTTCCGCTGAATTTCCAGGGAATCAGGAAGTCTGTCCAGAGAATCGACACCAGGTTGTACTTCTTCCCATGGAGCAAAAACGGTCCGCTAATATCTGTCATCATAACAGCGAGAACCAGTGAAACCGCCACAGCAGGCCAATAATTCCGCTTTAGTTTTTCCCTTCCTCTTCTTTTCAGTTCTGCCCTTTTCCACATAAAACTATCTCCTTTCCCTGTCAAATACCGTTCCTCATGTGTACTGCCCATAACTCTGTTTCTGTATGATCAGTATATCATATCTGCTGCCCACACTTCTATATCCTTTGCAACCGGTATAAAAAACAGCCCCCCAAAAAGGAGGGCCGAAAAACCTTCAACCAGGCTTAGGAACATTTTAAACTTCCATAATGACAGGAAGTATAACAGGACTTCTCTTGATCTTTTTCCATAAATAATCATCCAGGCTGTCTCTGATCTCTGTCTTTATGTCCCCATTCCCTGTGATTCTGTTTTTCACATTTTTCAATGGCTTTTGATGCCACTTTCTTCAGTTCGCGCATAAGCTCTTCGGATTCTCTAACATAGACAAATCCTCTGGAAATAATATCCGGACCTGACATAAGCTTGCCTGATTTCCGCTCCAAAGCCAGTGACACAATGATGACACCGTTTTCCGAAAGGCTCTGCCTGTCCCTGAGTACGATATTTCCCACATCTCCCACGCCCAGGCCGTCCACATAGATACCTCTTGCGGTGACTTTTGACACTACCTTTCCGGTCTCTTCGGAGAGTTCCAGCACGTCACCTGCCTCCAGTATAAATACATGGTCATCATCCATCCCCAATTCCTTTGCCAGATTGCCGCCGGCTATGAGATGGCGGTACTCTCCATGCACCGGAATGGCATATTCGGGCTTCAGCAGGGAATAGATCAGCTTGATTTCCTCCTGACAGGCATGGCCTGACACGTGGGTGTCCTGGAAAATAACATTTCCCGGTATGGGAGTTGAACTGAATATGATTGCGTCCTTTGGTTTGATGACTACCTTTTTATGTGTCGAATCCGCCATTCTCGACAATGCGGCCATTTCCTCTCCCTGGCTTCCTGTTGTGATGAATACCAGTTTTTCATCGGGATAACGGTTCATTTCATTTACGGATATCAGAGTTTTTTCAGGAATCGTCACATATCCCAGTTCTTCCGCTATCTTGATGACCGTCTCCATACTTCTGCCCTGCAGGATCACTTTTCTTCCGTATTTATAAGCGGTATTCATGATCTGCTGGACTCGGTCCACATTGGATGCAAAGGTGGCCACAATAATTCTGTTTGTCTTGTTTTCTGCAAAAAGCGTATCAAAAGTCTTTGCAACCTTTGTCTCAGACGGAGTGAATCCGGGACGGATGGCATTGGTACTGTCGCACATGACTGCCAGCACGCCTTTCTTCCCCAGAGCTCCCATTCTCTGCAGGTCAATAGCCTCTCCGAACAGAGGGGTATAATCCACTTTAAAATCCCCTGTGTGGAAAACAATCCCTGCGGGTGTATGGATTGCCAGAGCGGATGCCCCCGCTATGCTGTGGTTTGTTCTGATAAATTCGATTCGCATCTCGCCAAGATTGATCTGGCCTCCCTGTTTCACTACTCTGCGTTTCGTCTTTTTCAGCAGTTTTGCTTCCTCCAGCTTATGCTCTATGAGTCCCATTGTCAGCATGGTAGCATAGACCGGCACATTGATCTGCGGAAGGATATAGGGCAGCGCACCGATATGGTCTTCATGTCCGTGGGTGATCACAAACCCTTTCACCTTCTCCTTATTCTCAATTAGATAAGACACATCGGGAATGACCTTGTCAATACCCAGCATCTCATCATCCGGAAAGGATATTCCGCAGTCGATCACAATGATCGTGTCATGATATTCAACTGCCGTAATATTCATACCGATTTTGTCCAGTCCCCCAAGTGGGATGATTTTCACCTTGCCGTTTTGTTTTTTTGTTGTTTTATTCAAATTTTACCTCTTTCTTCATGCAGTCCCCAAATTACTTAAAATAGAATCCTGCCCATATGACCTTCACGCCAAAGCGCAGCCACCTACGGTCAGGAAGTTCGGAGAATTTTCCCATGTAACAAAAAACAGCCGAACCTGTCATCAAAGACAGATAGGGCTGTTACCTGTATACTTCAATTTCTTTCTTCACGGACACATACTTTTCATTCAGTATACACCATAAGTTGAAAAAATACAACTTTTTTATATTTCTCTTTTATCCAAATCCCAGGCAACCCCTTCCAGAAAGGGCACCAGAAAATTTTTGCTTCTCTTTAAAAAGCATTCTGGGTTCAGTTCCTCAAACTTAAAATGTTTCCTGCCGCCGTTCTGTCCCCGCATCCAGAAGCGGTACATCTCCTGATAGGGCATATAGTAAAGTTCATCCCTGTGGGTGAAAAAAAGGAGCAAAAACGCGATTCCCTGCTGTTTCTCAAAATCTCCCATAAATTCCACCTGATGGGCATGGATATTCTGCAGGGGAAAGTTATCTGTATTGCACTCTTTTGCGTCAAAACATATGGGGATTCCCTGAACCACGCCGATATAATCCACTGTACTCTTCTTCTCAAAATAAGCCAGCGTAATATGCCTGCTCTCCTTGTCTATGCGGACCGGTGTAATGGGGGTGGGGACTTTTTGTATCAGGGCCAGATTCTTTTCCCTGTAGCGCGCGCAGGTCTCGTTGATAAACTCCTCCAGTGCGGAACCGCGCAGACCTCTGGAATTCCAGGTCGCCATCTCCATTCCTCCTCTTTCTTCTGTCTTCTATGCTGTCTCTTTTCCTGCTGTTCTTTTTATTTTTCCCTGCACTTTATTTTATCAGCTTCGGTGACGGGAAGTAGCGAAGGACAGCCTTACCCAGAATTTTTTCTTTTTTCACAAAGGTATTGGTCCAGAAGCGGGAATCCTTTGAGCGGTTCCTGTTGTCACCCAGCATAAAATAGCTGCCCTCCGGAACCACCTCCGGTCCCCAGTTTCCCTGGGGCGGCTCCGGTGTAAAGCTGTCATCCAATGGGGTTTCGGCGCCGTCGATATATACCTTTCCGTCCCTGATCTCCACCGTCTCCCCGGGCAGTCCGATGACACGCTTAATGAAAAGCTGTGTCTCATCGTCAGGGTATTTGAAAATCACAATGTCAAAACGCTGTGGGTCTTTATTTATGTATGCCAGTCGGTTTCCGAAGATCCGGTCTCCCGTCATGATCGTGTCTTCCATGGATTCTGACGGAATCTTGGCATTGATCAAAAGCACATTGTTGACGATGAAAACCACAACAACCACAAAAATAATCATTTTTATATATTCCCAGAGCTCCTCCATGATGGAGGGCCCGTTATATTGTTTGCTCATTACAGTTTCTCCCCTTTGATGACTTTTTTAAATAACGCAGGCAGTTCTGCCGTCAGCTTCAGTCCCGACAGGTAACTAAGCTCTCCCTCGAAAGACGGCATCTCAATCCTCCATGCATGAAGCAGCTGAGAGGTAACCCGGTATTTCTTCCTGTACGCTTCGTTGACTTCTCTGCTGCCGTATTTTGCGTCTCCAATGATGGGATGCCCAATGCTTGCCAGGTGACTTCTGATCTGATGGGTACGCCCTGTCAGAAGCTCCACCTCCAACAGCGTGCAGTCTCCTGTCCCGGAATAAGACAGAGGCCGCATACGCGTCTCAATAGGGAGGGCATCCTTTTTCGGTTCCCTTGTCACAGTGACTTTATTGGTCCGCTCATTCTTCCACAGATAACCTTTTATATAGGACGGATGCTCCACGCGCCCTGCCGCAAGCGCAAGATAATATTTGTGCAGGCTTCTGTCCTTAAATGCCCCGGACAATGTCTGCAGGCCGGCCATGGTTTTGCCCGCTGCCACAATGCCGCTGGTGTTGCGGTCCAGACGGTTGCAGACAGACGGATGAAAAGTCAGCAGATCTTCTCTTGTCAGTGCACCCTTTTCCAGCAGATATCCTGTCAGATATTCCACCAGGGATATGTCTTTCTTATCCGCCTTCTGGGACAGCATTCCCACAGGTTTGTTGATAAACAACACATGGTCATCCTCATAGATAACATCCAAAGAGCAGGTATGAGCCTCTGTCTGAGTCCCCATGAATTTTTCCAGTGTCTCCTCCGCCAGAAAAAGACGGACACAATCCTCTGCCTGCAGCTTCTCACTGCCGTCAGCCTTTCTGCCGTTCAGAGTAATGTTCTTCTTTCGGAGCATTTTATATAGGAAGCTTTTCGGTGCCTCCTTCAGATATTTTGCAAGATATTTATCCAGACGCTGTCCGCTCTCCCCTGCTTTGACTGTCAGTTCTCTCATGTATTCCTCCTGTCTGTAAGCCTTGTTTCGCGGTATTCTAGAGCGTGTTTGAAAATTGCTTTCGGCAAGCTGTGCGTCACAGTTTGTGGGAGATTTGACCCCGATGAAGGAGGCGTAGCGGGCTACGCTGACTGAATTGGGGGCAAATATCCCGCAAAGTGGGGCGTGCAGATTGTCGGAATGAATTTTCAAACAGGCTCTAGAGAGAAATCGCGTAAATAGTATGCAGGATCAGTTCATTTCTGGTCAAATCCGGATATTTCTCATCCGGTGTAAAACGGATATCCTTTTGCAGGGATTCATGATGCTCCCACATGGATTCCAGACGGTTTAAATAATCCGGCAGCTTTCGAAAAATCTTTACATTCACATAGTATCCATTCTGTCTGAGGATGGACCGGATATGCTTCTCCACAAAAGGTATGTCGGATTTTTCACGGCTGGTATATCCGACCACCGTATTGCCGCATACAGCCACTGAGTCCAGAAAGGTCTGTTTTTCATAGGCAGATATCACCAGCTCATATCCCAGAGCCAGGCCATGTTTGTGCTTTTCGATCTGCCGGTAGTCCTTCTCGGACATTGGTTTCTGCATAAACATCATGATCATGCCCACTGCAAATTTACAGGCAGGCAGACAGGCCACAACAGCCACTACCGTAAAAACCGTATTTCTGTTTCCCTTGATAATAAGACCGGTAAAAAAAACCGTAAGCGGAGCTATAAAGGCCAGAATGGTGTACAGAGTTCTCTTTTTCTTCTGGGAAGAGATATATCCGAAATCACCTTTTCTGATTTTCTTCTTTTTTTCCATTGAAAATCCGTCTCCTCATTTGTGTCATTGTATGTCATTTGTAACTATTCACGGCCAATGTTCCGGGAGGTGTTTTGCGAGGCAAAATCCCGAGTTGGCCAGCGCCACAATGCAATTTATTGCATTGTGTGTGCATCGCGAAGCGTGTTACTGTTCACAGAACTGCGCTTTTTGCAGGGCTGTGAATAGTAACTGTCATTTAGAAATAACTTCTACAATTTTTAATAATACCCTATGTGGAACAATTTTGCAAAGGATAAAAAAACATTTCATAGAAAATCCATAAATGGAGATTTCTTTTTTTCTCGCTGCATCCAGAATCGCCTGGTTTACCACTGCCTCCGGGCGGGCAATGAATCTGCGCTTATAGGAAGGCATGCGGTTCTTTCCACCGATATACTCGAGAAATTCCGTATCTACCGGCCCCGGGCAGACAATCGTCACCGCAATGTAGCCGCGAAGCTCCCGGAAAAGAGCCCGGGAAAAGCTGAGGACATACGCTTTTGTGGCCGCGTACACGGCAAATTCCGGCTGAGGGATAAAAGCGGCAGCGGATGCCACCATGACAATATGGCTCTTCTGCCTCATATACGGCAGAAAAAGCCTGGTAATCTCCGTCAGGGCCCTGCAGTTCAGATCTATCATTCCGGCACAGTCCCCGGCTGAGGTTACCTCCACACTTCTGTGCACTCCGCAGCCCGCTGCATTTACCAGATATTTTACATAGGGTTTGTATTCCCTCAGCATTTCTTTCAGCTTTCCGATGCTTTTTGGATCCGTAATATCCATGGGAATCACACGAACCTTGATACCGATTTCCTTTCCAAGTTCTTCCAGAGCCTCACTTCTTCTGGCAATGGCCCAGATCTCATCCAGCCAGCCGTAATGACTGGCGATCTGGCACACAAACTCTTTCCCCATACCTGAGGAAGCACCGGTTATGACTGCTATTTTCAAACGATCACCTACTCTTCTTTTTGTGGATATTTCTTATGGTTTTCTTTTTCTGTGTATTTCTGCGGTCTTTCATTTTGCTGCCGCGCTCGGCTTCCTTCTTCTTTGTATCACTGCCTCTTCCTGTGCGGATAAGGCATTTTCTGTCTGTTCCGATGAGGTCCGTCCTTCCCGCTGTTATGAGGGCCTCTTTTACAAGTTCCCGGTTCGCGGGGTTCTTATACTGGATCAGCGCCCGCTGCATGGCTTTTTCATGGGGATTTTTCGGTATATATACCGGCTCCATGGTTCTCGGGTCCAGACCGGTATAATACATACAGGTGGACATGGTGGAGGGTGTGGGGTAGAAATCCTGCACCTGTTCCGGCGTAAATCCCATATCACGCACATACTCCGCAAGCTTGACAGCCTCCTTCATGGCGCATCCCGGATGGGAAGACATGAAATATGGCACTGCATACTGTTTTTTACCGGTGCGCGCATTGGCCTTTTCAAAATCTTTCAGGAATTTTTCATACACCGCATGTTCCGGCTTGCCCATATAGGAGAGCACCCGGTCGGAAACGTGCTCCGGCGCCACCCGAAGCTGACCGCTCACATGATACTGCGCAAGCTTCTCCAGAAATTCCCTGTCCTTGTCTGCCTCCACATAATCAAAGCGGATCCCGGAACGGATAAACACTTTCTTCACCTTGGGAATCTCCCGGAGTTTTGCCAGAAGCTCCAGATAGTCTCTGTGATCTGCCTCAAGATTTTTGCATGGTTTCGGATACAGGCACTGTCGGTTTTTGCAGACACCCTTTGTCATCTGCTTTTTGCAGGCTGGCTGGCGGAAATCCGCGGTAGGACCGCCCACATCGTGGATATATCCCTTAAAATCTTTCTCCTCTGTACACATGACAGCCTCATTCAGAATAGACGCATGGCTTCTTACCTGTACGATCCTTCCCTGATGAAAGGTAAGGGCGCAGAAATTACAGCCTCCGAAACATCCCCGGTTGCTGGTGAGGCTGAATTTAATTTCCTCAATTGCAGGTATCTTCCCCATTTTCTCATACATGGGATGATAGGTACGGGTGTAGGGCAGACCATACACCTCATCCATCTCCTGTGTTGTGAGGGGGTTGGAGGGCGGGTTCTGCACCAGATACCCCTGTTTTTCATATGGCTCTGCCAAGACCTTTCCGGTAAAAGGGTCCATATTCTCATACTGGATGCGGAAACTCTCGGCATAGGCTCTCTTGTCCCTGCAGAGCTCCTCATAGGAGGGCAGGATCACGCCTCCCGGCAGTTCCATAGTACGATATACCGTACCGGGTATATCATGGATATCACGGATGGACATCCCCTCATTCAAAGCTCTGGCAATGGCAAGGATACTCTTCTCCCCCATACCGTAGGAGATCATATCTGCCCCGCTGTCCAGAAGCACGGAGCGCTTCAGGGAGTCAGACCAATAGTCGTAATGGGCAAATCTTCTGAGGGATGCTTCAATACCGCCGATGATCATAGGTGTGTGTTTATAAATCCTGCGGATCAGGTTGCCGTACACAATGACTGCCCGGTCAGGGCGAAGCCCCATTTTCCCTCCGGGAGAATAGGCGTCTGTACTCCGGTACTTTTTTGATACGGTATAGTGATTCACCATGGAATCCATATTGCCTGCCGACACAAGAAAGGCCAGACGCGGTTCCCCGAACACAGTGATGCTTTTCTCATCCTTCCAATCAGGCTGTGCAATGATCCCCACACTATATCCGTAAGATTCCAGAAGCCTGGTAATGATAGCCGTACCGAAAGAGGGGTGGTCCACATAGGCATCCCCGCTCACATAGACAAAATCCGGCTGTGTGATTCCCCTCTGTTCCATCTCCTGCCTTGTCACCGGCAAAAATCCCGTTGTCATAAAAGCACCTCATATGTGTGATTCATCACCTGAAAATAATCATCAATATAATAATCTGCCAAATCTTTCTTCTTATCTGCCTGCTGTGCACTGAAGGCGTCCTCCACGGCACAGACCTTCATACCGGCATTTTTCCCGGCCAGGATTCCCATGGGGACATCCTCAAACACAAGACACTCCTCCGGCTTTTTATGTAAGCCCGCCGCTGTCTTCAGGTACACATCCGGGGCCGGTTTGCCTGCCGGCACGTCACAGCAGGTGGTAATGTCCATAAAGTATTCTTCTATGGAATGGGCTTTCAGCACCATCCGAATCAGCTCAATACTGTTGCTGGAACAGATGGCCGCAGGAATTTTTCGCTCTTTTAAATAGCCCAAAAACTCACGCGCCCCTTTCTTCAGGGGAATCTCATGGCAGTATTTGTGTTCTGCCATGGTCACCCAGGTACTTTTGATGGCTTCCAGGGAATCCGGAAGGGCAAAGCGTTCTTTAAAATATGCCGCGGTCTCCGTGAACCCCATTCCCTCCAGCTCCTGCTGGAACTCTTCCAGGTTCTCCGGCACTTCCAGCCCTTTCATGGCCAGAAATTCCTCGTCCACAGCCTTCCACATCCACATGGAATCCACCAGGGTTCCATCCAAATCAAATAATACTGCATTGATATTTTCAAGCATTGTTCTTTAACCTTTCTATCTCTTCCTCTGAAAGTTTCCGGTATTGTCCGGGTTTTAACGTTTCATCCAAAATAAGGCTTCCCATGGAAAGCCTTTTTAAGTATACCACCTCATTGCCCACGGCTGCAAACATTCGCTTCACCTGGTGGAATTTCCCTTCCCTGATGGTAATGAAGCACTGTCTGCCCTCCGGCTCATACTCTGTGATCTCTGCAGGCATGGTGAGATTTTTTTCACCGATGTCTACACCTTCACACAGCTTTCGGCAGTCCTCCTTTGAGAGTTCCTCCCTCAGGCGCACAAAATATGTCTTGTCCACATGCTTTTTCGGGGAGAGCAGCCTGTGAGCCAGCGCCCCGTCATTGGTGATAAGAAGCAGCCCCTCTGTATCCCTGTCAAGCCTGCCTACGGGAAACAGATTTTTCCTCTTTTTGGAAGGTATGCAGTCCAGCACGGTTTTGTCCCTGCTGTCCTCTGTAGCAGAGACCACGCCCTGGGGTTTATTGAGCATATAATACTCAAAATCTTCATATACTACACGCTCTCCGGAAGACAAAATCTCATCTGTCTCCGGGTCCACTTTCAGCTCCGGCTTTGTGGCGGTCTCACCGTTTATGGTGACCTGTTTGGCTTTCAGAAGCTTTTTTACCTCACTTCTGGTACCCAGGCCCATATCCGCCAGATATTTATCCAATCGCATCTTTCCCATTACTGCCATCTCCATCCGGCATAGTATTTATTTTTCAGGATTCCGCCTGCCAGCTTGCCGAATCCCAGAGGATAGTCCCTGACACATATAAGCTGCCATCCCTTCTGCTTTTCCACCGGCAGATCCGATACATCCAGGGTTTCCCCTTTCAGATATTTGACTGTGCGCACATCCTCAGGCTCCAGCCGGATACAGGAGACAAATTCCTCCGGCTTTAAAGCCATGGCCAGTGCCTGGGAAGGCTCAAACCTGTTTTTCTTCACATCACCCAGATAGAGTCCGGTGCGCAGGCAGCGCAGCTTCGGCATCTCCGCTCGGCCGGGGAGCAGGTAAAGTCTGTCCCTGTCCAGTTTTAAATTCTCCCTGTCTATGGGATATGACAGAAGCGATAAGAACTCCTCCGCACATTCCGGCAGCTTAGGTGCTTTTCTTTTCCAGGTCTGCAGATTTTCCTGCTCCAGCCTGCTGTCCTCTCCGTTTTTTTCAAGCAGGGCCAGAAAATGTCCTTCGCCCGGCATTCTGTGAGGGAAGATCCTGACACATTTTTCAAGTCCGGCGCCTTTTGCAAATCCTTCATAGGGAAGAATTTCCTTCAGACGCATATCCGGCATCTCCTGCAGCAGATATTCAATCACTTCCTCGTCCTCTTTCCTTGAAAATGTGCAGGTGGAATACAAAAGCATTCCTCCCCCGCGCAGCATGCGGGCACCCTGGAGGATGAGCTTTTTCTGTACAGGCACATAGGCCTCAGGTCCTCTCTCCTTCCAGTATTCCATCATTTTGGGTTCCCGGCGGAACATTCCCTCCCCGGAACAGGGAGCGTCTATGAGTACCTTGTCAAAAAAGCCTGTAAAATTCCGCTCCAGAACCTCCGGGTCCTCGCTGGTCACATAGACATTTGGAATGCCTGCCATCTCCAGATTCTTAAGCAGAGCCTTGGCCCGGCTGCTGCTGATGTCGTTGGCCAGAAGCATTCCTTCTCCCATAAGCCGTCCGCCCAGCTCCGTGGCTTTACCGCCCGGAGCCGCGCACAGATCCAGTACGCAGTCTCCCGGTTCTACAGGAAGCCTGCTGGCCGGTGTCATAGCGCTTGGCTCCTGCAGATAATACAATCCGGCAAAATAATATGGATGCCTGGATGCCCGCTCCTCCTCCTTCAGAAAATACCCGTTTGGTATCCAGGGTATCTTCTCCATGGAAAAGGGGGTGATGGCTTCAAATTCTTCGCAGGTAATCTTTGCTGTGTTGACACGGAGTCCCTGCATGACCGGCAGGTCAAGGCTCTTTTTATAGGCCTCCAGCTCCGTGCCCAGCAATTCTTTCATCTCTTGTTCATAATCACTCGGCAGATTCATTGTCTCGTCCTTTTACATAATTTCGTAACTGTTCCGTGCCCTCACAGTCACATGATTTCTTCTGTAGCTACTGCCTGGGCCCGATAGCCCTCAGCGATAATATCCAGCTCCCGGTGGAACCGTTCCAGTCTGGACAAATCCTTAGTCTCATAAATTCGGTAAAACTCATCCTGTATTTTTGCCACTTCCCTCTTGTTGGAATAGTGGTATAGATTCTCAATATTATTCAGAATCCCTGACACCAGATTAGACTGGTGCAGCATGGAATTCTGGGCATCCATAACCTCATTCCGGACAGAAGACATTTCCTCGTCCAAAAGCAGTATGGACTGGGCTGCATGATTTAACCGCGCCTTTAAGTGAGGCGGCATATTTCCCTTATACTTATATTGCAGGGAATGTTCGATGGTAGCCCAGAAATTCATGGCAAGTGTCCGGATCTGGATCTCAGCCCTGATGTCTTTCGGACCATCCAGAGTCTCCACATGATACAGAACGATCATATGGTAGCTTCTGTAGCCGCTCTCCTTCATGTGTGTGAGATAATCCTTCTCCTCCACCACCTGCATATCCCGGCGCTTTCTTATGATTTCTGCCACTTTTTCAATATCTTCATAAAACTGGCAGATTACCCGGATGCCGGCAATATCTTCCACCTTCTCCTCCAGGTCCGCCCAGGATATATTTTTTCTCTGCATTTTTTCCAGAATACTGTTGATCGTTTTGACTCTTCCGCTGACTTGTTCAATGGGGGAGTACAGGTCCTTTTCTTTGTGCTCCTTCTTCAGATGGTTGAATTTGATAACCAGCTCTTTGACAGCAAGTTCATACGGAATCAGCAGTTCACGCCATAAATGTATCTCCATAAGACATTACTCCTTACCAGTGCGCCTGTTTTTCTATCCCTTATCATAGCCGCGTCTACTGCGGCACAATCTGCGGGGTGCCCAAGTGGGTATCCGGAGCCGCGCGCTTTGTTTTCCCTATAACGGCCCGGTTTTCGCGTAAGGTATTTTAAGTATAGCATATTTCTATAACTCTCACCATAGAAATTCAGTAACTTATCTCCTTTGTATGATCCTTCAGGTATACAAGCACAGGGTACGGATTCAGGGCATATTCCTCATCCTGACCGTATCTTGTGTATAATCCCATATGTAAATGGGGTGCAAACTTTCCGCAGGTTCCCTCCTCACCATATCCGCTGTCACCCAGAAACCCCAGAAGCTCTCCCGCCTTCACAGCTTCCCCCTCCAAAAATTCTCTGCCGTAACCGCTCAAATGGGCATAGTAAAAATAGCCGCCTTTCGGACTTCGGATTCCAATCCTCCAGCCGCCCAAAGGGAGCCATCCCACTTTCTCCACGGTTCCGTCCGTGATGCTGATGACAGGGTAATACCCGGAAAGCATTGCTTTACCGAAAATGTCGCAGCCTTCATGTTTCCGCTTTCCTCCATAATTCCGCTCCTCCATCCAGGTATCCGTAAAGGAAAACGGATCTTCCCTTTCCTGAGGGCGGACTGCAAGGGGAAAATACTCCATATCCTGCCAGAAAGGCAGATATAGCCGCATTTCTCTTGGAGACATTCCCGCTTTCTCCATCTCCTCCACAGGAATACCGGCCTTACGCAGGGTATCCAGGGAAACATGTTCTTTCAGGGAACTGATGGCCAAAACATCCGCAAACACCAAAATCAGAAAAAACCGTATCCATTTCCGCACAAAAATTCCCCCATCTGACATAAAATTCGGCTTTGCCTGTACCAGAGCCTTTAAAAACCGGCTCTTACCCGTACATATCATTTTATGAACAGACAGGGGAAAATATTCCAATTATTTATGACAATAGAAAGTTCGCGGAGCGTGCTTTCTATTATTTCAATCTTTTCAATACTTCCAGCAGATACTCATAGACCCTTGTTGTGGAGGAGATGGAAAGTGTCTCCTCCGAAGTATGGATATCCTTCATATCCGGTCCGATGGAGATACAGTCAAGCCCCGGGATCTTCTCATAAAACAGACCGCATTCCAGACCAGCATGGATCACCTGGACAGCAGGCTCCTCCTTGTACATTTCTTTATAGACCTGAACCATCAGCGGACGCAGGACAGAATCCTGGCAGTACTCCCATGACGGATAATCTCCTTCCACATGGTAATCGCCTCCCAGAAATTCGGTCAGATACTGGATCTTTCCTGCCAGTGCCTTCTTGGCAGAACCTGCGGAGCTTCTCACGCTGGTGGAGCAGGTCAGGCACTCACTTCCCAGTCTTGTAACCCCCACATTGCAGGAAGTCTCCACAAGCCCGTCAATAAAACCGCACATTTTCTGAATACCATTGGGATAATTCATAAGGAAGAAGATCACTTTTTCCTGGCTTACAGGATGAAGCACCTGTTCCCTCTGCTCACCCCGGCACACAGCCGTCACTGTGATACCCTCATCTGTACCTGTATACTCTTTTCTCAGCATCTGAGTAAATTCTGCCGCATAGCTCACCAGCTTTTCCCCGTCTTCCTGTTCTGTCAGCACGGATGCCTCTGCCTGACGCGGAATGGCATTGTCTTTTTGTCCGCCGCTCAAAGAGATCAGCCCAAACTCTCCGAACTCTCTGAATTCGTGGAGAAATCTGACCAGAAGCAGTGTGGCATTTGCCCGGATCTTATCAATCTCCGCTCCGGAATGCCCTCCCAGAAGTCCATCCACCTTGATATCATAGCGGATTCCTATCCTCTCCTGATAGTTAACAGGCAGCTCACTGATACTTGTCATACCGCCTGCGCAGCCTGCCCAGAGGATTCCCTCCTCCTCGGAGTCCAGATTGATCAGGTATTTTCCCTTTAACGGGGCAGTATCCAGTGCGGACGCGCCCAGAAGTCCGATTTCCTCATCCACGGTAAACACAGCCTCAATGGCCGGATGCTGCAGTTTATCATCCTCCAGAATGGCCAGCTCATAGGCCACGGCAATGCCGTCATCCCCACCCAGAGTCGTACCGTCCGCATATATGATATCGCCCTCTACAAAAAGTGTGAGCGGATCCTTCGTAAAATCATGTGTACTGCCCGGAAGCTTCTCGCACACCATATCCACATGCCCCTGCAGAATCACTCCCGGTGCATTCTCATATCCACTGGCTGCATCCTTAAAAATGATCACATTCCCTCTCTCATCCTGTATATGGCGAAGGCCGTGTTCTTTGGCGAAAGCCGCAAGATAATCACTGATCTGCTGTGTATTGCCGGAACCATGAGGAATTTTTGTGATCTCCTCAAAATAATAGAACACTCTTTCCGGTTTCAGATTTTCTAATACTGACATATTGATTCCTCCTGTAATTTAATTCCTCTGCTGTCTTCTATTTTGTCACATTCTCCCCCGCTTGGCAAGGGGATGGGGGATTTTACTTGTTTAAGTTTGGTGGCTCACGGACGGGGCGGCGGGAGGAAGGAGTCTGTGTCCGCCATCCCCGCCCTGCTCCCATACACTTCCGTCCGCATTCATCCCCACTCCCCCGCATATAATTAAAAAAACCCCAGGAGCCCCCCTATGAAACGTTTTCTGTTCCTACTCCCCTTCCTCATTATGCTGTCCTTTCTCCTCCTATTCCCGGACACCTCATTTACCTGTGCAGCTTCCGGCCTGATGCTGTGGTTTGAGACCCTGCTGCCTTCTCTGCTGCCCTTCATGATCATTTCAAACCTGCTGATCCGGACCGACCTGCTGAAAAAATGGATCCGCATACCGGCAGGCCTGTGGCACCGCTTTTTTGCCCTTACCTGTGACGGCGCCTACGCACTGCTTCTGGGATTTGTCTGCGGCTATCCCATGGGCGCCAAGGTGACGGCTGACCTCTATCGGGAAAACCGGATTTCCAAAAAAGAGGCAGAATACCTTCTCACCTTTGCCAATCACCCTGGCCCGTCCTTTCTCTCCTCCTATGTCTGCCTGCAGGCGCTGGGACAGAAAGCACTGATCCTCCCTACCTACTGCATCATTTATTTTGCCAACTACCTGTGCTGCCTTCTCTTCCGAAAGAAAGCAGACCACAGCGCCATTGCCGCTGACACCTGCCCCCCGGCAGGAAATGAAAAAGAGATATCCATCCAATCCCCACTGGGAGAAATTCTGGATACCTCTATTATGAACGGATTTGAGTCCATCACAAAGCTAGGAGGATATATCATCCTCTTTTCTGTCTTCCAGGGTGTCATCAAAAAAGTATTTGCACCTCTCGGGCCGGTTATGTATCTCATGTGTGGTGTCACGGAAATGACCACCGGAATCACTGCCCTGGCAGGCACCGGCTGGAGTTTTACTTTTTTATACCCCATGCTGCTGGGGATCACCGCCTTCGGCGGCATCTGCGTTGCAGCCCAGACAAAATCCATGCTTGCGGGAACAGACCTGTCCTTCGGGCCTTATGTATGGGCAAAACTTACAAACTTTCTGCTCACAGGCCTTCTGGCATTCTTATTCGTCGAAATCATCTAAATCATCGTCATCCAAGGAAATGCCCTCAGCCTCCGGTGCAGCCTCCTGTACCGGCGCAGCGCCTCCTAACTGAGGCTGCAGTTCGCTTCTGTTTCTGTTGATCACATCCAGGGAAGCCTGCAGGGAACGTACGAACTCATTGTATTTGGAACCGGCATCCTCAAGCGTATTAGCCATGATCTGACCCATGTTAGCCATCATTTCATCGGTATAGGAAATTGCACTGAGGCGCAGATTATTGGCATCGTTTGTTGCCGCGTCAATGATATCCTGCGCCTGACGGTTAGCAGTATTCACAGTCTCATTGGCCTGCGCGTATGCCTGCTGCATCACCTCAGACTCTTTTACCATCTCCTGTACCTGCACTTTAGTCTCAGCGATGATAGCGTCTGCCTTAGCCTGGGCATCAGCCAGGATGGCATCCTTATTGCTGATGATCTTCTGGTATCTCTTGATTTCATCCGGAGTCTTCATACGCAGTTCACGAAGCAGTTCTTCTAATTCTTCCTTGTTCACTACGATTTTCGTGGTGGACAATGGCTGATATTTGCAGCTCTCTACATATTCTTCAATTTCTTCGATAATCTGTTCAATTCTGCTACTCATAATCATTCTCCTTATTGTATTCTTACTTTTTTTCCTTCTGTGCAAATTTCTCTCTCACTTTTTCAACAACGTATTCCGGAGCGAACTTGGAAATATCCGCGCCGAAATAGGCGGCTTCTTTTACAGTGGTGGAACTCAGATAAGCGTACTCCAGGCTGGTAGTCAGAAACATGGTATCCACATCTCTGGCAAGCACCCGGTTGGTCTGCGCCATCTGCAGTTCATATTCAAAATCGGTAATTGCCCGCAGACCGCGGATAATCACCTTGGCATCACAGCTTCTGGCAAAATTCACCGACAATCCTGAAAAGGATGTTATCTTCAGGTTCGGGATATCTGCCGTCACTTTCTTTAATATATTAACACGTTCTTCCACAGAAAACAACGGACTTTTTTCAGAATTCATCAAAACTCCAACAATTACCTCATCAAATAGTTCCGCTGCTCTCCTTATCACGTCCAGATGTCCAAAAGTTGCCGGGTCAAAGCTGCCCGGATAAATTGCTCTCACCATCGCTCGTATCTCATGCCTTTCTCAGGAAAATGTGCCGGTTCGTCTTGTATCTCTTGTCTTTTACCAGTGTGAAGCCATACTCTTCCAGATAATCAAAGGGTGTCTCTAAAGAGGCTTCCACCACAATCAGGGTTTCCTCATCCACATAGGATGCTTTGGAAAGCACCGAAAGCACCTGTTTTTCCAGTTCCCTGTTATAGGGAGGGTCCATGAAAATACAGCCGTAGGGCTCACTGCCCTCCAGAACGCCCAGGGCGGAAAATACGTCCTGGCAGTAAAGTTCTGCGCTGTCAGCAAGCCGGGTAAATTTCAGATTTTCCCGGATACACTCTGCCGCTTTTTTATTTTTTTCTATAAAGACACACGAATATGCCCCTCTGCTCAATGCTTCAATTCCGATGGCACCGCTGCCTGAAAATATATCCAGGAACCGGCAGTCACACAGATACGGCTGCAGCATATTGAACAGCGTTTCCTTGATTCTGTCGGTGGTCGGCCGGGTGTCCGTACCGGGGATTGTCTTGAGGGGCATACTCTTTGCACTTCCTGCAATCACTCTCATCTTGTTGTAATTCCTTTTCTCTACTTATTCATACGCCAGTCCAGATCCCCCTGGTCAAGTCCCAGTATCAGGGATTCCGCTGTAGCGATGTTCGTAGCGATAGGGATATTGTACTGGTCACAGCACCGTGATATCTGGTAGACATCCGGTTCTTTCTGATCGATCATAGCCGGGTTATAGAAAAAGATCACCATATCTATATCACCGCGTTCTATCATCTCCGTAAACTGCTTATCGCCGCCCATGCTTCCCGGAAGGAATTTATGCACATGCAGATTGGTCACTTCTTCAATCCTTCTGCCTGTGGTTCCGGTGGCATAGACCTGGTGTTTTGCCAGAATATTCTTATAAGCAATACAAAAATCTTCAATCAGAGGTTTTTTACTGTTGTGCGCTATAATACCAACATTCATATTCTATCATCCTCATTTTCTTTTATCAGAACAATTATAGCAAATATAACAACTAACTGCAATTATTATTTTAAATTTTATACATATTTTACAGAATTATACAAATCCCCTTACGCAAATTAAATGTTTTATTCACCGAATCACTATTGTAATACAATTCACAAAATTTGTCAAAACTTGAAAGAACTTCTAGGTGTAAAAAAAGTAATAAATCACATACTACCATTGTAACAAAAAAACAAAACATTTAAGGAGGAAGAAAAACATGTCTAACACAAATTCTTCTAACAGTGCAGCAGTACCCGAAGCAAAGAGTGCATTAAACCGTTTCAAATATGAGGTAGCCAACGAGTTAGGTGTACCGCTTACAGACGGTTACAACGGAAATCTGACTTCCAAACAGAACGGTTCCGTTGGTGGTTATATGGTTAAGAAAATGATCGAAGCACAGGAAAGACAGATGTCAAGCGGATCTACTCAGCTTTAATCTTCGTCCTGCCTGAGAAACATACTTTCTCAGAAAAAAATTGAATGATCACTCATTCAAAAAAGAGGGCGCTTCTTCCACATGAAGGAGCTCCCTCTTTTCCTTTTACATAAAACCCGTTGAAAATAAGTTCTTATAAATCCACTTTATTTCCGCCTTCTTTGTATTCATTGTTGATCACATAGTAAGCGGCGTTCTCTTCCGGTTTGATGTAAATCTGCATTTCTTTGATGTCGCTCTCTTTTTTTCCGGTCTCGTCCATCCATGCTTTTTTTACACTGTTTTCAATATCTTCAACCTTGTATTCGTTGCCCAGCCACTGAACATAAACAAATTTCTTTGCTTCCACAGCTTTTGCGGCAGGTTTTACGGCTGCTTTTTTCTCAGCTACGGCTTTCTTTGCAGCGGCACGTTTTACAGGCTGTTTTTTCTCTGGTGTTTTTGCAGCTTTTACTGGTTCCGCAGCTTTTGCTGCCTCTGTCTTCTTCTCTTCGGTCGTTGTCTTCACAGCCTCTGTCGCAGCTGCTTTTGTCGTTGATTTCTTAATAGGCATAATAAATCTCCTCCTTTTACATACCCTTTGAAATTTCGATTTTCCCGTTAATCATATACCTTTTCCGGAAAAATTTCAAGTTTTTTACTCCACACTTTTCATGGACTCCACCATATCCACCTTTTTCAGACGGAAATGCATGAAGAAATTTACCACTGCTGAAAAGAATAAAGTGATCAGGATACTGTACACAAAACTGATGATTTCTATGTCTCTGCCGAACATCATAATATCTGTCTCGGCAGTCAGAATCACGAACCGATGCAGGATTTTTCCGAAGAAAATTCCCAGAAAACAACCAATCAAAGTCAGGCACACATTCTCCCTGAGCACGTATCTGGATACCTCCATATCATAAAAACCCAGAACCTTCAAGGTTGCCAGCTCCCTGATACGCTCACTGATATTAATATTATTCAGATTGTACAGAACAACAAATGCCAGAAGACCCGCGGCGATGACCAGCACATAGATGACCGTATCCAGGCTTTTCAGCATATTGGCGATCCTGTCCGCTGTCTTTGTAATAAATGAGACCTCAGATACCTGATCATAGGCCATATATTTCTCCTGCATGCTGTCTTCAAATGCGCTGTCCGTGGAAGTATTGATTGTGAGATAGTCCACAAATTCCGGCGTTTCCCCGAATACTTTGCCGTACAGCTCAGGAGAGATGTAGATGTAATGGAGGAAATAGTTCTCCGTGATATGGGAAACCTTCACCTCAAAATGATCTGTCTCCTCCTCCTTCAGAACCACAGTGTCGCCCTCCTTCACATCCAGCAGCTTTGCCAGCTTCTCTGATATGATGATCCCGTCATCGGAAAGCTCGTAATGCTCCTTCGTCGTACGGCTGCGCAGGTCGGCATATTTTTTAAATTCCTTTGCATTCTCAGGCACCATCACATAGGCGCTTTTGGTCACATCCTCTTTCTCATTTTCGATATCCATGGAGGTCTTGTAAACTGCCATAAAGGATTTGATATCCTTATCCTTTTCCATGGCGTCCATCACTTCCTTTTTTTCCTCCGGTGTGGTTTTATCCTCTAATACAATCTCTGCGTGGTAGGACAACAGGTCATTGTACTGGATCGTACCGATGGAGCGGACCGAATCCTTCACGCCGAATCCCACCAGCAAAAGTCCCATACAGCCGCCGATGCCCAGAACCGTCATGAAAAACCGCTTTTTATACCGGAACAGGTTCCGGACCGTGGACTTGTTGGTAAAGCTCAGGCGGTTCCAAATGATTCCCACACGTTCCAGCATCACTCTTTTCCCCGACTTCGGAGCCGCGGGACGCATCAGGGTTGCCGGTGTGGACATCAGTTCCTTATAACAGGCGATTCCGGCTGCCGCGGTAGTACAAGCAATGGCCAGCAGAGTGGAGGATATGGAATATCCCGCGTGCAGCGGTGCCACCGCCTCAGGAAGATTGTTGTAGAGGATACCATAGGCATTGATGATGACAGGGGGCAGTATCTTCTGCCCTGCCACCAGTCCCGCCAGACTGCCTATGAGGGATGCCAGAAGCGCGTAACACAGATACTTTGCCGCGATGGAGAGTTTGCTGTATCCAAGTGCTTTCAGCGTTCCGATCTGGGTTCTCTCCTCCTCCACCATTCTTGTCATGGTGGTAAGGCATATCAGGGCTGCGACCAGGAAAAAGATCGCCGGAAATACGTCTCCTATGGCCTTTATCCTGTCTGCATCCTGCTCGTATTCCACATAAGTCTGTATGAAATCACGGTTGAGAATATACCATTTTGGCACCTCCAGATCATCCAGATCCTTCTGCCCGTCTGCTACCTTCTGCCTGGCATCTGCAATCTTCTCATCCGCATCCGCCTTCTTTTCCTCATATTCCCTGCGTCCGTCCGCAAGCTTCTTCCGGTTCTTTTCAATCTCAGACTCCCCGTCCGCGATCTCCTTCTCCCCGTCCGCAAGCTGGGTCTTTCCATCCTCAAGCTCTTTTCTTGACTGCACAATCTGATTCTTTGCGTCCGCAAGCTCCTGCTCTTTGGATTCCAGAAGCTCCCTGGCCTCATCAAGCTGATTTTCTCCATCCGCAAGCTGAGCCGCCCCGTCCTCTATCCGGGCCTTTCCCGCTGCAAGTTCTGCTTCCTTTTCCGTAAGCAGCACCTCTGCCTGGGCAATCTGGGCCTCCCCGTCTGCAAGCTCTGCCTCCTTTTCCGCCAGGGTTTCCGCCTGGGCATCAAGCTGGTCAAGCTGCTTTTTCAGTTCCTCCAGTGCAGCCGGCAGGGTCTGCAGCTGCTCTTTTAACTGGGGTAAGGCATTGTCCATCTGGGCTTTCTGCTCCTCTAACTGCTGCAGGGTATTCTGAAGATCCGCAAGCTGTCCTGAGGCCGCAGAGATGCCTGCCTCGATTTGGGTTTCCTGCTCTCTGGCCTCACTTAACTGCTCTTCCAACTGCTGCCGGATATCCTCTGCCTCAGGGGGGACAGCGGCAAGCTGCTCTTCCAACTGGGCGATTCCTGCCTGAACAGCCGCCTGCTTCTGTTCCAGATCCGCAATCTCTGCTTCCGCCTGATGAATGCCGTCCGTAACCTTTGCTATGCCGTCCCGGACAGCCGGGAGTCCGGACTCTATCTCCTGAATCTTCTGCTCTACCCGGGCAATGCCTGCCTCCGTCTGGGCAATGCCGTCTGTAAGCTGCTGCCTGCCTTGGGCGATCTGGGCTTTGCCTTCCTCCAACTGGCTGCGCCCGTCAGAAAGGGCTGCCTTCTGTGCGTCAAGCTCCTGCCATCCCTCTGCGATCTGATTCTCGCCGTCCGCAGTCCGGGCTTCTGCCTCCTCCAGATCCCGGCTCTTCTCCTCCAGTGCGGAGGCATTTTCATAGTAGGTATTCCAGCCGTCTGCAAGCTGGTTCTCCCCGTCTGCGGTCTGTGCTTCCCCATCCGCAAGCTGGGCCTCCCCGTCAGTCAGTTTATCCCTGGCTGTCTGCAGCTCTTTTTTGGCATCGTCAAGCTTTTGCTGGGCGTCCGCAAGTTCTTTTTCCCCGTCATCCAGTTCCTTTTTGGCATCCTCCAGCTTCTGCTGGTTCTCTTCTATCTCTGCGGATGCATCCTCCAGCTTTTCCTGTCCTTCCCGATAGACAGACTCGTAGCGGATCTCACAGCGTCCGTCCGCTATGGCATCCAGATGGTCCTCCACCTCCTTTACGGTATCCTCGTACTTATCTGAACCTGATAAAAGCGCTTTTGCCCCCGCCACCCGTATCACAGCCTCTGTATAGACTTCCAGGGAAAAGCTTTCTGCCTGAATGACCAGGAAACTGCTCAGCTCGCCGTTTCCTATTTTGCTGGTGCCCCTGTCCAGGCTGAGATAATAGGCAGTCGTTCCGCTTCCCACAATCTTGTATTCCGTGACAGCAAGCGTATCTGCTATATCATCATCTGTACCGGATTTCACAGAGATCGTATCTCCGATTTTATATCCGGAAAGACTTAAAAACCGTTCATCCGCAAGGCATTCATCCTTTTTTTCGGGCATACGGCCCTGCTTTACTGTTATCTTATTGATATCCTCATAGGCTGACATCATGCGCACAACAAGCTGTGCTTCTTCTGTACTGCACAGCACATCCGCGCTGTAGCCGCCCCGCACGGACTCCACACCCTTTATATCCCGGATCGCATCTATGTCCTTCTCCGTCAGGCCCAGGTCACTCAGCACGCGGATATCCATGAAATTGCTCTTGTCATACAGAAGGTCTGCCGACATATTCATATCCGGGGCCGCTGCCCTTACACCGGCAAAAAAGGCCACGCCCAGTGCCGCAATAAGCATTATGGACAGAAACCGGTTCCTGGTCTTTTTTATCTCCATAAAAAAATCTTTTGCTAACGCATTTTTCTTCATGCTGTCACACCTTTTTCTCTATAGTCCCGGCAGCTCCAGCCGTTCCTTCGCATAATCCAGAAGACGTTCTCTGAGCCTTCTGTGTTGTTCCAGTGACAGATCCGGGTCCAGCTTGAGGATCGCGCCTCCCGCCTCACTGGCCTCCTTCAGCACCTGTGCATCCTGGTAAATGTCAGCCAGCGCAAATTCCATATCCCCGCTCTGCCGGATTCCGAACAGATCCCCGGGTCCCCGAAGCCGCAGATCCTCCCCTGCGATTTCAAAGCCGTCATTGGATTTTACCAGGATCTCCAGACGCTCCTTTGTCTCCCGGGCATCCTGCCCCTGCATAAAGATACAGTACGACTGATGTTCTCCTCGTCCTACGCGTCCCCTGAGCTGGTGAAGCTGGGCCAGGCCAAACCGCTCCGCATTCTCCACCATCATGACGGTGGCATTTGGAACATTTACGCCGACCTCAACCACTGTGGTGGAGACCAGTATCTGTATCTCATTGGATGCAAAAGCACTCATGATCTTATTTTTTTCGGCAGGCTTCATTCTTCCGTGAAGAGGTTCCACCCTGATCTGCGGAGGCATGATATCTCGCAGGCGCTGTGTATAATCCAGTACATTTTCCGCTTCCAGACCCTCGCTCTCCTCCACCATGGGGCAGATGACATAGACCTGTCTTCCTGCCTGAATCTCCCGCTCCATAAAAGCATATGCTTTCGGACGGTAAGAAATATCCACCACACAGTTTTTTATGGGCAGCCTTCTGGCCGGAAGCTCGTCAATCACGGAGATATCCAAATCCCCGTACAAAATGATCGCCAGGGTCCTTGGTATGGGTGTGGCACTCATGACAAGAACGTGAGGCCTCTCCCCCTTTTTAGAGAGATCATCCCTCTGGCTGACCCCGAAGCGGTGCTGTTCATCGGTGACCACCAGGGCCAGATTCTCATACTGCACCTTCTCCTGGATCAGGGCATGGGTACCCACAACCATTCTGGTTTGTCCTGAGGATATCTTCTCATAGATCAGCCGCTTTTCCTTCGCAGTACAGGAACCTGTCAGCAGCACCGGTTCATAAGCAAGCCCCTGCTCCTCCAGCAGCTTCTTCAGCGCCTCAAAATGCTGGGCTGCCAGAACCTCTGTGGGGACCATAAGGGCAGACTGGTAACCGTTTACGGCTGCCAGTATCATGGATAAGAACGCGATAATGGTCTTGCCGCTTCCCACATCCCCCTGCACCAGCCTTGACATAAGGGAATGGCCTGTCATATCCCGCTCTATCTCTCCCCAGACACGCCTCTGGGCATTGGTCAGGGGATAGGGAAGGTTTTCTATGACATTCTCTGTCTCCCAGACCGGCTTTATGTTAAAATGGCTGACTGCATCCTGGGTCTTCTCTTTCATCATGCGCACAGCCAGTATAAAAAACAAAAATTCATCAAAAACAAGTCTTCTCCTGCCAAGAAGCATATTCTTTTTATCTCTGGGAAAATGAATTTCCGATATTGCAAAATTATACTCCGCCAGATGATAGTGGCTGCGGAAATCCTCAGGCAGATATTCCTGCACAATCTCCTTCTCCTCCAATGCCTGATGCATGGTCTTGACTACCAACTTGTTGGTCAGTCCCTTTGTCAGGCCGTATATGGGGTTCAGGGTGTGCAGCATTTCCCCGTACTTTTCGGGGGTAAACATTTCCGGGTGCTCCATGGTAAGGCGGCCCTTCTTCTCTGTGACCATTCCACGAAATATGTAGCAGCTTCCCGAGGCTATGGTGTTTCTTAAAAAGGGCATGTTATACCAGGTCAGGGAAAGGCTTTGTCCCTCCTCTTTCAGAGCTGCCGTCACCACAGTGAGCCTGCCTGTACTGCGCACCCCCACTTTTCCGGCTATCCTTCCGGCCACAGCAGCTTTTTTGCCCGGCTTTAGCTCTGCCAGGCTTACCGGCTGCGCATATTCCTCGTAATCCCTGGGATAGTACCTAAGCAGGTCGCCTACGCTTCGTATCCCCAGTTTTACAAATAATTTTTCTGTCTTCTCTCCAATCCCCTTGATGGAACGGATCGCATCTGCTTCTCTCATCTTTGTAACTCCATCTCCGGCTCACACGCTGTCTTTCTTTTTGTGTAAAGAAGAGGTGTTTCAGCAGGCAAAGCCGCGTCCACACCTCTTATTTTTCAATCCCGCAGGTTATTCGACGGATACCACATAATAATAGATCGGCTGACCGCCGTCGTTTACTTCCACATCAAAATCCGGGTAGCGCTCCTCCAGCTTCTCACCCAGGCGCTGTGCATCCTCTGCACTCACATCAGACCCATAGTATACACTGATGATCTCCGTGTCCTCATCCACCATAGCGTCAATGGTCTCCATGGTAATGCCTTCCACGCCCTCGCCCACAGCTAAAATGCCATGGTCACCGATACCCATAATGTTGCCCTGGCGGATCTCCTTATCATCGATTTTCGTATCCCTCACCGCATAAGTGACCTGACCGGTCTTCACATTGCCGATGCACTGCAGCATCTCCTCTGTATTCTGCTCCACCGTCTTCTCCGGAACATAATTGATCATCGCCGTGATACCCTGGGGTATGGTCTTGGTGGGAATGACAATGATATTCTTATCCTCTGTCAGATCCCTTGCCTGGTTGGCTGCCAGAATGATGTTCTTATTGTTGGGGAACACAAAAATATTCTTTGCATGTACCTGCTCAATGGCTTTCAGCACGTCCTCTGTACTCGGATTCATGGTCTGGCCGCCTTCGATGAGATAGTCAGCGCCCAGATCCCGGAAGATATCTCCCATGCCGTCGCCTACCGATACAGAGATGAATCCCACCTCTTTTTCCGGAACGGCTTCTCTTTGCTGTGCTGCCAGCTTCTCAGCCTCTTTGATCACCTTTTCATGGTGCTCCAGGCGCATATTGTCAATCTTCATGTTGGAGAGCTGGCCGTAAGTCAGAGCCTTTTGGATTGCCATACCAGGATCATTGGTATGTACATGCACCTTCACGATTTCATCATCCGCCACAACTACCAGGGAATCTCCGATGGACATGAGATATTCCTTGAAAGCCTGCTCCTCTTTTTCCGGAAATTCCTTTTCCAGCATGATGATAAATTCTGTGCAGTAACCGAATTTGATATTGCTTTCCTCCGCGGATACCGGTTTGCTCATGCCTGAGGACTTAGGCTTTTCAAAATTCATGTCGATCTCTTTGCCCAAATAGCCGTCATAGGCACCTTTCAGAACCTCCACCAGTCCCTGTCCGCCGGAGTCCACAACGCCTGCCTCTTTTAAAACAGGAAGCATGTCCGGTGTTCTGGAGAGCACATGCTCCGCATGGGCGATCACATCCGCAAAGAAACTGCTGAGATCCCTGCAGTCCTCTGCGATCTCCAGAGCCTTGTCAGCCGCGCCCTTGGCAACCGTCAGGATTGTACCCTCTTTTGGCTTCATAACAGCTTTATAGGCGGTTTCCACACCCTTTTCAAACGCTTTTGCAAGGGCAGGTGCATCCACAGTATCATAATGTTCAATGGTTTTTGTAAAACCTCTCAGAAGCTGAGAAAGGATAACTCCCGAATTTCCTCTTGCCCCGCGCAGGGAACCGGAAGAGATAGCCTTAGCCAGTGTCTTCATGGTTGGATTCTCAAGAGCACTTACTTCAGAGGCGGCAGACAGAATCGTCAGCGTCATATTCGTTCCCGTGTCACCGTCCGGTACAGGGAATACATTCAGTTCATTAATCCATTCTTTCTTAGCTTCCAGATTTTTGGCACCGGCCAGAAACATCCTGCCAAGCATCTTTGCGTCAGCGGTATTGGTATTCAAAACAAGTTTCCTCCTTAATTAATCGATTACTCTTACGCCCTCTACAAGGATATTGATCTTCTCTATAGTCAAACCGGTAAATTCCTCCACACGGTATTTCACATTGCTGATGAGATTGTCGGACACGGCAGAGATGCTGACGCCGTACGCGACGATCACGTGAAATTCCAGAGTAATTTTATTATCGGTGATGATGACATTGATTCCATGCTTCAGGCTGTCTTTCTTCAGGAGCTTAACCAGCCCGTCCTTCATGCTGACTGCCGCCATGCCTACGATTCCAAAACATTCGACTGCCACGCTTCCCGCATAAGTAGCGATGACATCCGTATCAATCATTATTTTACCTAATCCTGTATCAACAAGTCCATCCATGCACGGACACCTCCATAGCTTTTTCTTTGCCGCTGCCCGGGGCATTCCCCGGTCAGCCGCTTTTTCATCATAGAACCATTCTAACATATCTTTCCCAAAAACGAAATATTAATTTAAAATTTTTATATTTTCACTTGCAAATCCTGTTATCTTCTGTTAAAATAACTATTGTTGTGAGTTTGTATACACGGACTTATTCTATGTTAAGGAGGTGCTACCATGGCAAAGTGTGCAATTTGTGAAAAAGGTGCTCATTTCGGGAACAACGTGAGCCATTCCCATAGAAGATCAAACAAGATGTGGAAATCCAACATCAAATCTGTTAAAGTAAAAACAGCAAACGGTGCTGCAAAGAAAATGTATGTTTGTACTTCCTGCTTAAGAAGCGGCAAAGTGGAGAGAGCGTAAAGAATGAGGAAAGGCCTTGTCCGATGAGACAAGGTCTTTTTTTGTCCTCTTCTATATTCATTCAGCAGCAGAACAGGTTGTATCCCACCAGCATGCACAGTGCCGCAAGTAATACCATAAGGAAGCTCTTTGGAAATATCAAGGCAAGAAACAGCCCTACTCCAATCCAAAACAGTAAAAATCCAATGAGTCTCTGCACAGTCTCTCTGTTTCTCCTTTTGCCTGTTTACTTTAATATATGCACAAAGCCGCCATGAATGACATCCCGGCGGCTTTTTTATGTCCTGTATCCTCTTTACTCTTCTGTTTTATCTTCTGTATCTGCTTCCTCAGCCTCTTTCTTCTCGGATTCTGCTTTCTTTGCAGGCTCTTTTGCTGCTGCCGCTTCCTCTTTTTTGCCGTCCGTAAATTTATTTACAAAATCGGGAACCATATCCAAAATCTTGGTAAGGCCGTCCTGGTTCTTCACATTGACCAGTTTTGTACTGCCGCCTGAGATCACCAGCACTGCGCTTGGGGAGACCTTGCCGCCCATTCCGCCGCCGCCGTTGTTCTTCTTGTCATCGGCAAATGCACCTGCAGCCACGCCGAAGGATACGTCGATCAGTGGAAGGATAATGGTGTCTCCCACAGTGATTGCCTCCCCTACCACTGTTTTCGTTGTGATAAAGCTGTCCATTCCCTTGAAGAGGGAATCCACCGTTGTCTTGAAACTATTATCTGAAGCCATAGTTATTTCCTCCTTAATGTTTACTTGTTTTTAAATTTTTTTCTCAAATCCCTGACATTGGCATCCCTGAACAGTTTCCAGACCGTACGGAGAAACACAAACCCGTACATTCTTCCCCAGATGTGTGCGCGTCCTTCCAGTATGACTCTGTCAAAATACGGATGCAGGGAAAGCCCTCTGCCGTACAGAGGATAGAAAATACTGGCTCCTGCCAGCACCTGCCCTGTAAGCGCCGGGTCATCAAATCCAAAATAAATGTCGCCTTTTATTTTTCTTGGCCGCACATGCCTCATTATGATACCCAGTTCTCCAAAAACCAATGTCTTGGCACCCAGAAAGGATTCCGAGGCCAGCAGTTCCCTGATTTGCTCTACTTTACCATAAATCCCTTTGGCTGTCCGCCTGAAATTTACAAAAGCCGCTTTTATTTTCCCGGGAAGCCCAAGAAGTTTTTTTATGATCTCCGAAATTTTTGCAAAAACACTGCGGAGTTTCGCAGCCGGACTCTTTTTCTCAGCCGCTTCTTTCTTCTCTACCTTCTCAGTTTCCAACAGGGCCTGCTGTGCGCTGCGGGGCTCCTTTGCCGGAATAGATGCCTGTTCTTCTGTTTCCTTGCCTTCCTCCGGTGGTGTTTTTTTCTCCTCCGCTGCTGTCAGCTCAGGTTTTTTCTTCTGCCGTTTCTGCCTCCAGGCAGCGATTTTTTTCAGTACCACATCCACGGGTATTCCCAGAAAACGGATGGAAAGCTGTAACCCTTCCGTCCCGGAACCGTATCTGGCTGTGACAAAAATCAGATGGAACAGCCAAGAAACCCTCACTTTTCCCTCGTACTTTCCCTCCTCCCGGAAAGCGCTTCCGTAGTAGCGCACCGGTACAAAGACCAGCGACAGCAGAAGGAGAAGAAGCAGACACAATATCACCAGCAGCAGAATTCCGATTATTTTTAGTATACCCAAAATTATATGTATCAGCATCATCTTCCCACCTGTCAGTCTCTTTTTTTCTCCCGGGCTGCTTTTTCAAGGAGCCAGCCGCGGATATCCATGGCACCTGTCTCCTCATAGACTTCTTCTGCGATCTGTTCCACCAGCTCCACAGCCTCGTAATATCCCGAACAGAGTCCCACGATCATGGGACAATTTCTCCTGATCGGCTTCTGCAGTAAATAATTTGCAGATATAATTTCCAGGGAATTAGCCGGGTTGACTGCAAGGGTCACCAGATAAATATCAATGACCCCTGCACCCTGATTGATCTTCCGTATCAGCTTTTTTTGTTTCTTTTTTGCATTATCGCCAACATACAGATTCTTATACCAGTTTAGCATAAATTTCCATCCTTAATCAGAGTCCTGCAGCGTTCCGGCCAGCGGAATAGCTGCGGATTCCTATTCTTTCAGCCTTCTTTCAATTGCATTCACAACAGATTCCAGCACTTTGATGCGGGCATAATATTTGTCATTGCCCTCCACGATGATCCATGGTGCATAGGAAGTTGACGTACGGATGACCATCTCGTTGACTGCTTCCTCGTACTGGTTCCATTTCTCCCGGTTTCTCCAGTCTTCGTCCGTGATCTTCCACTGTTTTTCCGGATTTTCCATACGCTCTTTGAATCTGCGCTCCTGCTCATCCTTGTCAATGTGCATCCAGAATTTCAGCACGATCGCTCCGGAATGGGCCAGATGGGCTTCCATATCATTGATCTCCTTGTAGGCCCGCTGCCATTCTTCTTTTGTGCAGAATCCCTCAATCCGCTCCACCATCACCCTTCCGTACCAGGTCCGGTCAAATAAGGCAACATGGCCTGCCTTTGGCATGTCCTTCCAGAAACGCCACAGATAATGGTGGTTCTTCTCCACAGCAGAGGGAGCCGCCGTGGGATTCACCACATATCCTCTGGGATCCATGGCCTCTGTAAGACGCTTGATGGCGCCGCCCTTGCCTCCCGCATCCCATCCCTCAAATCCCAGCACAACCGGGATTCTGCGGCTGTACAGCTCGCTGTGGAGGATTGCCATGCAGTCCTGCAGATTTTTTAATTTCTTCTTATATTCTTCCTTTGTATAAGACAGTGTCAGGTCGGCTTTGCTGAGGGTTGAGGATTCCAGGACTTTCCTGGTCAATGGCTCGTATTCCTTCACGGCTTCACCCGCACCGGCCTCCGCCTTCCGCGCCTCTTCTTTCGCCAGCTTTTCCGTCTTAACTTCCTCTACCTTCTCTGTCAGACTCTCGATAACGGAGGAAAGAATCTTCACCGTGGCAAAGCGGCGGTCTGTGGCCTCGACAATGGTCCAGGGGGCACACTCTGTCTCTGTCTTCTCCAGCATTTCCTCCAGCATGGCTTTATAGGTGCCATACTCCTCGTTGCGCTTCAAATCAGCCTTGCTGACTCTCCACGCTGTCTCTTTATTATCCAGAAGTCCGTCAAAACGCTTTTTCTGTTCTTTTCTGCTGATGTGCATAAAGAACTTAATCAGCACAGCGCCGTCATCTGTCAGCGTCTTCTCAAATGTATTGATCTCCTGATAGGCATACATAAGCTCTTCCGGTGAAATCTTCTCCTCAAACCTGTCCACCGAAACCCTTCTGTACCAGCTTGTATCAAAAATGGCAATCCTGCCTTTTTCCGGCGTCTTAGTCCAGAAACGCCACAAAAACGGATACATGCGCTCCTCTTTTGACTCCTGTTTGATAGCGAAAACCTTAAACCCTCTGGGGTCCAGCGGATGTATCAGCTTATTGATCTGCACGCCCTTTCCCGCCGCCCCAAATCCTTCAAAGAGAATCATGACCGGGATTCCTAAATCCCTGCATTCTCTCTGCAGACGCGAAAGTGTCCCTTCCAGAACCTCCATCTTTTCTTTGTACTCTTCTTTCCCCATCTCTTTTGTCAAATCAATCTGTTCTAACATCTGGCTACCTCCTCCATTTTTATGAAAGCGCGGCTGTTAATAGTTACTGTCTGAATCTACACCTGTAAAAGTACAAAAAGGGGCTGGAAAAACCAGTCCCTTCTCATCAGCTGAATAACTAAAAATACTTTTTGTTTCCCCACAGATTTGATTTTTTCAAATCCAGGTATTCATTATAAGCCTTTTCCAGAATCTGCTTTTCATTGGAAAACCGTAATAGATGGTAAGCTTCATGGAACTTGTAAAAACCGGAATCTACAAAATATTCGTCTCTCTGGGGCCGGCTGTAATAGCTGCTGGCGGCCATGAGATACCAGTAGACATCCTTTTCCACAGTATCTTCCGGCACACAAAAACTATACTGGCTTTTACCTACATATTTGATGATATTAGCTGCTACACCTGCCTCCTCCCTCACTTCGCGCAGTGCCGTATCCATATAGTCTTCGCCTTCCTCTACTGTACCCTTTGGCAAAACCCAGCCCTCATATTTGTGCTTATAGGATTTGTACAGGGTCAGTATCTTTCCCCGATATATTACCACCCCGCCACAGCTCGTTGCTTCAATCATAGTGCAAGTCCTCCTGTACGACCCTTTACCGGGCCAGCGTTGTGTTTCGTTGTTATCAGTATACCTCTTTTTGGATACCTGTGCAAGGGATAAATGGAAACTGCAACGGGGAGATGAAGGCTCCCTCTTCCTGGTTTTTAGCTGTCCCGTATGCGTTTCATAGCGGGTAAAATAAGGGTGCAGGGCGGAAAGTTATATTAACTAATAATAAAATTCATTGAAGACTTCATGGGCAATGGGGACTGCTACGGAGCTGCCGGTTCCGGCGCCTTCTGCAATGACTGCGATGGCGATCTGGGCATCTCCCATGGTGGAGTATCCTACAAACCAGGAATGGGTCTTTATGTCCCCGTCCGCGCCGTAATACTCCGCGGATCCTGTCTTGCCGGCGGCGCTGTAGTTCTCGCCGCTTAAGGAGGAGGCGGTTCCCCTGTTTACCACCTCTTCCATGAGGTTCTGCATCACAAGGGCCTCACTGCTCTCCATAAGCTGTTTGTATTCCGCCGGCTTGGTGGACTTCACCACATCTCCGTTCACATTCTCTACATGGTCCACATAATATGGTTTCATCAGCACGCCGTCATTGACAATAGCACTGACGATCATGGCCATATGCATGGGAGAGACCAGGGTGTTTCCCTGACCGATGGAGGTCTGCATAAGGAGCGGGTTGCCCGGATGCTCACCCAGGTCGAATCTGCTCTTGTTGTATTCAATGGGAACAGGGAGCTTGCTGTTAAATAAAAGGCTCTCCGCCGTCTGTGTCAGCTTTGATTTTCCCAGATCCACACCGATACTGGCAAAGGCGCTGTTGCAGGATTCCGCGAAAGCCGTGGTGAAATCCTCCTCCCCGTGCACTTCCCCGTCATAGCAGGTGATAGTATGGTCATCCATGGTAATGCTGCCGTCACAGTTATAATAATAGCCGTCTATGCTGCCGTGGGCTTTCAGGTAGGCCAGGGCTGTGACGATCTTGAATGTGGACCCCGGCGGATAAGCGCCCTGTGTTGCCCGGTTCAGCAGGCTGCTGTTTGAGTTGTCGCTGACCAGATAATCCCAGTCCTGGGCCACTGTATTGGGGTTGAAATCCGGCTTGCTCACAGATGCCAGAACCGCTCCGGTTCTGGGGTCCATGACAACAACAGCGCCTCTGTTGTCTCCCAGAGCATTATAGGCTGTCTGCTGCAGGGAGGCATTCAGGGTGCTGACCACATTGTCCCCCAGGTTCTTTTCACTTTTCAGTTCATTGGCCGCCTGTGAGAGATAGCCGTCATGGGAAGTCATGAGCTGGAAATTCGCCAGGGATTCCAAACCGTTTTTGCCGTTGGCATCATATCCAACCACATGGGCAAACACATTGCTGTAGGGATATACCCTGGTTTCCGAACCGTCGTCATTTACCTGTGTATAGGCCAGAGTCTGCCCGTCAGAGGACAGGATGCTGCCGCGGACCACCCGGTCCTCGAACTGGTCCTGCCTGGTGTTGTAGGGACTGCTGATCACGCCCTCCCGCTTCACCACCTGGAAATAAACCATATAGCCAATCAAAGAAATAAAGATGCATACGAAAAAATAACTGACTATGGCATATTCCCGGTTCCGGGCTTTCTTAGCCTTTAATTCTTTTTTCTCTAACGCCTTCTCTTCCTTTAAGAGACGCTTCTCTTCTTTTTTCTTTCTGCTTTTCAAGTTCTTCATCCTCGTCTTCTCTCAAAATATATAACCCCTGGATAATCGCCAGCATGATGATCGTGCTTAGCACAGAGCTTCCGCCATAGCTGACAAGGGGAAGGGTGATTCCCGTCATGGGGATAAATTTTGTCACACCGCCAATGGTGAGAAACACCTGAAACGCATATTCCGTTCCCATTCCCAGCGCGATCAGCTTATAAAACGGTTTCTTGATCTGCAGGGAGATATTCACCACCAGCAGAAACATACTCATACAGATCAGGATCAGGCACATGGCAAAGAGAACACCCATCTCCTCACAGATCGCGGCAAACATATAGTCCTGCTTAACAAAGGGGATCATATTGGGGGAACCCTGACAAAGCCCCATGCCAAACAGGCTTCCTGTACCGATGGCAAACAGCCCCTGCACGATCTGATATCCCGCCCCTTCATATACAGAGAAGGGATTTTTCCAGGCAACTACCCTCTGGCGCACATGTCCGAAGAGAAAGTAGGCGCCAACAGCCGCCACGCAGCCGGAGCCAAGCCCCGCCAGCAGGTACAAAGGCTTTTTGGTAGCCACATACAGCATGACCACGTATGTGATGAAAAACACCAGCGCACTTCCAAGGTCCTTGGATATGACCAGTACCAGTACATAAGCGGCAGCCACTGCCGTTGTGATCACATGATCCTGAAATGTGGCTTTTTTCCTGTACAGCCTGCAGGCCACAAAAAATACAAAGATGATCTTCACAAACTCCGAGGGCTGAAATGCGAATCCGCCCAGGGAAATATTGATCTTCGCCCCGTTGACATTTTTGCCCAGGACCAGAACTACCAAAAGCAGCAGCATACCCGCCCCGGCATAGAACCAGGTCCACTTATTTAAAAAGGTCAGTTTTCTTATCATGACCGGTATCACCATGGCAATAACCGTGGCGATCACCACGATCTGAAACTGCCGCACCGCAGATTCCGTATCCAGCCTTGCCAGCATGATAAAGCCCACAGAGAGCAGCATGCACATATGGTTCAGCAAAAGCAATGACGCCTTCTTGTAAAAGATTCGGTAAAGTACCTGAACCGCAATAAAATACAGAAGCTGTGCTCCAAAGAAATATATGACTTCCATCTTCTCCGTCTTCAGGAAAATAACAAGAAAAGCCACAAAATCCATGAAGAAGATCACAATAAGCTGTTTTCTTAAAATATACCGCTTATCATCCTCAGCCTTGTATTTAAACACACTGAAACTCTCCAGCGTATAGAGGGCCGCCAGTATAAGCAGCAGATATTTTGAAAGTTCTACAATTAAATTAATCAAATCTTCACCTACTCCACGCCCCGTTTAAAATGCCCCTTTGTAAATTCAGACACCTGATCCGGCACGTCTTTATTTTTCTTGTAAACATCCAGAAACAAATCGAGCAGTCTTCCAGTTTCAGCTTTCCCTTCTATCGTAAAGTTCATACGGAATGCCGAAACAGATAAGGCTTTTATCTGCTCTGCCTCCTTTAAAAGACCTGTGGGAACACTGTTGTAAATCACATTATAACAGAAATCACACACGTACTGGGTGGTAAAATAATTCCCGTACCTGTCTTTCAGCCGCACAGCTCCGCTCTTTTTATCACAGGCGTTATATGTCTTCTTCAGACACTGGGCGGATATCATCATAGGATAATACCCGTAGACGATCCACTCGCTGCCCGCATTATCTCTGCGGCGTATCTCCCCGCCGTTCTGCTCCAAAGGAACCGTGGTACGCAGCACACCCCAGTCTTCCAGAAAAGCTTTTGACGCGTCATTAAACGCATATAAAGAGTGATCACACACCGCTTTCTCTGCAAGTCCCAGACTCTTTACATACCCCAGTTCTTCCAGATTCCGCACCAGGAACCCATCCAGACACCCGGCCAGATTCATAAGTTCTGCCTCTTTGCTCTCCAGAATTTTTTCTCTCTGGATATAGGGAAATGCCAGATAACACTCCTTGCCGAATTCCTTTATATACTCCACGGCATACCTGGTCTTTTTCTCAAAACTGTCGCTCCAGAACATGGATATGCTGCAGTAAATGCCATCCACTTCCGGTCGTCTCAAGGCCTCCTCCATTTGTTCCCATGTCTCCACAGACACGTAAAACTTTTTGGAACCTCTGCTTTTTTCCGGTTTTGGGGATTTTTTCTTCTCCCCGCCATCCATCCTCCGCACATCCAGCACGCGTCTGAAGGGCTGCAGGCACTCTTTTTCCAGCGCTTCCAGGCCTTTTCTGCGCAATTCATTCAGACTCTGCATGGGCAGAAATCCCTGCTCGTCTGTCTGCACATCCAGGTGTTCAAATACAAACGGGGTGTTCCCTGTCTTCTCCATCTGCTTTTTCACCCGTTCTGCGTCAAGGGGCTGCTTCCTGGCTTCCTGTACGATTTCCCCTTCCGCCTGTACGTGGCGGTTTCCGTACTCCAAATCCAGTATAGCAGGGCTGCCGCAAAAGAGGATTACATTTCCGTAAATTTTTTCTTGCAATTTCTTGTCAACATATTGAACTTTCAATTGCGAAAATAAGTCTTCATCCCGTTTTCCCGGTCCTTTTTCCCGGCTGTCCCGGGCTTTTAGATTCTGTACAGCCATCATATTTCTGCCGTTGTGCTGTTTATAATAGCCCTCGTTAAACCCGTCTCTCTGGTATAACTTTAAAAGCTCCTGCCTGTCGTTGTCCAGGACACGAAAGCTTTTGGGATTTTCTTCATACAGATCCAGATATTTTCGGTAAATCCTTGTGACGCCTGCCGCATATTCCGGCTTTTTCATGCGCCCCTCTATTTTCAGGGAATAGACTCCCGCGTCCAAGATCTCCGGCAGAATGTCAATGGTACACATATCTTTGGGACTCAGAGGATATTCCTCCTTCTTACTTCCCAGCCTTTTCTCTCCGTCGTACACTTCATAGGGAAGCCTGCAGGGCTGTGCACATCTTCCCCTGTTGCCGCTTCTTCCTCCCAGCATACTGGAAAACAGGCACATACCGGAATAGGAGTAACAGAGTGCGCCGTGGATAAAGCTCTCGATCTCCATCCCTGTCTCCTTATAGATCTCACGAATCTCCTGAAGGGACAGCTCACGGGCAGTCACGATCCGGGATGCCCCTGCCTCCTTCATAAGAGCTGCCCCCTTCGGCCCGGTCACCGCCATCTGGGTACTCACATGGATGGGCAGCCCGGGAAAATTCCTTCTGATAAAAGAGAGAACGCCATAGTCCTGTACGATGACGGCGTCCACGCCCTGTTCATAATAAGGAGCCAGATAGGTGTACAACTGTTCTTCCAGCTCTCTGTTTTTAAGCAGAGTATTCACGGTCATATATATTTTCTTTCCGTGCAGGTGGGTAAAATCAATGGCTTCAAGCAGTTCGTCTGTGTCCGGGTTGCTGGCATACGCCCTGGCCCCGAACATCTGACCTCCAATATAGACCGCATCCGCCCCCGCTTGGACAGCGGCACGAAGCCCCTCATAAGAACCGGCAGGTGCCAGCAGTTCTGCTCTCATAATCTGTCTCCTCCAAAATTCCTGTTGATAGAAAAAGGGCGTGTTACTTCTGTCCGAAGCGCGCCCTATCATTCTGTGTTCCGGAAGTTTTAAGCATGCTCACTATTGTTTTAAGAATTCTTCCAGTTCTTTTTCCAGTTCCTCTATTCTGTTCTGCTGCTTATCCATCTGCTCATTCTTCAGCGCCACGTCTTTTCTGGCATTCTCAAGCTGTACCTGGCTGGTGATCAGGTCATGCTTCAGATCATACATCTCTCTGTCCTTTGCCTCCAGGTCCTCCTCGAAAATCTCCGCCTGACGTTTGGCCTTAAAGTAATCATCTGCCACATTCAGGCTCAAAAGCGTGTGTTTTGTCTCCACGGACTGACGGCTGTAACCTGGGAGCTGTCCCAGTTCCGTCATTTTATTATTCATATAAGATGCAACCTTCTGCAGGTATTCTTCACTTTCATATCCGCTCAGGGTAATAATCTTGCCTCCGATTAAAACCTGTGTAGTATTCTTTACTGCCATTCAAGGGCTCCTCCCGATTTTCATTAATGACAACAGAAAGTCCGCAAAGCGTTACTATTCACGGCCAATGTCCCGGGAGGTGTTTTGCGAAGCAAAATCCCGAGTTAGCCAGCGCCCTTTCCATTATCTGCATTTTATTTCCACTGTCTATTATAATCGAAATATGCAGAAAAACAACCTTTTTCTCATTCCCCTGTCTGATTCAGCCCCAAATGGTGGTATGCCAGCTCGCTTGCCACCCTTCCTCTGGGGGTACGGAGCAGAAATCCATTCTTGATCAGATAGGGTTCGTAGACGTCCTCAATGGTGCCGGAATCCTCACCGATGGCTGCGGCAAGGGTATCCAGACCCACAGGTCCGCCGGAAAAACGCTGAATCACAGTGGTGAGCAGAAGCCGGTCTGTCTGATCCAGCCCATATCTGTCCACCTCCAGAAGGTCCATGGCAAAATCAGCAACCTCTTTTGTGATCTTCCCGTCATACCGCACCTGGGCAAAGTCTCTGACTCTCTTTAAAAGCCTGTTTGCAAGCCTCGGGGTCCCACGGGAACGTTTTGCCATCTCCCAGGCCCCCTCCTCGTCAATCTCCACTCCAAGCACATTTGCAGAATGCAGTATAATGGTCTTCAACTCCTCTTCCGTGTAAAATTCCAGGTGATGTACCACCCCGAACCGATCACGAAGAGGCGCAGTCAGAAGACCTGCCCTGGTGGTGGCCCCCACCAAAGTAAATTTCGGAAGGTCCAGACGGATGGAACGGGCAGCCGTGCCCTTTCCTATCATAATGTCAATGGCATAGTCCTCCATGGCCGGATAGAGCACTTCCTCCACCTGCCGGTTCAGCCTGTGGATCTCATCTACAAAAAGCACATCATGCTCCTGCAGGTTATTGAGGATTGCCGCCATCTCCCCGGGTTTTTCAATGGCCGGACCGCTGGTCACTTTCATATGTACACCCAGCTCATTAGCTATGATACCTGCCAGTGTGGTCTTGCCCAGTCCCGGAGGGCCGTAGAACAGCACATGGTCCAGCGCATCATTTCTCTGTTTTGCAGCTTCTATGTATACCTTCAGGTTATTCTTTGCCTTCTCCTGGCCGATATAGTCATCCAGGTACTGCGGGCGCAGATTTCCCTCTATTTTCAGGTCTTCTTCTATTACGTCTGTGGTAATCACTCTTTTTTTATCCATGCTCTCATCCCGCTAAAAATTCATTTTTTTCAATGCCAGTTTCAGTATCTCCTCCACGTTCATGTGGGGAGTCACATCCACCTGCTTCACAGCTCGCAAAGCCTCGCTGCCGGAATACCCAAGTGCGGTGAGGGCCTGCACAGCTTCCTTTTTGGCATCCACAAGGTCCCCAGTCTCCGTCTGGGAGGCTTCCTGCACATGCATGGTCTTCGTATCAAACGCCTCTTGTAAGTCCAGCTTGTCCTTCAGCTCCAGGATCATCTTCTGTGCTGTCTTCTTCCCCACACCGGGCGCTCTGGAAATCGTCTTCACATCATCCGAAAGCACTGCAAAACGCAGCTCATCTGCGGACAGCCCGGAGAGAATCCCAAGAGCCGCCTTCGGCCCGATCCCGCTGACACCAAGAAGCATCCGAAACATTTTCAAATCATCCCGCGTGAGAAAGCCGTACAACTGCATGGCATCCTCCCGCACATGGAGATGTGTATGTATTTTCACTTCCTGTCCCGGACGCAGGGTGCTGTCCAGGGCGGAGGCAGGCATGGAGATATTATATCCTATATTTCCGCACTCCAGAATCAGTTTTTCCTCTTCTATTTCAACCACTTCGCCTTTTAAGTATGCAATCATGTCAAGTCCTTTCCAGGTATTCGTTTCATAATCTCACCGGACAGAATACCAATCAGCAGTCCGGTCAGAAGCCCTGCTATGAGAAGTACAGGAAGATAGTAAAAAAGATTCACATTCTCCACCACACAGACTGCGATCAGAATCTGTCCGATATTGTGTGTCACACCGCCGGCAATACTCACACCCGCCACGGAAAAACTGCCGTTCTTTTTCAAGAGCACCATGACCAGCAGGCTCAGCCCCGCCCCGGCCAGACTGAACAATATGGAAAACAGATTTCCAAACATAAATCCAATCACCAGTATTCTGATAAAAGAAACAACTGCCGCCTCTCTCCATCCGAAAAGATACAGCAAAATCACAGTGACGAGATTTGCCAGCCCCAGCTTAATCCCGGGAATGCCCGCAAAAACCGGCAGCAGGGTCTCCACATACCCGAATATAATGGCAACCGCTGCAAACAGCCCCATATACGCTGTCTTCTTCATATCCTTATCTCCCTGCATCCTCAACTGTCTTACACCGCTGCCTCTGAATCTTTTCCCCTCTCTATGACGCCACCACATCCGGTCCTTCCGAAGATTCCCCACTTACAATCTCCAACACCACTCGGTTAGGCAGACAGACAATCGTACCTCCGGTCTTTGAAATCCTCTTCTGCTTCATACAGAGATGATCCGGGCAGTCCGCCTCCGTCATCGTCACATACCCATCCTTTATCTCACACACATTCGTATCCCCTATACGGATGACCCGGTCTTCCTCCAGCGAATACACCCCATACTCTTCCCCGTCCACGGTAATACGAAGCTGTGCCTTTTCATATGTAAACTGCCCCCGTACATAAGGAATAAACCAGCATAAAAAAGCGATCAGCAATACAATGCCAATCAATCCTATATCTCTTTTTTTTATTTTCATTTTAACATTCTAACATAAGAAGAACCAAAATGCAAATATACGTTCGCAAGAGGGGATTTTTGGTGGCAAAGGGGACGGGATAAGACGGGGAGGGCGGGGTGTCAGTCTTTTCCGTTCCCTTTAAGCTCCACCCCATCCGTAGCCTCCACCTTCCCATCTTTCCTCACAAACACAGCCTCAACCCCCGCCGTATTTTCTATCAATTTCCTCCCTTTCTCATACCCAAGAATCAAACAACTGGTACTAAGTGCATCCCCCTCAAGCGAACTCTTTGACAGAATCGTCACCTGCGCCAGATCCGTCTCCACCGGATACCCTGTCTCAGGATCCAGCACATGATAATACAATTCCCCGTCAGCTTCAAAGTACCTCTCATAAATCCCTGACGATACCACAGAACTCCCCGCCGCATCCACATAAGCCACAATCTCATTCCTCTCGGCAAACGGCTTCTGTATCCCAATCTCCCAGGGACTCCCATCCTCTTTTTCCCCGATGGTCAGCACATTCCCCCCCAGATTGATATACCCGCTCTCGATTCCCTCTGATACCAGATACTCCTTCAGCCTGTCCGCAATATACCCCTTGGCCAGCGCTCCAAAATCCAGCATGGTATCCGGATCATCAAATTTCACTTTATCCCCTGCTTCCAGATACACCCGGGAATACCCCACTTTTTCAAGTGTCTTTTTTATCTCTCCCTCATCGGGAACCTTTGGATCTTCATTTTTAAAATCCCACAGATCCGACAGCGGCGCCACTGAAATATCAAATCTTCCGCCTGTCACCTCATAATACTCCTTCGCACAGGAGAGCAGCGCGTATAAATCCTCGGACACCACTGCCCCGCTCTCTGTTCTGTGGTTCAGACGGTAAAGCTCACTGTTCTCTTTTGTCCGGCTGAATATATCCTCATATTCAGCGCATTTGGCAAATGCCTTATCCAGCACATGCTCTCCCTGCTCCTGTTCCTCACAAAGGATGGAAACAGAAATCATGGTGTCAAAAAAGAATCCCTTTTTTGACACCATGTCCTTTTTTTTCTGACCGCAGCCGCCCACCAAAAGGCAGACGGCAGTCAGACATATGAAAATAAATATTTGTTTCTTATTCATCAGCAGATAATCTTTCTCGGGCAGGTTTCCTGACACTTGCCGCAGTTGGTGCATTTTTCAGAATCAATGTGCGCCAGATTGTCCTCAATGGTGATGGCCTGTGCCGGACATTCACGCTCACATTTTTTGCAGGCGATACAGCCCACCCTGCAGGCATTCATGACTGCTTTTCCTTTTTCTTTGGAGCTGCAGGCGACCGCGTGCTTCTGCTCATAAGGGATCAGCTCGATCAGATGTCTTGGACAGGCTGCCACACATTTTCCGCAGGCTTTACATTTTTCCTTGTCCACAAGGGCAATGCCGTTCTCTATATGTATCGCGTCAAAAGGACAAACCTTGACACAGCTTCCAGAGCCCAGACAGCCAAAGCTGCAGGATTTTGCTCCGCCGTTCTGCATCTGGGAGATCATCTTACAATCCGAAACACCTGTATATTCGTATAATTCCGTTGTCTTTTCACAGTCACCGGCACATTTTACGAATGCAGTCATGCGCACCGTCTCTCCCACTTCTTCTCCCATGACTGCCCCGATCCTGGCTGCCACAGGAGCACCGCCTACGGGACAGGCGTTCACAGGCGCCTCGCCTTTAGCGATTGCTGCCGCAAGGCCGTCACAGCCCGGATATCCGCAGCCGCCGCAGTTGTTGCCCGGAAGCTCTTCCCTGACTAATATTTCTTTTTCATCTACTTCTACGGCAAATTTCTTTCCTGCTACTCCCAGGAACACTCCGATAAAGAGGCCTACGCCGCCTACCAAAACCGCCGCAATTACAATTCCTGTAACCATATCTCGCGCCTCCTTAGATTATGCCGGAGAAGCCAAAGAAAGCAATGGCCATCAAACCGGCTGTCAACAGTACCATGGGAAATCCCTGGAAATATTTTGGAATATCATTGTATTCCATCTTCTCACGCAGACCCGCCATGAGTACAATGGAGATGGTGAAACCAACGGCTGTAGCAAAACCATTTACGGTACTCTGAAGCACGTTGTACTCCTTCTGCACATTGATGACCGCTACGCCGAGAACCGCGCAGTTGGTAGTGATCAAAGGCAGATACACACCCAGACTCTGATAAAGGGCCTGCATGGACTTTTTCAGGAACATCTCCACGAACTGTACCAAGGCTGCAATGACCAGAATAAAGACAATGGTCTGCAGGAACTGCATATTCACATGTGGATTTGCCAGCAGATATTTATAAATCAGACTGGTGACCAGGGAGGACAGTGTGATAACAAAGACAACTGCTCCGCCCATACCGGCTGCGGTCTCAATTTTCTTGGAAACGCCGAAGAACGGACACAATCCCAGGAACTGGCTCAGCACAACGTTGTTCACTACCGCCGCGCCGACCGCAATAATCAATAATTCTTTCATGCTCCTATCCTCCTATTTCTTCTCCGTGTTGTCGTAAAATTTGCCGCTGCAGGATTTGTTGCCGCAGGTCGCGCAGCCGCCTTCCATACAGTGTACCGGATGCTGCTCTTCTTTTGGCTTCTTATCCTGCATTCTGGCGCGCAGGGCTGCCAGAAATGCCAGTACGAAAAAGGCTCCCGGTGCCAGGATGAAAATCGTTGCCGGCTCATAAGCGCCCGGCATAACCTGGAATCCGAACACGGTTCCCGCACCGATCAGTTCACGGAAAGCTGCCAGGATGGTAATGGAAAGGGTAAAACCAAGGCCCATGCCGATACCGTCGAAGATGGAAGCCACAGGAGTATTCTTGGAGGCGAAGGATTCCGCTCTTCCCAGAATGATACAGTTTACTACGATAAGGGGAATATAGATTCCCAGAGAATCATAGAGGGAAGGGATGAATCCTTCCAGCAAAAGCTGTACTACGGTAACAAAGGATGCCACGATCACAATGTAAGCGGGCATACGCACCTTATCCGGAATGATATTCCGAAGAAGGGAAATGAACAGATTGGACATCATGAGCACCACGGTAGTGGTAAGGCCCATGCCGATACCATTGATGGCTGCCGTTGTAACTGCCAGAGTCGGACACATACCCAGTACCAGGACAAAGGTAGGATTTTCTTTGATGATACCGTTATATAAACGCTCCGCAGGTGAATTTTCTCTCATCCTATTTAGCCTCCTCTACTACATACTGGAATGCACACAGACCGGCATTGACGCCGCCTGTCATAGCCTTGGATGTGATGGTTGCGCCGCTTAAGGCATCAATCTGGCTGTCTGACTGCGATCCGGTTTTGGTCACTTCAAATTTATCGACTTTTTTATCTTTAAACTGATTCTTGAAATCATCCTTCTGAGCATTCATGCCAAGGCCGGCAGTCTCGCCGATCTCCAGGATTTCAATCCCGTTCATGGTGCCGTCATTCTGGATTCCCATGGAAAAGGTAATATCTCCGCCGTATCCTTCGGATGTGGTCATATTGATGGCATATCCCAGCACTTCGCCCTGTGCGTCCAGAGCTTTCATCACTTCGTTGACTGTCTGGGCTGTGTAGCCGTTCTCTGACAGATAAGCTGCCAGATTCGCATCTTCCGCCGGAACACACAGCTCAAAGGAGTCTGCGTCTGCGAAAACAGCCATATAAGCCTCCTGTTTTTCTTTCTCCTTCTGCTCAGCGATCGGATCTTTTGTGATCTGATAGACCAGACCCAAAAGCAGGCCGGAGATCAGGGTTATGACGGTAAGAATCAGCGTATCTTTTAAAATCGTGTTCTTTTTCATGCTTTCTTACCTCCTTTTCCGAATGCAACCGGCATGGTGACACGCTCAATGAGAGGCACCAGAAGGTTACAGAAAATGATGGCGTAGGAAACACCTTCCGCTGAACCGCCGAAAATACGGAAAAGTCCGGTAAATACGCCGAGACAGACACCGTACACCAACTGTCCCTTTTTCGTAATCGGTGTGGTCACGTAATCCGTTGCCATGAACCAGGCACCCAGCATCAGACCGCCGCCGAAGAGATGAGCTGCAAGATAGTTTATATCAAAGCCGTGTCCGCCGAATAACAGCACAAATACGGCAAAGGTACCGATATAGGTGAGCGGGATCCTGCAGTCAATAACTTTTGTTCCCAGCAGAATGGCTGCACCGACCAAAATAGCCAGGGCAGAAGTCTCACCAATGGTTCCTTGTACATTGCCCAGAAACAGGCTCATGATATTAACACTCTCCCCTGCCTTTAAAGCTGCCAAAGGGGTAGCACCTGACACGGTATCCACCACATTTCCCCAGGCACTTTCAGGTACGGCAAAGTTTGTCATCCTGCCTGTAAAAGAGATCAAAAGGAAGCATCTTGCCGCCAGAGCCGGGTTCATAAAGTTCTGTCCCAGTCCGCCGAAGAGCTGTTTTACCACTAAGACCGCAAACACACCGCCGATGACCGGAATCCACCAGGGTGCGGACGGCGGCAGGTTCAGGGCCAGAAGAAGGCCGGTCACAGCTGCGCTGTAGTCTTTGATTGTCAATTTTTTGTGCATGAAGTGTTCATACACGGCCTCTGTAGCCACGCAGGTCGCCATGGATATGAGAATCAGCAGAAGCGCGTGAGGCCCGAAATTATAGATACCAAATAAAGATGCCGGCAGCAGCGCGAGCAGTACCGTGCCCATAATGCCGCTGGTGCTCACCTTCGACCGCACATGAGGCGAAGATGAAATATGTAATAAGTCACTCATGTTATTCTCCTCCTACTTTGGCTTTTTCCTGTTGGCAAGAACCATTTTTCTCATGAACCGGACAGACTGGGTCAGAGGCCTCTTTGCCGGACAGACAAAGCTGCAGCATCCGCACTCCACACACTCCATACCGTTGAATTTCACAAAAAGTTCTTCCTGTCCCTCCTCGGCATATGTTGCCAGACGGGACGGAACAAGCCTTGCGGGACATCCGCTGACGCAGCGTCCGCAGTTGATACAGGCCGACTCCTCATTGGCTGCCACCACGTCTTTTGTCAGACACAAAATGGCAGATGAAGTCTTCACAATGGGCACATGGTAATCAAACATGGCAAAGCCCATCATAGGGCCGCCGGAGATCACTTTCTCCACAGAGCCTTTAAAGCCCCCGGCTGCCTCGATTAGTTCCGCGAAACTGGTGCCGGTCTTTACCCGGAAGTTCTGGGGATTTGCGATACCGTCCCCTGTCACAGTGACGATCTTCTCTATTACGGGGCGTCCCTCCATGACAGCCCTGCAGATAGCGCAGACCGTATCCACATTGTCCACCACGCAGCCCACGTCCGCAGGAAGCATGGATGAATTCAGCTCCCGCTCCGTGACGGCATTGATCAGACAGCGCTCAGCGCCCTGAGGGTATTTTGTCTTGAGGGTCTTTACCTCTATGCGCGGCTCATCCTTTACGATCTCTGTCATCTTTGCGACACAATCCGGTTTGTTGTCCTCAATACAGATACATCCCTTTGCATTGTCAAAAAGCTTCAGGATGCATTTCAGCCCTCCCACTACCAGTTCAGGCTGTTCCATCATCCTGCGGTAATCTGAGGTCAGATACGGTTCACATTCCGCTCCGTTCACCAGAACATACTCAATTTTGTCCGGTTCCTTCGGAGACAGTTTCACATGGGTGGGGAAACCAGCTCCGCCCATACCTACAACACCGCCGTCCTGAATCCTTTTGATGATCTCCTCTTTGGAAAGTGCATCCAGAGAGTCCACTTTCTGCATTTCAATACTCTCGTATTTCCCGTCATTCTCCACAGTGACAGCATCCACCATGTTCCCCATATTGTTCCGCACTTTGCCAACTGCAGTTACGGTACCGGAAACGGATGCGTGAATGGGTGAGGAAACAAAACCTCCCGTCTCAGCAATTTTCTGCCCGGCCAGTACATGATCACCTTTTGCCACAATGGCCTTTGCAGGTGCGCCTATGTGCTGTGATAGCGGATAGACCAGCTCTTGTTTCGGCAGGTAATCCGTGATAGGCTTGTCTTTTGACAGTTCTTTTCCATCATAAGGGTGTACGCCGCCCTTAAAGGTTAAAAACGCCATGTGTAGTCCCTCCTTTAATTGAATAATTAAGAAGCCAGTTAATGTTTTTTGGCTTTTCTTTCTTTATAGCGCCGGAACTCTGCACGCAGTCCAGGATAAGCATGGATCATACGTTTTCCGACAATGTTGGATTTTTTCCTTGCAGATAAGTATTTTTTTGAGAATTCATCCATACGTCTCTCAAGCTCCGCTTTCTTTTCCAGATAATTTTCAGAAAGAGAAAAGCGCTCCTCCAACAGTTTTGAGAACTCTGCTTTCTTTGTGCCGATTTTTTCCGCAGCCTCGGCCAGGTTGAAAGCTCTGATTTCTTCCAGTCTGTCGCTGATTTCTTCTTTTGTCTCATATAGTTTTGTAGTCTGCAGGTATGCGGTCAGCTCCTCCATCATATCCTCCAGCTTTGCAAATCTCTTGCTGATGCCGAATGCTGCCACTGCGGAAGCAACAAAATCCGCACTGTACAGAACCGCCACAACGCTCACGGCAATCTTTCCGATGGAAACAGGGTAAAGATTGGTCAGCCATTCCACAAAAGGATGGAACACCTCAAAGAGCAGAACGGTGAAGACACCCCAGGCAAGGGAAGAACCGAGACAGATATACCCGTGCAGGTTGCACTTTTTTTTGCTGTAATCCCACCATCTGGTATGGAATATCGTCTCCATGAGCCATCCGGTTATATATTCCAGCACAGTGGCAACCAACACGCCTCCTATGTAGAGCACCAGAAGATTCTGATCAAAGTCTTTCAGAATCAGATAGACGCTGACAGCGCCGAACCCGTAAATGGTACAGAACGGACCATTGATAAAGCCTCTGTTCACAAGTTTTTTTGATTTTACAGAAACGTAACAGGATTCCCATACCCATCCTAAAAAACTATAGATAAAAAACCAGTTTATGATATAATACAGAGAGATTCCTGCAACTTTAAAATCCATAGACGCCTCCTTCTTATGTCCCTTCAGGGGCATATTTGCTATACATAAGTCAGAGATGCCCCATTGGGTATTTATTACGTCTTTATATAATATAACATTATTTTCAAAAAACTGCTACAATGATTTGGCTATTTTTCGTATTATTTTTGATACAATCAGAAAGGTTATTGTTAAAATGCTAACAAACAAGATATTTAATTATCAATTTCTGCCAGAAAGTGCTAAACTCTTTCTTCCCGCAGATATTGAAGAAGATGACATTTTATTTTTTGATATTGAGACCACCGGTTTGAGCCATAGAAACAGCCGGGTGTATCTGATCGGTGCTGCTCTTTGTACAGACGGGAAATGGGAAATGATACAGTTTCTCGCACAAAAGGAGAACGAGAAGGAGGAATACGCCGTGCTGGAAGCCTTTCAGTCTCTGTGCTTCCGGAAACGCTGTTTCCTGCACTTTAACGGCAGCACCTTTGATATTCCCTACCTGCAGCACAAATATCAAAGCTATCGGCTTACACCGCCCTTCAAAGACGCTGTGTCTGTGGATCTGTACCGGACACTCCGCCCCCTGCGCACGATCCTGCAGACCGAAAATTTCCGCCAGAAATCCTTAGAGCCGCTGACCGGGTACAGACGGCAGGACACAATAGACGGAAAGGAACTGATCAAGATCTACCGCACCTATGCCAAAACAGGCGGGAAGGCCCTTTTAAACCTCCTGTTCCTTCACAATCATGATGACGTGGAGGGCATGGGCTTCCTTCTGGCCTTCGGTGCCCTTCTGGCCCTTTTCAGGGGGAATTTCCGGATGCACGATATAACGACAGTGACAGACAGGGCCATGGACGGAAGCCTCCTTCAGGAAGTTCTCTTTACCGTGAAACTCCCCCTCTCCTTTCCCACCCGGCTCTCTTTTTCACTGCCCTGTGCTTACGTTACACTGGAAAAGGACTGCTGCAAAATGAAAATGCCTCTTTTGGAAGGCACTTTAAAATATTATTATCCTGACTATAAGAATTATTACTATCTTCCACTGGAAGATGAAGCAGTCCACAAAAGTGTGGGCGTATACGTGGACCCGGCCTGCCGGGAAAAAGCCAAAGCCTCCAACTGCTGCAAAAGGGTGAGCGGTTATTTTCTCCGGGCTTTCGGCGCTCCCCAAATCCCTCTTTTAAAATCCTCCTATGAATCCGGCGACTGCTATATCCAGTGGACAGACAGCTTTCTCAGAAATCCGGAAATGCAGATTTCTTTTCTGTCTGAATATCTGAAAAGCCAGGTACGTGTCTGATAAAAAAGGAAATAAGGCCGGCAGCGAATCTGCTTCGCTGCCGGCCTTTTATGTTACAGGGCAGAAAATGTGCACAGCACTCCCGCCTTTTTTATTTCTGTTTCTTATTCCTCTGTGTCGTAAGCAGCTTCTTCTCTGTCTTCAGAAGCCGGCTCCAGAGCTTTCATGCTCAGGCTGATCTTTTTCTCTTCTCCGTTGAAGTCTACAACTTTTGCTGTAACGATCTGTCCTACGGATAATACATCAGACGGTTTGTCCACGTGTGCTCTGGAAATCTGGGATACATGCAGTAAAGCATCTACACCAGGCTCCAGCTCGATGAATGCACCGAAATCTGTCATACGCGCGATTCTGCCTTCCACGATGTTGCCTGCAGCGTATTTTTCTGCCGCATCCAGCCATGGGTTCTGATCCTCGAATTTCAGGCTCAGGGCAATCTTATCACCGTTGATATCTTTGATCAGCACTTTGATCGGCTCACCGGCTTTGAATACCTTTTTCGGGTTCTCTACTCTGCCCCAGGACATCTCAGAGATGTGAAGCAGGCCGTCAGCTCCGCCTAAATCAATAAAAGCACCGAAATCTGTTACGTTTTTGATTGTTCCTTCCACCACATCACCCGGATGGATTCTCTCGAACAGCTCTTTCTGCATCTCAGCTTTTTTAGCCATCAGAAGCTGTTTGCGGTCACCGATGATACGGCGTCTTCTCGGGTTGAACTCTGTGATCACAAAGTCAATTTCCTGATCCTGATATTTTGTCAGGTCTTTTTCATAAGAATCGGATACCAGACTTGCCGGAATGAACACTCTTGCCTCATCTAAGACAACACTTAAACCGCCGTCCAGAACCTGTGTAACTTTTGCTGTCAGGACTTCTTTATTTTCAAAAGCTTCCTCCAGTCTCTTATTGCCTTTCTCAGCTGCCAGTCTCTTGTATGTCAAGAGAACCTGTCCTTCGCCGTCGTTGACTTTCAGAACCTTTGCCTCCATGGTGTCTCCTACGGAAACTACAGTAGTCAGGTCAAGATTAGAATCGTTGGAATATTCGTTTCTTGTGATGATACCATCTGCTTTATAGCCAATGTTCAGGATAATCTCATCTTCTTTAACACCGATGACAGTACCTTCGACTACCTCCCCATTTCTGATTGTCTTAAATGATTCGTCTAACATCTGTTCAAAACTTAATTCTGACATGTTTTGAAACCTCCTCAATTATTTTATTTGGGGTTGAAGCCCCTGCTGTAATACCTACACATTGAATGGATCGAAAACTATCAGAATCCAAGTCAGCAAGTGTCTGTATATAGTATGTGTTTTTACATACGCCTTTACATATCTCGAACAGCTTTTGGGTGTTCGAACTATGTTTGCCTCCTATGACAATCATGGCGTCTACTGTCTTTGCAATCTCTGCCGCTTCTGCCTGTCGCTCATTGGTTGCATTGCAAATCGTATTTAAAACAAGTCTATCATACCTCTTTTTGGCTAAAATTTCAACTAGTTCTTGAAAATTCTTGTAATTAAATGTCGTCTGCGATACAATACATACCTTTTCATGGCCTTCCAGAAGGAATTTTTCGGCCTCTTCCCTTGTTTCAATGACCGTGGATGGACCTTCACACCAGCCCCGGGTTGCTTCCACCTCAGGGTGGTCTTTATTTCCGATGATGACAATATGACGTCCTGCACGGCTTTCCCGCTCCACGATCCTGTGAATCTTCAGCACAAAGGGACAGGTCACATCCACATAGTCCAGTCCTTTTTCCCTGAGCACCTCGTAAATCCTTCTCGGCACACCATGGGAACGGATGATAACAGTTCCGGCGGAGAGAGCCTTAAGCTCCTCTTCACTGTTCAGAACCGAGACGCCTCTCTTTTCCAGATCTCCCACCACTTCTTCATTGTGAATGATAGACCCATAGGTATACACACCGGATTTTTTCTCCACGGCAACCTCATATGCTTTTTCCACTGCCCGCTTTACACCAAAACAGAAGCCGGCGCTTTTCGCTGTTTTTACTTCCATTCGCAGCTCCTTCAGCTTTTTTTCTCTTCACAGACAGCGGTCATGGCATCCAAAACTTCCTCAATTGTCATATCAGAAGAATCCAGAAGAACCGCGTCCTCTGCCTTCTTAAGCGGCGAGATTTCCCGGTTCATATCCTGATGATCCCGCTTCTCGATATCTTCTTCAATCTGAGCAAGATCCGCTTCCATACCCTTTTCCAGATATTCTTTATAACGCCTTACCGCCCTTGTGTGGACACTGGCCGTCAGATATATTTTCACATCTGCCCCGGGCAGTACACAGGTGCCGATGTCTCTGCCGTCCATCACCACATCTGTCTTAGACGCAAGCTGTCTCTGCAGCTCTACCAGCTTCTCCCGGACTCTGCCGTTCTGCGCGCTTTTGGAGGCCATATTCCCGACCTCCTCGCTGCGTATCAGGCTGCTTACGTCCTCACCGTTCAAAAGCACCTTCTGGACATTGTCCTCATATATAATAGAGATATCCACACGTTCACAGGCCTCTTCTATCCTGCCGCTGTCCTCTGCGGATATGCCCTCTCTCAGCAAGTAAAGCGCCATAGCGCGGTACATGGCCCCTGTATCCACATAGATGTAGGAAAGCCTTTTTGCAAGCGCCCTGGCTATGGTGCTTTTACCGGCACCTGCCGGACCGTCAATCGCAATGTTAAATGCCATCTTATTTTAAATCTCCTTTGTTTATATACTCTCATTTATGGAGGAAGCCGCCGCGAATGCCGTGGACCAGGCAATCTGCAGATTGAATCCGCCTGTCACCGCATCCAGGTCCAGAACCTCTCCGATAAAATAAAGACCCTTAACTTTTTTTGACTCCATGCTTCCCGGGAAAATCTCCCCGGTCTTCACACCGCCCTGGGTGATGATCGCTTCCTTAAAATCCCGCAGCCCTGTTATGGTCAGCGTCAGCGCCTTGATCAGAGAGACAAAATGCCGCCTCTCCTCCCTGGTGATCTCATTGACTTTCTTTTCCGCAGGTATCCCGGAAAGCTCCAGCATAACAGGCTCCATTTTAGCCGGAAACAGACCTCCTATGGAGTTTTTAAACTGCCGATTCCTGTTCTCCTCAAAATCCCGCAGAATCCTGGCATCGAGCTGTTCCTCGGACAGTGCCGCCTTTACGTCAATATATCCCTGCAGCTCCTTCTTTTTCAGCCTTTTCGCGATCTTTGAGCTGGCTGTCAGCACCAAAGGTCCGGAGATGCCGAAATGTGTAAAAAGAAGTTCCCCGAACTCATCATAAAGCACCTTTTTCCCGTCCTTCACCGTAAAACGGACATTTTTAAGCGCCAGCCCCTGCATCCGGCCTGCATAAGCCTCCCTGACCTCCAGAGGTACCAGAGCGGGAAACAGTTCCGTAACCGTATGCCCTGCCTCTTTTGCAAATCGGTAGCCATCCCCGGTGGAACCGGTGGCCTGATAAGAATATCCTCCGCATGCCACGATCACCTTATCTCCCAAAATCTCTGCTCCGTCCGAAAGCCTGATTCCCACAGCGCAGCCGTCCTTGAGGAGAAGTCCTGCCGCCTCTGCATGCAGATGTACTTTCACACCCGCCTCGCGCATCCTGGTCTCCAGTGCCCGGATAATATCTGAGGAGTGGTCCGATACGGGAAATACCCTGTTTCCCCTTTCCTTCTTCAGCTTAACACCAAGGGAGGAAAAAAATGCAGTCACATCCTGGCTGGTGTACCCATAGTAGGCGCTGTACAAAAATTTCTGATTGGATACCACGGATTCAAAGAACGTCTCCGGGTCACAGTCATTTGTGAGATTACAGCGTCCTTTTCCGGTAATAAAAAGCTTTTTGCCTAATTTTTCATTTTTTTCAAACACATGCACCTGATGACCTTTCTCAGCCAGAAACACAGATGCGAACATGCCGGCAGCTCCGCCGCCGATAATGATTATTTTTGCCATTGCAGGCTCCTTTATTCGCGTAATCTAATCCTCCATGCCGCCCGGATTTTTCAGTTCTATGTCCTGTCCGTCAGACATATTGATCTCGTCATTATTATAAACCTGATATTCGTCCCAGATCTTCTCCAGATCCTTCAAAGTTGCCACCACTTCCTTCTGCTTTCTCATACAGAGCGCAACCACCAGTGCATTGATCACACTCAGCGGCGCCACCAGCGAGTCCACAATAGAAGCCATATCACTTCTGGCGATCAGGTTGCAGGAGGAATACAGATTCATCGGAGAATGGATACTGTCTGTCAGGGTGATCACCTTGGCCCTCCTGTTATTGGCGAATTCCAGGGCTTTCAAAGTCCGCATGGAATACCTCGGAAAACTGATTCCGATGATAACATCATCCCCGCTGATATGGATCATCTGTTCAAACAGCTCGCTGGAGCTGTTCGTATGCATCAGATGTACGTGATCAAACAAAAGATTAAAATAAAATCCCAGAAAGCTTGCCAGGGGAGCACAGCTTCGTATTCCTACAATATAAATGCTTTTCGCTTTGAGGATCGTCTCCACAGCCAGTTCAAAGGCACTGTGGTCTATATGCTCCATTGTCAGCTTAATCTTATCAATATCCGAATGCAGCACCGTATCCAGGATCTCCGACTGAGGAACCCTGCCGTAAGTCACTTCCATCCGCTGTATGGAATTCAGCTTATTCCTCACCAGCTCCTCCAGAGCCTTCTGGAACTCCGGATACCCTTTATACCCCAGATGGATAGCAAACCGCACCACCGTAGACTCACTGACCCCGACGGTCTCTCCCAGCCTGGCGGCAGTCAGAAAAGCAGCCTTATCGTAATTGTCATTGATGTATGTGGCCAGTTTTTTCTGCCCCTTGCTGAAGCTCTGGTACTGTTTATTCATCTTACTGAGTAAATTTTCCGCATTACCCATGTCTGTCCCCTCTTCAAAACATACCCGTAGGGTATTTCGTAATTTATGAGCGGTTTTTGCCCATACATGGGTTATAATATCACAATTCCGAAGATTTTTCACTAAAAAATGAAAAAAAGGCCAAAGGCACCGCCAGTTACGGCACCTTCGCCTTTCTATGCTGAACATTAAACAGGATAAGCCCCGTTCTCTGTATCCGCAGCTTTCGGATCCACCTTCGTCTCCTGTGCTTCTCTGTACTTGAAGAACTCGGTAGCAACCTGCGGGAATAATGCATAAGACAATACATCCTCTTCCTGCTCGGACCACTGTGCCATTTCACTTCTTAAAGTATCCAGTTCATCCGGGATCAAATCAGCCGGACGGCATGTGATCGGCTCTGTGTCACCGATACATTTCTTCTGTACTTCAGGATTGAACGGTTTTACTGTAGCACCGTATTTTCCGCTGAGAACGTCTTTTGTCTCTTTTGTAACCATTTTGTAGCGCTCGCCCATGATTACGTTGAATACAGCCTGTGTACCAACAATCTGTGAGGACGGTGTAACCAGAGGCGGCTCGCCCAGGTCCTTACGCACTCTCGGCACTTCTTCCAGAACATCGTAGAATTTGTCTTCTGCGTGCTGTTCCTTTAACTGGCTGGTCAGGTTGGAGAGCATACCGCCCGGTACCTGATACAGCAGAGTCTTAATGTTTACACCCAGGTTCTTGGGATTCAGCAGGCCGCTGTCCAGAGCCTCGTCACGAATCGGACGGAAGTAGTCAGCGATCTCCGCCAGAAGGTTCTGGTCAAATCCTGTATCGTAAGGTGTTCCTTTAAAGGTCTCAACCATAACCTCCGTAGCCGGCTGGGAAGTTCCCAGAGCGAAAGGAGACATAGCGGTGTCAATTACGTCAACGCCTGCTTCTACTGCTTTTAAGTAGGTCATGGAAGCCACACCTGAAGTGTAGTGTGTGTGAAGCTGGATCGGAATATCTACAGCAGCTTTCAGAGCAGTTACCAGCTCAGTTGCCTTGTACGGAACAAGCAGGCCGGCCATATCCTTGATACAGATGGAATTCGCACCCATATCCTCTACTCTTTTTGCCATATCTACCCAGTAGTCCAGGGTGTAAGCATCGCCCAGGGTATAGGACAGAGCAATCTGTGCATGTCCTTTTTCCTTGTTGGATGCTTTTACGGCTGTCTGCAGGTTTCTTAAATCGTTGAGACAGTCAAAAATACGGATGATATCAATACCGTTTGCAACGGATTTCTGTACGAAATACTCTACCACGTCATCTGCATAAGGACGGTATCCCAGAATATTCTGGCCGCGGAACAGCATCTGCAGTTTCGTGTTCTTGAAACCGTCACGGAACTTACGCAGTCTCTCCCACGGATCTTCTTTTAAGAAACGAAGAGACGCGTCAAAGGTGGCACCACCCCAGCATTCTACGGAGTGATAACCCACTTTATCCAGTTTATCTACGATGGGCAGCATCTGCTCTGTGGACATTCTGGTCGCAATCAGGGACTGATGTGCATCACGTAAGATTGTTTCAGTAATCTTAATCGGTTTTTTTACTACCTCTGCCATCTTAATTTCCTCCTAAATTTTTAAAACATGTTTTCTTACTGTTAAACACCGAAAATTGCCATGAAGGTACCGGCCGCTACCGCAGTACCGATAACACCTGCAACGTTCGGGCCCATTGCATGCATCAGCAGGAAGTTGGTGGGGTCTGCCTCAGCACCGACCTTCTGGGATACACGGGCTGCCATAGGAACAGCAGATACACCGGCAGAACCGATCAACGGGTTGATCTTGCCGCCGGACAGTTTGCACATTAACTTACCAAGGAGCACACCGCCTGCCGTACCGACTGCGAATGCGACCAGACCTAATACGACGATTTTCAGAGTGTCCAGTTTCAGGAATGCCTCAGCGCTTGTGGAAGCACCTACGGAAGTTCCCAGTAAGATAACTACAATATACATAAGGGCATTGGAAGCTGTCTCGCTCAGCTGTTTTACAACACCTGATTCGCGGAACAGATTACCAAGCATTAACATACCAACCAGCGGAGCTGTTGTAGGAAGAATCAGACAAACAACAACGGTGATGATGATCGGGAACAGGATCTTTTCCAGTTTGGAAACCGGACGGAGCTGCTCCATTTTGATCTTGCGCTCCTTCTCTGTTGTGAGAAGTTTCATGATCGGCGGCTGGATGATCGGAACCAGGGACATATAGGAATATGCCGCCACCGCAATGGGTCCCATGAGCATTGTCTGCCCCAGTTTACCTGCCAGGAAGATGGAGGTCGGGCCGTCAGCACCGCCGATAATGGAGATGGCTGCTGCTGCCTTTCCGTTGAATCCCATGAAGATAGCCAGGAAGTACGCCATGTAAATACCCAGCTGTGCTGCCGCACCCATAAGAAAGCTCTTGGGGTTTGCGATCAGCGGGCCAAAGTCTGTCATGGCACCAACACCCATGAAGATCAGGGACGGAAGAATACTCCATTCATCCATCAGATAAAAATAGTGAAGAAGTCCGCCTGCGTGCTCGATTCCTGCTGCATCCGTGTATGGCTGTGCCATAATATCAGGATAGATATTAACCAACAGCATACCGAAAGCAATCGGCACCAGAAGAAGCGGTTCAAATCCTTTTTTAATTGCCAGGAAAAGGAAAATAAAGGCAACTAAAATCATAAGGTAATTTCCCCATGTCAGATTGAAAAACGCTGTCTGGTGGAGCAGGTTAGACAGTGTATCTGTAACGTTAGACATTATATTACCTCCCATTGTTCGTATTCGTGACAATAGAAAGTTCTCGATGTGTGCTTTCTATTGTATCAGCAAGATCTATCTCTTAGCTGTCGGGAATTTACAAATGCTTGCAAATTCTAGTTCATGGATGCCAGTGTATCGCCGTTTTCTATGGAATCACCAACTGCCACGTCAATACTTGCAATGGTACCGTCCTGCGGAGCAACAACCGGAATTTCCATTTTCATGGCTTCCAGGATGACAATGTTATCGCCGGCTTTTACTGCCTGTCCCACACTTGCTTCCACTTTGAATACTTTACCCGGAACAGATGCGGTAACTGCCACTGCGCCTGCTGCAGATGCTGCAGGTTTTGCTGCCGGAGCTGCTTTTGGTGCTGCCTTGGGAGCAGCCTTAGGTGCTGCCGCAGGAGCTGCTACATTTCCTGCACCCTCTTCCACTGTTACATCGTATGCAACGCCATTAACTGTAATTGTATAAGATTTCATAACCATTTCCTCCTGTGATTAGGCTCTCTGCCAATTTCTTTTTGTTGATTTTCTGATGGAACGAACTACAAAACTGTCTGTAGATGTATTTTCAGATGCTGCGATCGCCGCTGCAATGACTGCAATCAGCTCACCGTCATCCACAACCTCTTCTTCCGCTGCTTCAGGAATAACAGGAGCAGCCGGGGCAGCCGGAACATGAATCTCTTCCGGAGCAGCTTTCTTCTTGCCAAAGGACTCCACAAAGCCCGGAATGTATTTCATTAAGGAAATAACAAAGCAAAGGAAAACCAGCATTACAAATACAGTACCAACGCCCAGCAGGGTATTCTGACCTGCCTGTGCCATTATTTCACCCATTGAGTATTTCGGGTCAATAGTCACGCTGAGAGGATTGCCGTTTTTATCCAAAGTAAAGATGCAGTCTGCACTGCGGTTCTCAAAAGTACAAGCCAGTGTAAGAATATAGCTGCCGTCCTTTATCTCCACATCACCTTTTGTTGTCTCAACATATGTTCCCAGATCTTCTCCGGATCCGTCCCATGCGCTGGCTGCGGAAGCACTGAAGGCATCGTCGCCTTCCATCAGGCTTGCGATGGATTCCTCATCCAGATTGGCAATGTTGCCGACAACACTTCCAAAGCTCTCCACCAGAGAGTCAACGGTGGCATCGTCCAGCTTTTTTAAACCGCCTGTGGAGTCTTTGCTGCTGCCGCAGGCTGTCATAGCCAGGACGCATACTCCGATCAGGATTAAACCAATTAATTTTTTCCATGTCTGCTTCATATGATTCACCTCACCTAAACCGTGCCGTGTTTCTTGCTGGGACGATCTTCTCTCTTTGTGAATAACATTTCAAAAGCACCAATCACATATTTTCTTGTATCCTCTGCCTCGATGATGGAATCCACATAACCTCTCTTGGCAGCAGCCATTGCGCTTGACTGTAAGTCAGCATATTCAGCGGCCTTTTCATTGATCGTAGCAGCATCGCTGTCTGCATACATGATCTTAGCGGCAAGACGCGCGTCCATCATACCGATCTGAGCGCCCGGCCATGCAAATACCATGTCCGCTCCTGTGGATTTGCTGTTCATTGCCAGATATGCACTTCCGAACGCTTCACCGATCACGATGTTCACCTTCGGCACGGTTGCATTTGTAAATGCGTAAGTAAGCTGTGCGGCCGCCTTGGCAATGTTGGCTTCTGAGCATTTTGTAGCTTTGTAGCCTTTTACATTTGTCAGAGACAGAACCGGAATTTCAAAAGCGTCACAGAATTTAACGAAATCTGCTGCTTTTTTGCATCCTCTTACAGAGAGAACCTTGTCAAAGGACTCTGTCTTCTCCCCTTCATCGTTGTAAACCTCGCTTCTGTTGGCAACGCAGCCCACAGTTGCGCCGTTCAGACGGATGAAGCCTGTCACCATGTCTTTTGCGTATGCAGCTTTTACCTCAAAGAACTCATTGTTGTCCGCAATCTGGGAAAGAGCAATGGCAGTATCACCCACACAGTTTTCCAGTTCCGGGCATACACGGTTCAAATCATCTGTGCAGTCTTCATAGGAAGAATTGTCTTCGTAGTTGGAAGGCAGCATAGATATCAGCAGTCTCATCTGTGCAAGGATTTCCTCCTCACTTCCCAGAACATCTACCAGGCCAGCCTCTTCGCTCTGGTATTTTGCACTGGATGTATCACATTTGGAAATTTCATTTCCCTCTAAAGCGTTGGGGGAGTTTACAAACAGTTTACCGCTCTTCTCCTCCATGAAGGTGAAATCGGTAAGAGCCGGAACGATTGCAAGACCGCCGCCGCAGGTCCCGAAGATACCTGTGATCTGCGGAATCACACCTGACGCCATAACCTGTTTGGTGTAAATTTCGCCAAAAGCGTTCAGCGCATCTGTTGCTTCCTGCAGTCTCAGACCTGCACAGTCCACAAGTCCGATCACCGGAGCGCCTGTCTTCATTGCCAGGTCGTAAAGTCTGACAATCTTTTTGGCATGCATTTCACCGATGGTTCCGTTCAGAACGGAAGCATCCTGGCTGTACACATACACCAGGCTGCCGTCAATGACACCGTAACCGGTGATGACACCGTCTGCCGGTGTTTCCTTTTCAGATAAGTTGAAATCTGTGTTTCTGGCTGTGACACAGCCGCCGATTTCAACAAAACTGTTCTCATCAAGTAAAGAAGCAATTCTTTTACTTGCCAAGCTTTGTGCTGTATTACTCATTTATCAGCCCTCCATTTTTTATTATTTACCTGGATTCTGCACGAAAATCTGCGTGATAATCCGGCTTTCATGCAGAAATCGCCTCCTGGTTTTACTTTGTTGAGTTAAAAGAAAAACCAATTTCTGCCGATTATAATTGTACCCTTTTTCCGGGGATTTTTCAACAAGAATTTGTGAAATATTTAATTATTGTGTATGTTTTTTGTCAGACTTGCATAATACGCGCAGGCAATGTTCCGCCATATGGATTTTTCCGCATAAAAAGGGAGGATGGAACTGCCCATCCCCCGCTGTTTTCAGCCCTTTGCCCGGTCCACTGCCGCCTTCATTTCTTTTACATACTGAGCCACATAGGGCACACAATCTTTTCCGTATTTTGCCATAATTTTAACAATTGCAGAACCCACGATGGCTCCGTCTGATACCTTTGCCATGTTATACGCCTGCTCGGGTGTAGATATTCCGAACCCCACCGCGCACGGTACATCCGTAGCCTGACGGACCAGCTCCACCATGGCACCGATGTCTGTCCTGATCTCGCTTCTCACCCCGGTCACTCCCAAAGAGGAGACACAGTAGATATAGCCTTTTGCTGCCTTTGCGATCATGGTGATGCGGTCCTTTGACGTGGGCGCTATGAGAGGGATGATATCAATCCCGTAGGCGCCGCAGGCAGGTGCCAGCTCCTGCCTTTCCTCATAGGGCATATCCGGAACAATGATGCCGTCTATCCCGCACTCCACACATTTTTTCATGAAGCGCTCCTTGCCGTATGTAAAAATAGGATTCACGTAAGTCAGAAACACTATAGGCACAGTGACTTTCTTTCTCGCCCTTTGTATCATGTCAAACAATTTATCTGTGGTGCATCCCGCTTTCAGGGCTCTCTCATTGGCCTCCTGGATCACAGGGCCTTCCGCTGTGGGATCAGAAAACGGTATGCCGATCTCGATCAGGTCGGCCCCTGCCTCCTCCATGGCGTACAGAAGCTGCTCTGTCACGTCAAGCGTGGGGTCCCCGCCTGTGATAAAGGGAATAAATGCTTTTTTGTTTTCAAATGCCTGCTGTATTTTACTCATAGATCTCCACTCCTCTGTATCGTGCTATGGCAGCCACATCCTTGTCGCCTCTGCCGGAAATATTTACAACAATGATTTTATCTCTCTCCATAGTTGGTGCCAGTTTTCTTGCATATGCCACTGCATGGGCACTTTCTATGGCCGGGATAATGCCCTCGGTCCTTGAGAGGTATTCAAATGCCTCCACTGCCTCCACGTCTGTGATCGGCACATATTCTGCTCTGCCGGTCTCATTCAAATTGGCGTGTTCCGGTCCGATGCCGGGGTAATCAAGCCCCGCGGAGATGGAATATACCGGCGCGATCTGTCCGTACGCATCCTGGCAGAACAGGGATTTCATACCGTGGAAGACACCTTCTGAACCTCTGGCGATGGTGGCAGCATGCTTTTCTGTATCCACGCCAAGGCCTGCCGCTTCACATCCGATAAGCTGTACCTGCTCCTCCCGGATAAATTCATAAAAGGCTCCCATGGCATTGCTGCCGCCGCCCACACAGGCGATCACAGCATCCGGAAGTCTGCCTTCCTTTTCCTGCAGCTGCTCCTTGATCTCTTTTCCGATGATTTTCTGGAAATCGCGGACGATCATGGGGAAGGGGTGAGGCCCCATAACAGACCCCAGCACATACAGGGTGTCATCCATCCTTCTGGTCCATTCCCTCATGGTCTCATTTACCGCATCCTTCAAAGTCGCAGTGCCGCTGTCAACAGGGTGTACCTTCGCCCCCAGAAGCTCCATGCGGTATACATTCAAAGCCTGACGGTCCGTATCCTCGCGTCCCATGAAGACTTCACATTCAAGCCCCATAAGAGCTGCTGCCGTAGCTGTGGCAACCCCGTGCTGTCCTGCTCCCGTCTCAGCGATGACTCTTGTTTTGCCCATCTTTTTGGCAAGGAGCACCTGTCCCAGGACATTGTTGATTTTGTGGGAACCTGTGTGATTTAAGTCCTCCCGCTTCAGATAGATCTTGGCGCCTCCCAGATCTTTTGTCATCTTCTCTGCATAATACAGCAGGGAGGGACGTCCGGCATAATTTTTCAGCAGATCGTCCAGTTCCCTGTTAAATTCCGGGTCTTTGCTGTATTTTTCATATGCCTCCTCCAGTTCATGTACTGCGTTCATAAGTGTCTCCGGAATGTACTGCCCTCCGTAATTACCAAATCTTCCTTTACTCATCTCTTCATCCTCTTCCTTATATGATCTCTGTCTGCTGCTCCCGTACTGCCCGGATAAATGCCTCAACCTTTTCCCTGTCCTTATATCCTCCTGTCTCAACCGCACTGCTTACATCTGCGGCAAACGCGCCGCTTTCTCTCAGTGCACCTGATACATTTTCAGCATTCAGGCCGCCGGCCAGAAAAAAAGGTCTTTTGAGACTTGGAATCAGGGACAGGTCAAACCCTTTTCCGCTTCCGCCATACTGCCCCTTTGTATATGTATCGAGAAGCAGATATTCACAGGGCAGGTTTTCGGCCTTTAGAATCTGTTCCCGGCTCTGTACACGGACAGCTTTTATGACCGGTTTCCGGGTATATTTTTTTAAAGTCCGAATATAGGCTTCATCCTCATCTCCATGAAGCTGAATGATATCTATGATTCCCTTTTCGGCGATCCGGGCTGCCTCCTGTGCCGGGGCGTTTACAAAGACGCCGACTGCCGGAATCCCGTCCGCCAGTCCTGCTCTCAGACACTCTGCCTGCTCTATCGAAACCCGGCGCCGGCTGTCCGCAAAGACGAATCCGATATAATCCGGCCGGTACAGATTTGCCGTCTCAATATCCTCCGGCCTTACAAGGCCGCAGATCTTCACTTTACTGTCCATCGGATGTTCCCTCCCCTTTCAGGTAAGAGAGCATTTTTTTCTTGTCTCTGCTCTTCATCAGTGTCTCGCCGATCAGCACCGCATCCACTTCATTTTCTTTTAAACGTGCAATGTCCTCAGGTCCTTTGATACCGCTCTCTGCCACGAACAGGACTTCTTTCGGCGCCAGAGTGCGAAGCCTTGTGCTGTTTCCCACATCCACGCTGAAATCCTTTAAACTGCGGTTATTTACGCCAATGACTCTGGCTCCCGCCCACACAGCATGGGAGATTTCCTTCTCGTCATGGGTCTCCACCAAAGCGGAAAGTCCCAGGGTGTCGCACACCTGGATATAACGCTTTAAAAGCACCGGTTCTATGAGGGCGCAGATCAGGAGCACAGCGCCTGCCCCCAGGACCTTTGCCTCATAGATCTGGTATTCCTCCACCACAAAATCTTTCCTGAGAACCGGGATCTTTACAGTTTCCGCGATTTCCTTCAGATAGCTGTCCCGGCCCAGAAAATATTTCGGCTCCGTCAGACAGGAAATAGCGTCTGCCCCTGCTGCCTCATATTCCCTGGCAATATCCAGATAAGGAAAATCCTCTGCAATGATCCCCTTTGAGGGAGACGCTTTTTTCACCTCGCAAATGAAACTGAGACCTTCTTTTGCCAGTGCTTTTTCAAAAGGAAATCCTGTCTCTGTCTCCATGCTGTATGCGGCTTTTTTCAGCGTTCCGAGGGGAACCTTCTTTTTCTGATTTGTAACGCGGATCTCTGTATCTCTTGCTATCTGCTCCAGAATCATTTTGCAGTCCCCCTTACTGTTCTCTTGTGGCCTTAACAAACTCATCGAATTTCGCCTGCGCTTTTCCGCTCTCTATCAACTCTCTTGCCATATCAATGCCCTCTTGCAGAGTAATGCCGTCAATTCCCAGATAAAGACTCATACCCGCGTTTAAAAGAACTACGTCGCGCTTAGGACCGGTCTCACGGCCTGACAAAATGTCTCTTGTGATCTGGGCATTGTCTGCAGGGGACCCACCCACCAATTGGGCCAGCTCACAGCGCTCCATGCCAAACTGTTCCGGTGAAATGGTGTAGCAGGAAGTCTCACCGAAACGTATTTCGCAGACTGTAGTTTCCCCGGTCAGGGTGATCTCATCCAGGCCATCTTCGCCGCACACGGCCACGCCTCTTGTCACCCCCAGATTGCCCAGAACCTTTGCCAGCGGCTCCACCAGGTTTTTGTCATATACACCCAGAAGCTGCATGGTGGCTGCTGCCGGATTGGACAGAGGGCCTAAAATATTGAACACTGTGCGGACCCCCATCTCCTTTCTGACCGGAGCGGCGTATTTCATGGAGGAGTGGTAAACAGGCGCAAACATGAAGCACATGCCGGTCTTGTTGAGGATCGTCTCATTCTGCTTTGCATCCAGAGCCACATTGACGCCCAGATGTTCCAGAACATCCGCAGCACCGCTTTTGCTGGATACGCTGCGGTTTCCGTGTTTTGCCACGGGTACACCGCCTGCTGCAACCACAAATGCGGCAGTTGTGGAAATATTGAAGGTTCCCGCCTCATCTCCGCCGGTTCCCACTATATCTATGACTTCCCTCTCCGGTTTTATCTTAATTCCTTTTTCCCTCATGACCTCAGCAAATGCCGTGATCTCATCGATACTCTCTCCCTGCATGCGCAGCGCAGCCAGAAAAGCTCCCATCTGGGCCTGTGTGGCAATGCCGTCCATCATTTCGTGCATTACTGCCTTTGCCACTTCATAGCTTAAATCCTTACCGTCCATCAGTGTGTGAATTGCCTCTTTGATCATGATCCTGTCTCCTCTTCCGGCTTTTATATTTAAAAAATTCTCCAATATGCTTTTTCCTTTTGGTGTGAGTATGGATTCCGGATGGAACTGGAGTCCATACACCGGATATTCCCTGTGGCCCACTGCCATGATTTCCCCGTTCTCCACATCTGTGGATAATACCTGCAGACAGTCAGAGATGGTACCGTCTTCTGCTATGAGGGAATGGTACCTGGCTGCGTCAATCTCCTCCTCCATGCCTGCGAAGACAGGGCTTTCCGTCTGAATGCGCACCCTGCTTTTTTTGCCGTGCATCAGATGCCTGGCATGGCTGATCCTGGCGCCATATACCTCACAGATTGCCTGATGTCCCAGGCAGACTCCCAAAATGGGAACTCTGCCCTGCAGTCTCTGAATGACGGCTTCACATACGCCTGCATTTTTGGGGTATCCCGGTCCCGGTGAGAGGATGATGTGTGAGGGCTGTAATGCAGCGATTTCCTCCACTGTCATCTCATCATTTCGGATCACGCGGATGTCAGGGTTAATGGTTCCTATCATCTGTACCAGGTTGTAAGTAAAACTGTCGTAATTGTCAATCAATACTATCATAACACATCCACCTCCCCGGCATTTTGGATAGCCTGCATAACCGCTGCCGCTTTATTTGCCGATTCTTCATATTCAAGCTCCGGTACACTGTCTGCCACAATTCCGCCGCCGGCCTGCACATAAACCTTTCCGTCCTTTTTGACTGCCATGCGGATGGCAATGCAGGTGTCCAGACTGCCGGCAAAATCCAGATAACCGATGGCGCCGCCATAGACACCTCTCTCTGTACTTTCCAGCTCCTCAATGATCTCACAGGCTCTGATTTTCGGGGCTCCGGAAAGAGTTCCTGCCGGAAGCACAGCCTCAATGGCATCAAGTGCGTCCTTATCCTCCCGGATGGAGCCTTCCACCTGGGAACAAATGTGCATGATTTTCGAGTAGCGGTGAATCATCATGTATTTCGTCACTTCCACAGAGCCAAACCGGCTGATACGTCCCAGATCGTTTCTTCCCAGATCTACCAGCATATTGTGTTCTGACAGCTCCTTTTCGTCCTGCAGAAGATCTCTCTCAAGAGCTTCATCCTCCTCTGCATCCATGCCCCTTGGTCTGGAGCCTGCCACCGGGAATGTTATCAGCCTGCCGTCCTGAAGACGGACCAGCGTTTCCGGTGAGGTACTCATCAGCTCCTCCTCATCAAAGTGGAGGTATACCATGTACGGGGACGGGTTTGTGGTGCGCAGGACCCGGTAGGCATTCAGGAGACTTCCCTTCATAGGGCTGCTGAACTGTCTGGAAATGACAGCCTGGAAGATATCTCCGTCTCTTATGTATTCTTTCGTTTTCTCCACAATGCTGCAGTATTCTTCTCTGCTTACATTGCAGGTGAAATCTATCTGCTCCGGTTCACCGGCTATGGCAGGCACCGGTGCGCTTTTGATCAGTCCGGCAATTCTGGCGATCTCCGCTGTGGCTTCCCCGTAATTCTCCATCACTTTATCAGTCCGCATATTGACAATGATACAGATTTTCTGTTTCAGATGGTCATAGGCGATCACCTTGTCAAAAAGCATCACATCATAATCCGGAAATGTGCCTTTTTTAATATTGAGCACCGGTTCCGCATAGCCGACCATGGAATATGCGAAATATCCCACAAAACCGCCGGTAAACGGAGGCATACCGGAAAGCCTCGGGGACTTGTAATCTTTCATGATTTCTCTCAGTACATGCAGAGGCTTCTCTGTCTCCACTGTTTCTGTCTTCCCCTGCTTTTCTATATATACTTTGCGGTCCCTGCAGGTTACCCGCATGACCGGATCATATCCCAAAAAGGAATATCTTCCCCAAGTCTCCCCGCCCTCGATACTCTCCAGAAGATAGTATCTTTTCGAGAACCCTGTAAGCTTGCGGAGCAGCGTAATAGGTGTTGTAACATCCGCATAGATTTCTCTGCATACCGGTACAATGGAATATTTTTCTGCCAGTTTCAGGATTGTGTTGCAGTCTGGTGTGATTGTCATGTTTTTCCTCCCTTTCCAAAGAGCGAGATCAGGTTTTTCTGTAAATGAAAAAGCTCCTGCCCCATCAGATTTCTCCAATGGGACAAGAGCTATAAATTCAAAACTCCTGCGGTACCACCCATATTGCTCATATACTTTACGTAATATGAACCGCTCTTTCATGTACTATCATACACTGCTCCTTGATAACGGATAAGCTCCCCGTCAGCGTCTACTTCCTTCTCTGAAATCCTATTCGAATCAAAAAGGGTTCAAGCTGCCCTCACAAGTCCATTCAGCAAAAACTCTTACTGCCGCATTCCCACCAACAGCGGCTCTCTGGAAGTAAATATTTTTACCTACTCCTCTTGTTCATCGGTTTAAAGTGTTAATCAATTCAACTTTTTCTCAATTATAATGCCATGCGTTTTATTTGTCAATGGTTGATTTTAATTTTCTGCAGAGAGCAGAGACAACGGGCAGCATTTCATAGAATAATGAAACACTGCCCGTTTAGAAGTGCACGTGTAAATTATGCGAAATGTTTACTCCCGTCCGCTGCATGGCGGTCCAGGATTTCATGTACTCTTTCAACCTCTCCCAATATGGCATCATCCATATTTTTCAATTCTTTGTAAATGAAAGAAATCCGGCGGTCCGTACGGGCCTGCGCTGCTTTTATTCTGGTGACTTCCTCCTTTAAATGATTGACGTCCTTTTTCAGAAGAATCACGTCCTCTTTTAATCCGCTGACATCTACTTTCAGGATTCCGACATCCTCCTTTAAACCGTTGACATCTTCTTTCAAGACACTGACATCTTCTTTTAACCCATTTACATCTTCTTTCAGGACACTAACATCTTCTTTTAATCCATTTACGTCTTCCTTCAGGACGCTGACATCTTCTTTTAACTCACTGACGTCTTCCTTCAGGACGTTGACATCTTCTTTTAACTCACTGACGTCTTCCTTCAGGACGCTGACATCTTCTTTTAACTCACTGACGTCTTCTTTTAAGACACTAACATCTTTCTTCAGGACATTTACAACTCCCTTTAGTTCATTGACATCATCTTTCACAATACTGACATTTTTCTTTAATGTGACAATGTCCTCTTTCATAGATTCCGTATTGTTTTTTACGACAGTCAATTCCTCATATATTAACTCTAACAATTGGTTTTCTCTCATATTTTTTTTCTGACCTTTCTTGTATTCAGCATTGCATTTTCACAGACTATTATACAAAAGTCATCAGCCCGCTTTTCCGGTATTATATTGGCGCTCTCTCAGCTTTATCAGTTCCTGTTTTTCGGACTGGTGCTGCTTTATTGTGCGAAGCAGCTGGTTCTCTTTGCGGCGTACGGTTCGTTCTGCCTGTTCCAATTTTTCTTCCAGTTCACGATTTTTCTTCTTTGCACTGCCGCAGTATACTTCCAGCTCTTTTATCTGTTTTTTTAAAGTATCTTTTTCTTTTGCCTCCCGGTCTACGCAGCTCTGCCATCTGGCCGGGTTATTCTCATGGATCTTATCCAGACATTTTTTCACGTAACCGGACAGCAAAACAATATAAAGGGAGTAAATGTACTTCTCCAAACCGGAATTTTTTTCAAATTCACCAAGCTCCAGAAGAATCTCACGTGTCCTCTCATCCAGCACTTCCCCGCCAAGCACATTTCTGTCAATGCCTCCCAAATGGAAAAGATTCTGGAGGTAACAATCGAACTCTTCATATCCTTCCACCTGAAATCCCAGCGCTGCCTGAAACGGATTCCGTACAGTCTCCGCCAGCATTCTGCTGAAACTGCTGTCCGCATATCCCTGCCTTCCCCAGACCTCATATTCCAGAATCTCCTCTTTTTTGCTGTCCCAGATCGTATTTCTGTCAATCATACACTCCAGTATCAGGTAATAATTCACATTTTTCCTTATCTCCACATGACAGGCTTCTGCCAACAGATAAATAACACATATCTGACTCATTCCCATAGCCGGCTGTTCTGTATAAGGTTCTGCCCATTCCTGTATACACTGAAACTCCAGGGTCTCTTCTTTAAAAAGTTCCTTTCTGGCACTGTGCCAGCCTTTGCGGATAAGCCCCATAAACAGCCTGTAAGCATCCTCCGCTTTCTCTCTGCTTCCCTCCCGCATCACTTCCAGCATGCCAAAGAGCACCTGTGCATAATAATATTCCTCATAGCCCAGGCAGGACAAGAAATACTCTCCATGATACCCATTGTCCAAAAACATCTGCTGGTATTCAAGAATCTGCTCCGGTGTAAGTGTCTTCAGTTCCTCCTGACAGACAGGATTCTGCGCTGCTGCAAAAACCAGAAAATAGGTCACATCAAGACAGATTTCCTCCCCCTCCTCATTCATCAGCTTTTCCAGAACACGTGTCAGTTCCCGCTCACATTTAAGCGCACTTTTACTCGTGTCCTCGCCTTCCGCTTCTGTCAGGTAATGGTTCTCCTCCTGTATGCGGTCCGGCAGATTTTCCTCCTGATACATTGCCTTTTTAATCTCATTGCGCACTTTCAGCCCTTCAAATATCATTCCTTTTTTGTTCATTCTCATAACCTCTCTGTTCCGGCAGGCGCTTCACAATCAGAAAAACAATGTTGGTATTCCTTTGCTCTGAATCTTTATAATTGGAAATAATATGGGAATTCCATAGAATTTGGAAATGTATGTCATATTGTCTTAATTTTAGAATTGTTTTCTGCGCGTTTTCGATTGTTCAGCGCTGACCTTTTCGTAAATCCAGATTACCATATTCGGAGTTAAAATGCAATGGCATTAACAAAGAAAAATTAATTTTGATGATTTTGCACAAAACGTAACGGCCGACACGGTTCGCAGCAGATTTCCGCCCCATTATAAGACGAATACCTGCTGCGGCTCTGTTGACCGAATCGTTATAGTTTTATTTCATTGTCACTTTCCGGAAGTTTTTCTTTCCGCGTTTCAGGACGATTCCGTCTCCGTCCAGTTTTTCTCCCGGAACCAGATATTTTACATCTGTGATCTTTTCACCGTCAATGGCAACGCCGCCCTGTTCGATGGCTCTTCTTCCCTCGGAACGGCTGCCCACCAATCCGCTCTTGTGCAGAAGTGAAATAAGGTCAATATTTCCGTCCTGCAGATCTGACTGTCCAATGACAGCTGACGGCATATCTGCCGCATTTCCGCTGGTAAATAAAGCTCTTGCTGCCTCCTGGGATTTTCCGGCCTCTTCCTCGCCATGTACCAGGCTGGTCAGCTCATAAGCCAGAATCTCTTTTGCTGTATTGAGCTGGCTGCCCTCCCATTTATCCATCTCATCAATCTGCTCTAAAGGCAGGAATGTAAGCATACGGAGACATTTCAGCACATCTGCGTCGCTGACATTTCTCCAATACTGATAAAAGTCAAAAGGTGATGTCTTATTGGAATCCAGCCAGACAGCTCCTGACTGAGTTTTGCCCATTTTCTTGCCCTCTGAGTTCAGAAGCAGGGTGATGGTCATGGCATAGGCGTCTTTTCCAAGCTTACGGCGGATCAGCTCTGTACCGCCCAGCATGTTGCTCCACTGGTCATCCCCGCCGAACTGCATATTACAGCCGTAGTTCTTGTACAGCATATAAAAGTCATAGCTCTGCATGATCATGTAGTTAAATTCAAAGAAACTCAGTCCCTTTTCCATGCGCTGTTTGTAGCACTCTGCGCGAAGCATATTGTTTACGGAAAAATGAGCGCCCACTTCTCTTAACATCTCCACATAATTGAGGTCCAGAAGCCAGTCTGCATTATTTACCATAAGGGCTTTTCCCTCTGAAAAATCAATAAAACGGCTCATCTGTTTTCTGAAGCAGTCACAATTATACTGGATCGTCTCCTTTGTCATCATCTGGCGCATGTCGCTTCTTCCTGAGGGGTCTCCGATCATGCCGGTGCCGCCGCCAAGCAAGGCAATGGGCTTGTTGCCTGACATCTGCAGACGCTTCATCAGACACAGAGCCATAAAATGTCCCACATGCAGACTGTCGGCTGTAGGGTCAAAACCGATGTAAAATGTTGCTTTTCCATTGTTCACCAGCTCACGGATTTCTTCTTCATCAGTCACCTGCGCAATCAGGCCTCTGGCAGTCAGTTCTTCATAGATTTTCATAGTGTTTTCTCCTTTACTTATCTGTAACTTCTAATCGGACGAAAGCGGTATCCGCACGCCTGCCGGATTCCCACACCGAAGTACAACCGGATGAGCCCATCACACCTGCGCGCAGTAAAAAGCTCCCGTCCTCTTTACTAAGGACGGGAGCTGTATCTGCTTCCGTGTTACCACCTTTTTTCACATACGATTCACATCGTCTGCCTCAGTAAGTACGGCCTTTTGACAAGGCGATACTCATCTGCACGATAACGTGTGCCACTCCGTCACAGCCTACTTAAGCCTTACACTGCTGTCCGCAGCATAACCACTGTTCGGTGTGAAGCTCAGGGAGGTATTCATCGTCCGCTTCCTTCCGCGCCTCTCATCAGCCGGCAGCTTTCTGTGGAAGCCCACGGGGATTACTTGTTCCCATCACAGCATTTCTGTATATGTCACCAAGTATACCCGTTAAAACTTCGGTTTGTCAAGCCCTTTTTTATAAAAATCACAGGTCATCATCACGCTGTGCGCCAGGTATATTCCCCGTTCTCTCTGATTCCATAAAAATCACCGAAATTCAGATCAAAGATATCCTTTTCAATCCCTGAAATGGAAATCTCATTTTTAATGAGATACTGCCAGATACCTGCATGGGAAATATCTCCCTGAAGAAGCACACCCACTACTTTTCCGCCACGGATTATCACGCGTTTATAATTGCTTGCATCTTCTCTGGCGATCACCACATCGGTCGTTTCCGGAACGATCAGACCTACACAGAGAGATATCAGCCCAAAGAAATTAATGGTATTCTTGATCGCAAACCAATCCTTATATTCCACATTTCCACCCATCATATTGAGGGCAGCCGTCTCTCCCTGTTTCTGGGCATTGGGCCAGATACCGGAAAGCCCTGTCACATCCCCGGCAGCATAGACATCGGCAGCACCGGTCTGCAAATAATCATTGACCTTCAAGCCTCTGTCAACCACGATCCCTTCACCATCAAGACCTGCGGTGGCACTTCTCACACCTGCCGCCACGATTACCATGTCGCACGACAGTGACTCTCCATTGTCAAGAAGCACCTCCGTGATCCTGCCGTTTTCATCCATTTTTGTCTCAGCAGCTTTTCTTCCCAGGTAAAAGGAAGCACCTGCCGCCTCAAAACGTTTCTGATATTCGAGAGCACCCGTTTTATCAAGCTGGATAGGCAGAATCTGATCTGCCATCTCCACAATGGATACCTTCTTTCCTGTTTCCATCAGACCGTAAGCCGCATCCAGCCCCACCAGGCCGGAACCGATGATGACGATCTGCTCTGCGCTTTCTGCCATTTTATCAATTGCTTCCGCATCGCGCAGATGGCGCAGCCCGAATACATTGGCGGCTTCCCGCAGATTTCCCACAGGAGGGATAAAGCTCTCAGCGCCTGTGGCGATCAGCAGTTTATCGTAGGGAACTTCCCCGCCGTCTTCCAATATAACTTTCTTTTTTGCAGTATCAAGACCTGTAACGGTTTTTCCTTTTATCCAGTGAATCCTGTTGGTCTCAAAAAAATCTTCCGATACAAAGCTCAGCTTTTCGGCTGTCCGCTCATGGCTCAAATATTTGTGCAGCATACAGCGGGAATGTACCTGTCGGTCCGTGGAGATCATGGTGATCTCCGCCTCTTTCTCTGCTTTCCGGATGGTCTTTGCCGCAGTAATGCCCGCAGCACCCACGCCTAAAATCACATATCCCATGCTACACCTCCTCTACCCAGACAGCCTCTTTTGGACAGGCTTTTACACAACTGGGTTCCTCGCCTTTGTCAATGCAGAAATCACATTTGATCACTTTTAAATGCGTCTTTTCATCCGGTTTTAAAACTCCGTACGGACAGTTCATGACACACATGAAACAGGAACCGCATTTTTCCTCATTGTACAGCACATGCCCGGTCTTCTCATCCTTTGTAAGTGCCCCGCTCATACAGGACATCACACACTCCGGCTGATCACAGTGGCGGCAAAAAATAGGAGTATAGCCGCCCTGCGGATTTTTATATATAAAGTTTCTGGTCTCGTTGGAAATGTCTGTCACGTCCAGGTCGTAAATTGTCCCCGGTGTTTCCCGGTGCGCCTGCATGCAGGCCAGGGAGCAGCTTTTACAGCCGTCACATTTGCTGGCATCCACCATAATTCTCTTCATAACCGCATCCCCCCTGTATCAGATATTTAAGCCTGCACGTTTTTCCTCGATAATTTTATCCAGAATCTCAGCGCTCTCTTTTGCATCACCATTGATAATAACCTGCCCGCCTGTGAGGGATTTCATATCCTCTGTCAGCACTTTTGTCACCACTTTGCTTCCTGTCACAAAAGGCGGCAGTCCCAGATGCAGCGGCAGTCCCAGAGCCAGGCCAAAGCATCCATCCGCCAGAGCCTGCTCCTCAAGCCACTGTGCAGCAGACAGTACCAGAGGAAGCTTCGGAATATCAACACCGATTGCCTCTGCCAGCTCTGTAGCAACAATCTCCAGACGTCCGATCGCAAGACATGGTCCAAAGTTCAATACCGGAGGAATATTCAGTTTCTCACATACAGCGCGCAGCTTCGGACCTGCATATTTGGCAGCCTCCGGAGTCATCAGTCCGCAGTTCTCAATACCTCCTGAAGAACAGCCTGCTGTCAGTACCAGAATATCTTTAGCGATCAGCTCTTTTGTCATTTCCACTGTCAGCACATCATGACCGCCCGCTGTCAGATTGGAACATCCAACCACACCGGCAATACCCTTGATATCACCCGAAACGATCAGATCGATCAGCGGCTTCCAGTTACCACCCAGGAATTCCTTTAAGGACACTTCGCTGACACCTGTAAGGGTGTTGTCATTTCCATGTTCCGGCAGAAGATTCATGGGCACACTGCCTCTTCTTGCTTTGTAAGCCGCAACAATCTCATCTATGATCTCTTCACTCTGTTTTTCTCTCTCTTCAAATACATAAGGTTTCAGCTCTGCATTTGCCTTCTTCGCCACATCATCCAGACAGATCTGTTTGATCTTCAGCTCCTCACAGATAGGCTCAATGCCGGGAAGCGTACAGTTAAACTCAGAGAGCACTGCATCAATACCGCCTGTAGCCAGCACAGCCTCACTGCTGTAATTGTTTCCCGCATGACCGTCAAACACCTCTGTGTAATGTGCCCCGCGAAGCTGCAGATCCTGTCCCACACAGGTACATCCAACCAGCTTAAATCCTTTTGCTCCGGCAGCCTTTGCCTTCTCCACAGCCTCTTTTGAAGTCAGCCTCTCCTGCAGATCCACAAAGATCGTGTGCTGATGCCCTGTGATCATAATATTTATATAATCCGGATCGATCACTCTGAGTCCCACAGGCGCCAGTCTGAGCTCCGGCTCACCCAGCAGCACATCATTCAAAAGATTCGTCAGTGTCAGTCCGTAAATACCTGTGGAAATACCCAGCTTCAGACAATCTGTCAGCATATCCACCGGATCTGAATTCAGGTTAGTAGAGCATTTTACAACTCCATGGAACACCTCGCCTTTCGCGCCGCCCGGCAGGATTCCAAGCTCCTGCCATCTCTGGAACCTGGGAGTGTAAGCCATCTTCTCAACCAGCTCCATCTTCTCATATTCCGGTTTATACAGATCATCCAGCACCTTCTGGGCAACGATCTGCGCAGTCTCCCATTTATCTTTGCCTTCCACACCGAAAATCTCAGCCAGCCTCTTCAGGGATTTTTCTCCTTTGATCTCCCCTTTTGCCATAGCTGTCTTCTTCACATTCAGCGCCGTATTTTCCACAATATGTATATAACACCCTGACCCGCTTGCCACAGCCCTCAGGAAGTTACGAGCCACGATCACATCTGCCGTAGCACCACAGATCCCTCTTGGCGCCTTAGGTGTGATCCGGCAGGGCCCATTTGCACAAAGCCTGCAGCAGACACCCTGCAGACCAAACCCACACTTCGTACTCTGTCCTTCCACCCTGTGATGTGAAGTCTCCATCGGCAGCTCCCGGATATACCCCTCCAGCTTCTTATCCGCACTTGCACATGTGTTACAACCAAAACACTGATTCATCTTAAATATCCTCCTAAAAATAAATGATTAAATAACTATCCTTTTACCTTAATATCTCCTTATCTGTTAATATTATAACAATCTAGATAATATTAGTCAAGTATAACCGTAAAAAATTTTCCACCTGTGCGGTTTAAAATGCGGAGATCCGCTAAGATTTCCCGTTAGCTATAGATCAGAATGACTGGAGAAGGCCCCTATTTAAGGCGCACTTTAAAAAGGCTACCCGTTAAAAATAAGACGTATCACGCACAGGCTTTATTTTCATCCGCATAGGGCATCTGCATCTTTAGCGTCCTTTCCCCAAGCCAGGACTCTTGCTCTCCATTTAGATACATGACCCGGATCGTGGTCAGGCTTGAGCTCTCGCAGACAGACCAGCTCATCCCATTATTCTTCTGCCTTTGGGCTACTACCAAGTCGTTGGATTTTTCTACCGGGTTGCTGGAATTCCTTAACCCCAGTTCCTTGCGCAAGGCATAACACGGTATATAACTGTAGTTTTTATTAAGGTACTGGATCAGGCTTGTTACCCATCCCTGGTTTCTTACCTTATCCGCCCTTAAATGGCATAGATATTCCGTTGCATATTCAACATTCCCTACCCAGAGGTATTTTAGCAGCTCTTCCGAAACCTCATTCCGGATTTCCTTCCCCTTTAACGCGCTGCTCAAATACTCCCTGCATTTCTTCTCCAGATGGTACCAGTCCAAGAACAGATGATACCGTAAAACGAAAGCCTGGCAGGCCAAAAGGAAGCAAGAATAAGTCAAAAGAAACCCAGGCACAGGCCATACAGGAAAGAAGATGCAGAGGCCGTCCGAAAGGGAGCAAAAACAAGGAAAAATAGATGCTAAAAAACGGTAAACATGACAAAAATATATAATATTTTTGTCATGTTTACCGTTTTTGGGGAAATTCAGGTTTATAAGACAACTCATTTCATATGTGGAACTATTTCTTCACCAGTTGTATTATAGAATGAGTATACACATCCAAAATCTTCTGAATCACGTTTGTTAAAAATAAATAATCCATTTTCAAATCCCACAACATAATTGAGATACTCTTTATCAATATCTAACGATACATTCACTAATCCTGTTGTTATATCCTTTAAGCATACATATCCATTTGCATCACTAGAAAGTATATATTTTTCACCAATATAACTACTTATACCCTTTTCACTAGTTATAATGTTTGTTTCTTCTTTAAATGGTTCATATTCTAGATCACCTGTTTTTTTGTTAATACAACCTACATATATATTTTTATCTATTCCTAACAATTCGACAAAAATATAATCTTCATAGAGTTCACAGTATCTTATAGGATATTTATCAAAAATCCATTGTTCATTTCCTTCCATGTTGTAAAATGTTATAGAACTATAGAATCTTCTGTTACCTGCTAAATAATAATTATCTGACGCTAAAAAACCATTCTCTGACACACCCAATAAGATGGATTCTGATTCTAAGAGATTTTTCTTTTGTCCTTTCTTATCAACTGAAGATATTCCTTTACCTGAATTTTGCACAATCATCTGACCATTATAATAATGCCAAAACTTATTTTCTATATTATCAACTACAAAGCATTCTCCGCTATTTGAATCAAATAAAAACAGGTTATTTTCCAAATAGCAGCCTATGATTCCATCTTCCAGTACGCAAACTACACTATTTGATAGATATATTCCGGGATAGTTTTCTGACAGAACATATGGCTCAAAGATCCACTCTCCTTTACCATTTATAAAACCCACATAATGTGTTTTTTCATCTATGCTTGTTATCTCTCTTTCAATTAGATAAATATCATTATACTTACATAGAATTTTACTTAGTGATGAATCTTCTTCACTACTAAAGGTAACATCTCCATTTTCATCATACAATTTAAAAGTATTAGCTGTACTTCTGTAAGATTTTATCGGATAATCAGTTGTAATTTCACCAATTTCATTCATATATCCGGCTTCTTTTTTGTCATTATTTTCATCTGTATATGTTATCTTACACCAATTAACATCGTCATATTTGAAATAGTATAAAATTTCTCTAACAATTACTTTATTATCTTTATCTTTATTTACTTTACCTTTATTATCTTTACCTTTATTTACTTCACCTACACCTTCTTCATTTTTATTATCCGTAATATTTTTACTTTCCTTATTTTCCATATTTGATTCATCCGATATTTTAGTTCCACAACATGTCAAAGTCATAATAGCTAATAAACTGATAATCAATAAATAAATATCCTTCTTCATTTTGTTTGCCTCTCTTAACTACTATTTGTAAATTATTG
>PPYE01432501.1_pt1 | contig 100015 bp, 89 predicted proteins | sample 1559881 | NCBI WGS metagenome assembly PPYE01 (sample SAMN08240022, study PRJNA423297) | Human gut metagenome, whole genome shotgun sequencing project.
TGAGAAGTTAAAAAAGTAGTGGAGTCAGTACCCTATTTTCATTACAGGCTGTGATAATCTTTCATGATTCGTTGACAACTGAATAAGAAAGGCGATATATGGCAAAAAAGCAACCTGATATAAATATCCCTCAGCATGAGATAGAAGCCCTTGCCCGCTGTCTGCTTCCAGAAATTCAAAAATTCTTTGAAAGCCCGGAGGGACAGAAAGAATTTGAAGAATGGAAAGCACAGAGAGCAAAGGAAGTAGAAAAGGAAAGGAGCGTGTGACAAAAGAGGCGGTATCACTTACGATGCCGCCTCTTTTATAGGTTTGTACTTCTAATTTCCAATTTCTATTTCTCCGTTTAATAATTCTGTTGTTCTCATAAGCATGCTATACTTAAACGGGAATGTTTGTAATAAAAAACCATTTCCACAGTTTGCCTTCAAAGGTTCTCTTTCACCATCAATAATAACTCTCCATTCATTTTGATTTTTATAAGGTAACCCTTTTACAAAATATCTATCGAGCCAACTTCCAGTTTTTCTATATTCCTCCGTATTATCAAAATCATTGAGATTTCTATAAAGTATAGGACCGGAATCATATCCAATTCTTTGTCCACTCAAATCTGTTACAGATTCTATATGCTCTAATAACTCTATAGACCAGAGTAATAAAACGTGCTCTCCAAAATTTTGAATAGCCGACTTGAACTCATTTTTAAAATGCCATTTATTATCCTTAACATTATCCAAAATTTCTATGGTAATGGCCGCCGCACAAAACATCATAAGGTTTTCATCACCTAATAGTGATTGTACAACCGTATCAGGATATGGAACTGTTTCAAAAATATCTTTACCTTCCCTATCTAATATTTTAATCTTGGTTGGGTTAATAGGGATTTTTCCCTCCATCGAGTCCCCTCTATAATCAGTGCCATCGTTTCGATATGCCTGAATTGCATTAAAAAATATATTCCCGTTTTGAAGTTGTTCTAAGTGTTGTTTATTTCCAAATTTAGCAATTAAAAAATTAGTAGCATTATTCATTTTTATAACTCATCCCGTTTTTTATTATATCATGAGTTTGTCAAGATAACATATTTCGATTTAAAGCAAAAACGACGGTATCATGAATGACACCGCCGTTTTTGCTTTAGCACCTAAAATATACTAAAAATCCGAAACCGTCCCCGATTGGAACCGGGTTCGGATTATCATTATCTGGTGCGGATAACAGGACTTGAACCTGCACGTCGTAGACACCAGAACCTAAATCTGGCGCGTCTGCCAATTCCGCCATATCCGCATATTTCTCCTTTTGCAAAAGAAAGTCCAAACCTGAACGGTTTGAACTTTCCAGTGAAGCATCGGGGATTCGAACCCCGGACAACTTGATTAAAAGTCAAGTGCTCTACCGACTGAGCTAATGCTCCATAAGAACCCTTGGCCTCCAGAGCCACAATCTGGCGCGCTAACCAACTGCGCTATACCCACCATATATTTCTCTGCACTTCTCAGTGCAAACGTGCTTGGAGGGATTCGAACCCCCGACCCACGGCTTAGAAGGCCGTTGCTCTATCCAGCTGAGCTACAAACACAACTCACATCAGATAGTTCTGATGAAGCGGGTGATGGGAATCGAACCCACATATCCAGCTTGGAAGGCTGGTGTTCTACCACTGAACTACACCCGCACGATTTTTATTTTGAAACAGTCGGGGTGACAGGATTCGAACCTGCGACCTCCTGGTCCCAAACCAGGCGCTCTAGCCAAGCTGAGCCACACCCCGTGGTGTTTTTTCATGCCTGCCAGGCGTTCTTTCCCGGCGACGCAATTAAATATACCATACCGTTTCTCAAAAGTCAACACTTTTTTTACATATTTTTTGTTTTTTTAATTTTCCAGATAATTAATGGTAAAATGAGCTTCTCCGTCTCTGTCAATCTCCATGATAAGATAGCTGGGCTTTCTCCCCCACTGCCTTGGATAGGAAATGCTGCCCGGGTTCAAAACAGTCACCTCATCATCAATATCAATCTCCGGGCGGTGTGTATGTCCATACATGGCAATATCGATATTTCTGGACACAGCTTCCTCCTTAAGCCTCTCTGTTCCCACAGAAACACCGTAATAATGTCCGTGGGTGATCAGCACATGGTATTTTCCCAGCCAGAATTCTTCCTCTCTTGGCAGGTCAGAAAAAAAATCATTATTTCCGCTTACAATATGCGCCGGACATTCAGCCAGTGCCTCTATATAATCTTCATGTCCTTCCACATCTCCCAGATGGATCAGCTGGTCAATGGGGCTGACACGCTCCAGCACTTTTTCCAGATTACTCTCATGTCCATGGGTATCGCTGACGATCAGTATCTTCATACTGTAAAATTCTCCCTCTTTTTACAATAAATCTTCTTTTTCTAAAAGTTCCTTCATCTTTTTCAATGCATTCCCTCTGTGGCTGATGCTGTTTTTCTCCTCTCTGGACAGTTCCGCGGTGCTGACGCCTCTGTCAGGCAGATAGAAAATAGGATCATAGCCGAATCCGTTTTCCCCTCTTTCTTCATAACCAATCATGCCTTCTATGGTTCCGCGCACTACACATTCTCTTCCGTCGGGAAACGCTGCAGCAATAGCACACACAAACCGCGCAGTTCTTTCTTCATCAGGAACTCCTGCAAGCCTGTCGATAAGATTTTGATTTTTTATCTTGTAGGAGGTATCTTCTCCCATATATCTGGCAGAATAGATTCCCGGTTCCCCGTTCAGATAATCAATCTCCAGTCCGGAGTCATCTGCAAGGACCATTTCTCCTGCAAGTCTGCATACAGCACGGGCTTTGATGAGAGCATTTTCCTCAAAGCTTTTTCCATTTTCTTCAATGTCCGCCTGGATCCCTGCCTCCTTCATAGAGAGGATTTCCACAGGAAGATCCCCTAATATTTCCCGTATCTCTTTCATCTTATCTTTATTTCCTGTAGCAAAAATCAATCGTTTCATTCTTCTCCCCTACACTCCTTTTCCTCCTGCGGGTGCTTTTTCCTGGGCGGTTTTGGTCCCAGGAACTGGTAAAAGTAAGTTTTCATCATTCCGTTATACAGTTTTCTGTTCTTATCAGCTTTTCTTCCGATATAGCGCTCTGCATCACTGTACGCAGTGATAAGATACATAGACCAGGAATCCAGTCTTTGGAAACTCTCTCCTATGGTCTGATACAGCGCTGGCAGGTTTTTCTTTTCCTCAATGCGCTCTCCATAGGGAGGGTTTGAGATGAGGAAACCATATTTTTTCGGGTGATTAAGATCTTTCACATCTCTTTGCTGGAAATGGATCAGCTTTTCCACCCCTGCAAGCCTTGCGTTTTCCCTTGCCGCCTTCACAATCTCCGGATCCAGGTCGTATCCCTGGATATCCGTCTCAATATCAAGATTTACTCTCTCCCGCGCCTCATCATGGGCATAATACCAGTGCTTCCTGGGAATCAGATTTTTCCATTCCTCGGAAAGAAAGCTGCGGTTCATACCAGGGGCGATATCAGCCGCCATCATGGCAGCCTCTATGGGAAAAGTCCCGCTTCCGCAGAAAGGATCTACCAAAATCCGGTCCTTATTCCAGGGGGTCAGCATCAGCAGACCTGCTGCCAGAGTTTCTGTGATAGGCGCTTTACTGGTCAGCTTTCTGTATCCCCGCTTATGTAGGGAAGGTCCTGTGGTATCAATCCCGATTGTAGCCATATCCTTCAAAAATGCAACCCGGATAGGAAAACTTGGTCCGTCCTCCTGAAACCATTCCAGATGATATACGGATTTCAGTCTCTCCACCACGGCTTTTTTCATAATCGACTGAATATCAGAGGGGCTGAATAATTTGCTCTTTACAGAATTCGCTTTTGCCACCCAGAATCTTCCGTCCTGGGGAATGTATTCTTCCCATGGAAGTGCCTTGGTCTTCTCAAACAGCTCGTCAAAAGTCCCTGCTTTGATCTTAGCCACTTTGATCAGCACACGCTCTGTGGTGCGCAAAAAGATATTTGCCCTGGCCACTGCTTCCTCATCCCCCAGGAAGGTAACCTTTCCGTCTTCCACTTCGGTGATCTCATATCCCAGATTCTGGATCTCCCGTTTCAGCACCGCCTCCATTCCAAAATGACAGGGCGCGATCAGTTCAAACTTTTTCATGAAAGCTGTAACTCCTTCACAATTTCTCCTTCAAATCCACGGATACTGAACACTCCATCCTCTAAAATTCCATATGTTGGGATATTTCCTTCCTTGGGAATAGATACAGAACCTGGATTTAAGATCGTATACTTTTCTTTCTTTTCTGCTCTGAGCACATGGGTATGTCCATGAATAAAAATGTCCCCGTTTTTCATAGGCGGCAGATTTTCTTCATTATATATGTGCCCGTGACTGGCGTAGATTGTCCTTTCCCCATCCAGAAGAATACAGTAATCTGCCATAATGGGGAACTGCAGTACCATCTGGTCCACCTCAGCATCACAGTTGCCTCTTACAACATAGAGCTGGTCTTTGTATTCATTGAGCATGGCAATGACTTTCTTAGGCGCATAGTCTTTTGGCAGGTCATTGCGTGGTCCGTGATAGAGCAGATCCCCAAGAAGGATCAGGCGGTCCGCCTTCTCTGCTTTATATGCCTCCAGCATTTTCTCACAATAGTAAGCAGAACCATGGATATCGGATGCAAACATATATTTCATTCTCTTTTGTCTCCTTTATTTTCAAGTTTCTTTCATTCTACTATGCTCTGTAGAAAAATACAAGTTAGAACCTTGATAACAGCGTATTCCTCCCACTACTGATTTCACTCTGTATCCTTTTTTCATCAGTGTCCTTGCGGCAAAAAGACTGCTTCCCCCTCTCTCACAGTAGAGAATCAGTATTTTTCGCCTTGGGATTTTGTTACAGGTTCCAATCTCCTCGTAGGGAATGTTCACCGCAGTCTTAAAGTGACTTTCTTTGTAAGCTTTTCTGTCCCGCAAATCTATAATTACTGCATCTTTTCTGTCCAGATAGTCATCCAGCTCATCTGCAGATATTGTCTCAATACTGACCATAAACTTTATCCTTTTTCTTTTAGTATATACAAATTCCTCTGCCTTGTTTTCTGTCTTTCCTGATTGGATAGAGGAAACAGTTTCCCCTATCCGCCGCGATACTGCGGTCAGCTCATGGCAGAGCCATTCGCTGTCCGTTGCCCGGCAACTATCCACGCATGCAAGCATGGCGGCTGCTTGCCGGACATATCGCGCAAAAAGAAGCTCCGGCAAAATGCCGAAGCTTCTTCTTGTGGTTTTATCTGTATTTATTCATAGTCATATGCAGATTTTGAGCTGTTCCTGGATGCAGAATTTTTATTCTTTGAGCTTGAGCTGTTCTGCGCATTCTGTGAACTGTTGTTCTGTGCATTCTGTGAGCTTCCGTTCTGCGCATTTCTGGTTCCGCAGTTTTCCACATAAGTGTTTTTGCTGTTAGAAGCTGCTTTGTTTCTGCTGTTTTCACTGCTGCTGTTTCTAGCCATTGTAATTACCTCCTGAATAAACAATTTTTATTACAGTCCTAGTATCTCTGACTGGGACCGAAAATATTCTCCGGAGGCAAAAATAAATCCTGCATTTTTTAAGAGTATTGTAATAAAAAAATAATATTATTGCTTTTTTTTTACTTTTATATTATAATGTGATATGTAAAAAGAATTTACCCTTCAAAAAATTTTTTTTACATTATAACCCCTTATTTAATTATTTATACTCCCCTCGAACCACCCGGCAGCTCCCCTGTCGGGTGGTTCTCTTTGTTTCTCGAAAGGTTCCCGGATGTGAAATCTGCAGGATCCCCTCTTGAATATATAAAACCTTTTTCTCAAAACAGGGGCTGCTCCACGAATCACTCCGTGCCGCAGCCCCGTTCTTACACATCATTTCATAGTTTTACTTGTATCCCCGCCGCTTCCAGCAGTCTGCATTCTTTTATACATGTATAGGATTTCTGGATATCGTCCGACAATTTTCTGTCCTTGTCCAGGAATGGAACAATCTTTCTGTATGCATGAAATGCCGGTCCGGTCTTTCTTCCCAGCTTATAGTTTCCTCTTAAGTCTACTGCCTGGGCTGCATGCATAAGTTCAATTCCAAGAATGTACCTCAGATTGTCTACGATCTTAAATCCCTTTTCCAGCGCAGTGACTGCATTAGATGCGTGATCTTCAATGTAACCGGACAAAGCCAGAAAATCCATAGAGGACGGATTTGCCAGAGATCTGTTCTCTGCATCCAGTGCGGAAAAAGTTTTCTGGATAGTAGAATATCCGATTACTGTTTTTCCTCCGTCAGGAGATAAAAATCTCGGAAGGCCTGTAAAGTCTGGATCTGCCAGTTTCAGAATCCTGTGGCAGGCACCCTTGGATATGTGACAGAGAGCAATGTTCAGCATCTCTGCCTTTAACGCCAGATTCAGCGGTTCAAAATTGCAGCTTACAGAAACCCTCTCTTCATCCGGAAGAACACACGGATTATCATCGGAATGGTTCATCTGCTGCTCCAGACTTACCTTCAGCAGCCTGGCACATTCCAGAACAGCCCCGTTAATGAATGCAGAATCCCGGAAGCTGAGAGGATCCTGAAGTGCTTTCCCCTCTGTTCCATCCAGAAGAAAACTGTCCTCCAGCATTTCCAGACACTCCTGGGCACATCCTGTCTGTTCCGGAAATCCGCGCGCCTCTGTCACACTTCTGTCTAACTGCTGTACCTGTCCATTAAGTCCTTCCAGTCCGATACAATAAATAAGATTGGAATTTTCCAGAAGTTCCTGTACCTCTTTCAAAAGAAGCGCCGCCATTGCTGCCGCCTGGGAATTCGATGATACAATCCCCAGACCATCCTTAGCTCCCAGAGTCAAAGGTTCCATTCCCAGATCTCTCATAGTTTTCAGACTGTCCTGTACCTTCCCTTTATAAATTACATCATTTTCTCCGATCATGGACATGCCGATCATAGCATTTACCGCCAGGTCAGACTCTCCTACTGAACTTCTCCTTGGAACCAGCGGATGGACTCCCAGATTCAAAAAGTCGCGGTAGCGTTCCAGCACTTCAAGGGAAAGCCCTGCACATCCATACAGAGCCGCATTCAGACGCATCAGCATAATAGCACGAATTTCCTCTTCCGTACAGAAAGGGGGAACACACAGAGAATGGGATCTGAGAAGGTTTTTATTATACTGGTCAAAATATTCCGCATATACCTTTCTGTCCTTATTCCAACCCACACCCCTGTTGGTTCCGTATATAGGAGTTTCCTCTTCCACCATTTTGTACAGTACCTTTTTTGCCTTTATTGCCCGTTTCTCAGCCTCCTGGGCTATTTCCACTGCGGCATGTTCATATACGACCTGATACACCTGCTCCAGGGTCAGGCTGTTTCCGTCCAGCACTACTTTTCCCATAGTAAATTCCTCCTGTCTGTATCATAAAACTGCAGTTTCCTTATCCTGTAATTTTACTCTTACAGAGCAGAAATTTTGTCTAAAAAACGCAGAATTTTTCCAGATAGATTTTCTCCCAGCGAGAGCCTATTTTTTCAGCTTCCGCAGCTTTCTGAAATACTTGTTTTCCGACGCGAATCTCTTCTTTTATCTCATCAGGCACTGTCTGCGCCGCCAGAGTCTCTTCCATGATCACAGTATATAAATATCTCTCTCCCGGGTCTCTCATCCTTTCCGCAAAAATGCCCGCCCTCCTCAGATATTTGGCTCCTTCTTGATGCTCTCCCTTCCGGAACAGCAGGACCGCCTCCAACGCATAAGCTGTACTTCTTTTAAAAACCACTTCAAGGTGTTCGAAACTCTGTATGGCAGCTTTTAAATACCGCTCTGCCTGTTCCTCTTTTCCCTGGTCAAAAAGTCCCTGTCCCATTCTCAGATAGAGAAGCGTTTTTCCGCTGATATTATGTACTCCGGAATGGATATCCAGGGATTTCCGGAAATATTCCATGGCATTTTCCAGCCTGCCTTCCAGCCTCCATGCCTCTCCTGCCCAGCTGTACGCAACAGCAGCATTGGTAATCCAATATTTCCTCCATTGCTTTTCCAGGAAAATATCTGCCGCCTGTAAAAGTTCCTGTCTTCCCTCTTCCATTTTTCCTTCCAATATATACCCGATCCCGCGTATTCTTTTCCAGTAGCCTCTCTCTCCGGTCTCTTTGGAAATCAGGCGCTCTCCCTGCCGGCTTACCTGGATCAGCTTCTCCCCCTGGCAGGTATCCATATACAGACAGGCTTTCTGCTTCGCTGATTCTGTTGTGATCCCCTGCAGCTCTTCCAGTCTTCGGATATATTTCCATGCTTTTTCATAATCAGGAACTTTCACATAGGACTGGGCCAGCATAGTATTATACAATTTCAGGCGTTCTTTTTCATAGACATTGGGATTCACGGACTGTACAGACTCCTCCACATAGGCTTCCATGGCTCCCAGAAGATATTTGATCTGTTTTTTATTATTCAGATAGGTTTCTGTATTATGAAGAATTTCATATCCCGTGGTCACCGGAAAATATTCATGAGAAATCTCCATGTATTTACACAAATATTCCTCCAGATATTTATCTGCATTCTGCTGATTTCCACTCCTGAAATAGTGATAAATAATTCTTGGAAGAATGTCCTCATTTCTCCCCACCAGAAACTGATGTTCAAATCTCTGCGCCATGATGCCGTGCAGACGTCTTCTTCTGGTAAGACTCATACTTTCATAAGTTTTTTTCGCCTCTTCTTCCTCTGCAAAACTGTAGAAAATCTTTCCGTTCATTTCTGTTTCACAGATGCTCCCGTTCCTCACCAGCTTCTCGATCACTTCTACCAGTACATCCTCGTCGTATCCGGAAAAGTATTTCAGTTTTCTGTACTCTGCCCTGTCACAGAACATGCTGATCCACTGAAGCAGTTCTCTACATCTTTGATCCTCCGGTTCCCGACTCTGCACATCCTTTGCCTGACTTTCCCTTGTTTCCGGCTCTTTCCTGGTTCTGATTCTTTCTGCTGTTTTTTTCACAGATTCTCCCGGCTCTGTTCCCAGTTCTCTCTGCAAAAGCTTCTCCAGCCCCCGGTACACCGACTCTGCCCTCTGCTTTTCTCTCATAGCTGCATAGATCTCCATAAGAAGTTCATAATACTTCTCGCAAAATTCATCTGTAGATATGAGGTTTTTGCAGATTTCCTCACACAGGCCCAGACGCCTTTCCTCGCTTTCCAGCTCCTTCTTCACAAGAAGATAAATTTCCTCCTGAAGTTTTCCGCGCTCCCCGTAGACAAACTCTTCAAATCCACTGCTTTCTTTCACTTCAAAATGATCCAGAAAACACAGACTCTCTTTTCCTGACAGAATCTCCAGATCTTTTTTCATATCCTGAATATCCACATAAAAATCTGCCTGAGGATGAATTCTCACTTTCTGTCTCCCGTCAGGGAGCAGGAATTCTCTCCCAAAATCTTTCCGAATACGATAAAGCGCGTTTCTGTAATTTTTATTTGCCTTTTCCTGCCCGTACTTATCTCCCCAGAAGATATCTTCCAGCACCTGCTTATTTTCACTGCCCTTTACCGCCAGATAATAAAACATTGCCTCTGCCCTTCCATAAGGAAACAGGTACAGATTCTTTTCTATATATACCCTGGGTGTCCCTAATAAAAAAACTTTTATTCTCTTCATCTGCCGGTCCCCTTTTCTCATGTTTTTATCATAATCACTCTTATCCAATTCGTCAATCTGATATTCTTTCGACAAATCTTCGACAACTCAATTTCATAATAAAGAGTAAAGAAAACTAACGATCTGTTCAAAACAAAGTAAGGAGAATCTCTCATGGAACATTATTCAATCCATCTCACTATTAACGGTAAAAAATATACCTTTTTCGTCACGGAGGAAGATACGCTGCTGGACGTAATACGGGAAAAAGCAGGACTGACCGGAACCAAACAGGGATGCGGATGCGGACAGTGCGGAGCTTGTACCGTCATTATGAATCAGAAAGCAGTGAATTCCTGCTGCATACTGGCACTTCAGGCAGACGGCTCTGAAGTTGAGACCATTGAAGGACTGGACTCCCCTTCCGGGCTCCACCCTATACAGGAAGCTTATATAGAAAAGGGAGCCATCCAGTGTGGTTTTTGTACCCCAGGTATGATTATGTCAACCAAAGCACTGCTGGACCAAAATCCACAGCCTTCCCGCCCTGAAATCCGTGAAGCTTTATCCGGAAATATCTGCCGCTGTACCGGTTATACCAAAATTGAAGAAGCCGTACAGGCAGCTGCAGCAAAATTAAAGGAGGTATCCCATGAATCATAATTTTCAAACTGTTTCCAAGCCTTTCCCCAGACATGAAGCTGCAGCAAAAGCTTCCGGAAAGGCTGTCTATACCAATGACATCTGTCTCCCCGGAATGGTATACGGCATGATCCTGCGCAGTCCCTATGCTCACGCAAAAGTTCTTTCCATTGATCTGTCTGAAGCGGAAGAAATGGATGAATTTTTAGGCGCTGTTCTTCCAGAAGAAGTTCCGGACAAACTCTATAATTCTTCCGGAAATCCGCCCTCTCCGCTCCTGCTGAAAGACGAAAAAATTTTAACGGACCATCCTCTGTGTGTGGGAGACCGTATTTTAGCCATTGCCGCAGAAACACCTGCCGCACTCAGAAAAGCGGCGTCCCGGATCCAGATCCGCTATGAACTCCTTCCCGCCGCAAATACCATGGAGGAAGCTCTTGCTCCCGCTTCGGCTCCCATACAGCCTCACCTGTCAGACACCAATATTCTTGCAGAACGTGTGGCAGAGCAGGGGGATACTGAAAAAGGTTTTCTGGAAGCAGATTTTATTTTTGAAGATGATTTTCATACCTCTCCCATGCAGCATGTTGCGCTGGAACCCACTTCCTGTATCTGTGATTTTTCCGACGGCGTACATCTGAACATCTGGAGCAACTCCCAGACTCCCTACCAGGAACGCCGGATCCTGGCAGAACTTTTCTCCATATCGGAAAATCACGTCCGGATCGTCAAACCAGCCATGGGAGGAGGATTCGGCGCCAGACAGCAGCTGCACAACCAGCCTGCCTGTGCTCTTCTCTCCAGGAAAATCCGGCGTCCGGTCAAAATGATCAATACCAGAGAAGAAGAAATGTATGCTTCTGTGATCCGTCATGAAATGGAGACCCATCTGAAATTCGGAGTCACGAAATCCGGAATCCTGACTGCCTTTCAGACGGAATATTACTTAAACTGTGGTCCCTATACCACACATACTCCTACCATTGTTGCCGCTGCCAGCCGGAAATTCCAGTATCGCGTTCCAAACTATCTGTTCCATGGATACACGGTTGCCACCAACGGTCCTGTGGCAGGCGCGTTCCGCGGTTACGGCAATGCCCAGCTGACCTTCGGCAGAGAGCTTATGATGAGCCGCATAGCCCGTCAGATGCATCTGGATCCCATCGAATTCCGCCTTCAGAATCACGTAAAAGCAGGGGAAAAATTTCCTGCCGCCGCCGCTGCTGTAACAAGCTGTGCCATTGAAAAATGCGCCATCCGCTGCCGGGAAATCCAGGCAGAAATCGATGCCCTGGAAGACCTCACAGAAAATGAAGATATCTGTCAGGCATGGGGCGTGGCATTTTCCTGCCATGGTTCCGGTCCTTCTTCTAAAGAAGGCATGAGCGCTGCTCTCCTTCTTGCCAACGATGACGGAAGCATCCATCTTATGACTGGTTCCGCAGATATCGGACAGGGAAGCGAAACCATGCTGATGCAGATTGCTGCGGAATCCCTGGGAATCCCACTTTCCAGTATAAGGATTTCTGCAGCAGATACAGATAAAACTCCTTACGACACCGGTACCTTCGGAAGTTCTCAAACTTATGTAAGCGGAAATGCTGTTGCTTCCGCCTGTGAAGACCTGATCCGGAAACTGATCCAGGCTCTTTCTGTTTCTTTTGCGGATACAGAAGTTTCCTTTACGGAAAAGAAAACGTTTTTAATTCCGTCTGAGAAAAAAGAACTTTCTTTACAGGAAGCTGTCCGCCATTGTGCATTTGGCATGAAAGGTATGGTCCTCATGGGCAGTTCCAGCTATAAAGCTCAAGAAAGTCCCAATCCTTTTGCCGTCTGTATGGTAAAAGCAGAGTACGAAAAAAAGACCAACAGCATCACCCTGAAACATGTTATTGAGGCTGTAGATGTAGGAACCGCCATCAATCCTCTGACTGTAAAGGGACAAATTGAAGGGGGAATCTGTCAGGGGATCGGCTATGCACTCACAGAATCTCTGGAATACAATAAAAAAGCAGGGAAAACAAATTCTTCGGATCTTTTATCCTACCGTATTCCTCTCCTGGGTGATATGCCTGAGATCCATGCAGAAATCGTAGAAAGCTATGAGCCGACGGGGCCTCATGGCGCCAAAAGTGTAGGTGAGCTCTGCACCGTGCCGGTTGCTCCCGCCATTGTGGACGCTGTATCCCAGGCCTCTAAAAAGAAGATCAACCGTATCCCGCTGTCAGAGTTTTTCCTGATCAAGCCCAATCAGGCCCGATCATGCACTGCATATACAAGGAGATGATTCAAGATGTATAAAAGACCAAAAACCATGGAAGAACTGCTGCAGGCAAGTTCTCTGAAAACAGAAACTATTCTTGCCGGAGGTACTGATCTTGTTCCTCTGATCAAAAACGGGGTAAAAAACTGCAGTTCTCTTATTGACATTACACAGATACCTGAACTGAAAAAAATAGAAAAAACAGACAAAGGATGGTTCATCGGTACTGCCGTCACACTATCCTCTCTGGCTGAGAATCCTGATATACGTCAGGCGTATCCTGCGCTTTCCAAAGCAGCAGGAAAAACAGCCTCTCCCCAGATACGGAGTATCGGAACCATTGGAGGAAATATTCTCCAGGACAGAAGATGTATGTATTTTAACCAGTCTGCCTACTGGAGAAGCAGTCTTCCCCTCTGCTTTAAGACCGGGGGCAGTGTGTGCCATCAGGCTCCCGCTTCCCCGGTATGCCGTGCCATATACTATTCTGACACCGCTCCGGCACTTTGCATCTATGGGGCACTGGCTGTTTTCTATGAAAACGGCTGCCGGCAGACCCTTCCTGTCCTGGATTTTATCAAACATCATACTGCCGAAAATGGAACCGTCCGTTATAAAGAAATCCTTCTGGAAGGTTTCTTGCTTCCATTTCAGGAGGTTCCTATGAAAAGTGCTTTTGAAAAAGTAAGCATACGGAATTCCATTGACTTTCCGGTGATCCATTTTGCAGGTACTTATCTCCCCGCCGCCAAACAGTCCTGTCTGTATGCGGGAGCGGTTTCCCATTATCCGGTGCGGCTTGTGAAAACAGAAGAAGCCATTGCATCTTCTTCTTTTGCCGGTCTGGATGCCCTCACGGAAATCGCGGTCCAGGAGATACGAAGCCTCAGCCAGCTGATCAAAGAGCCTGGTATATCGCCTAAAATCAAACGGGAATCTTTTAAAAATATCCGTTTTCTCTTTGAAGAACTTTTCGGATAATGAGTCCGGCTCAGAATCGGTTTTCCCCTTTATTTTTTCTTCACTTTCTGAACACCGAATGTTTCTGGTCTGCTCCGAAAGCGCAAAAGCAGCAGAATGTCTCAGACAGTTTTTCCTGTTCTGCCTGAGACATCCTGCTGCTTTTATTTATTTTATAAGATTAAATTTACATATGGAAACTTCTGCTTTCCCTCTTGCTTCAAAGGCTATCATGGATGCTGTTTCTTCCGTATAGATCAGGGATGTCATGGCTCTTTCCCCGTCATTTAAAAAGATTTCCACCGAATACTTATCCATCAGGATCCTGAGTTTCAGTTTTCCCTCCTTCTCTTCTGCCTGCATATCTCTGCTGTGGACCCGGTCTCTTCTGTCACCGGAATATTTTCTGTCAAAAGTAAGAATACCTTCTCTTCTGTCATAAGTAACAGTAGAACAAAACCTCTCGTTCATGGCAAGATAAATTTTAAATTTATCATACTCCTGCCCCCGGACTTCTACAGTCATATCGATCTGACGCCCGCAGATTCCTTCCAGCTGGCATTTTTCCTGTACTGAAACATTTTTATATTCTGTTTTTTCTCCGTAATACTGTTCCAGTTCACGGACTGGATTCTGTATCAGTCTTCCGTTCTTTACATGAAGTTCTCTGGGAATAGTCATCATGCCGGACCACCGAAATTCTTCCGGCACCATATGATTATCCCAGGACTGGAGCCAGGCAACCATCACCCTTCTTCCGTCAGGAGTTACTGTCGTCTGCGGCGCGTAAAAATCAAGGCCGTAATCCACCGACTGTACAGCTTCCCGACGCATCACATACTCTTCTTTCCCGCATGTTCCGATCACGCATAAGGTTCCGTTTCCGCAGTGAAACTCCAGACCTTCTGCCTGCATATCCTGAGGAGAAACCAGCAGCACTGCTTTCTGGTCCAAAAAGAAAAAGTCCGGGCATTCCCACATCTTTCCATATTCATTCCTGCACTGGTCCAAAATACTCAAAAACTTCCATTCTTTCAGATCCTTTGAAACAAAAACCGGAATCTGGCCGCTGCCGTCCCTGCTCCTGCTTCCTGCAACCGCATAAAAAGTATCTCCTTCTCTCCAGATTTTCGGATCTCTGAAATCTTCTTTGCTGCTGCCCTCCGGAAGCAGTTCTGCAGTGATAACAGGATTTCCTTCTATCTTCTGGTAATCAATTCCGTCTCCCACTGCCAGGCACTGTACCTGGCGGACATTTTTTTCTCCGTTTTCTTCTTTTTCACTTACGCCTGTATAAAGCAGGATATGTTTTCCTTTGTATTCCAGAGCGCTTCCTGAAAAGCAGCCTGCACGGTCATAATCCATATCTGGCGCAAGAACCGCCGGAAGCTGTTCCCAGGTGACCATATCTTCTGATACACTGTGCCCCCAGTGCATAGGTCCCCAAACCTTATCATAAGGATGATATTGATAAAAAAGATGGTATTTTCCCTGATATACAGAAAATCCGTTGGGATCATTTAACCATCCCACCGGCACGCATGCATGGAAGGAAGGTTTCTGTCTCTCCATCTCCTCTGTTACATTTTTCTGTTCATAGGATCTTGCCCTTTTCAACATTTCACTGATTTCGATTCTGCTTTCCATTCTGCCACTCCTGTCTTACTTGTCTTATTTCCGGCTCCTGTGTCAAGACTGCGAATTTGTACTCAGGGACGCCTGATATTGGTCGAAATACTTCTGCTTGATTGCCAGATAGTCAGACAGCCCGTAGTCCTCCATTTTCCCCAGGTAGCTGTCCCATTCCTCTTCAATTCCACCGTTTAAAATCCAGTCAGCCTTTTTCTGCTCCGCATATTTTTTTATATCTGTATCATACTGAGATACAAGATTCGTATCTTCAATGCTCATAAACACATTGGGATATACATACTTACTATGCATATCTTTCAGATAAGTTTCATGCATGTTATCCAGCCGCCATTTGGCATCGTCAGGCTGAGTCACATAGACATCATAGTAATCATTTAATACAGCCAGCGGACCGTTTACAGACTGTGATTCGCGGATCTCCACAGGGGAATTCTCTCCCAGATCTTCGTGTTTAAGCATTTCCTCTCCCTGTGCATTAGTGCTCATTCGGAAAATATTGGGCTTTCCTTCTTCTCCGTAGGTTCCCCAGTTGTTCTGTACCGACTGGAGAGGCGCGTACATCTGATCGATCCAGGCAGCCGCCAGCACCGTATCCCTGCAGCTTGTGGTCAACACACATCTGCCTCTTTCAAATCCGCTGGTCTCGCTGTTATTCTGCCTTGTGATATTTACCAGTCCGTCCGGACCTGCAAGAGCCGGAAGCATGACATAGTCATCATAATTATCAATATTGGCGATATCCCAGGTAAAGCAAAGACCATATCTGTGATTTTTTCCTTTGGCAACATAGGTGGACCACTCCTGAGTAAAGGCTTCCGGATCTACCAGGTCTTCTTCCACCAGTTTATGCAGCCACTGAATGCCTTCCTTATATCCTTCCTGGACTGCTGTATAGATCACTTCACCATCGTCTGTCACCGCAAAATGGTCTCCTGTATCTCCATAACCTTCTCCGAAACCATTGATCAAAATAGCCGGATCCTGATCTCCGTTGTTGATGATAAAGGACATGGGGATCACGTCGCCTTCCACTTCGCATTCTTTCTTAATTTTATCTGCATTGTCCCTGAAAGCGATCAGTACCTGTTCCAGTTCATCCACTGTAGCCGGTATCTCCAATCCCAGACAGTCCAGCCATTTTTTATTAATATACGGTATATCTCCGATCGCCTGTATGGCCTCCTTTCCTTCTCCCAGCTGTTCGATCCAGGGGAAGGAGTAGATATGGCCATCCGGTGCGGTACACATGGTCCGGTATTCCGGATATTTTTCAAAAACCGCCTGAAGATTTGGCATATATTTGTCAATCAGGTTCTCCAGAGGGATAATGATTCCCTGTTTTGCATACCGCAGCAGGTCATAGTCGCTCATTCCCGCGTTAAATAAACCATCGGGAAGATTTCCGAACTGAGCCAGCGCCAGATTTTTCTTATCCGCAAACTGGTCTGACACAAAACAGGTCCAGTCAATATGTACATTTGTCTGCTCTTCCAGCCTTTGGAAGATAGCCCTCTCGTTGGGATCCTGTGTACTGGTTGCCGGCGCACTGGTGATAAAAGATAACTCCGCTTTCTCTTCCAGCGGAAAAGAAACTTCACTCACCGGTGTATCCGGATCTACATCCGCAGTCTGATGATTTTTTCCTCCGCATCCGGCAAGAGAAATTACCGTTGCCGCACAGGCACAGATTGCTGTTAATTTCTTCATTTTTCTTCTCATCATAATATATCCCTCCATCAACCTTTTACAGATCCTACCATAATGCCGCTGTCAAAATACTTCTGGAAGAAGGGATACATAATCAGCAGCGGAAGGCTAGACACTACTATAGTAGCATATTTTAACAATTCTGCAACTTTTGCCATCTCAGCGGTACTCTGAATGTCCGCGATCATACCCGGCTGAGGCGTATTCTGTACCAGGATAGAACGGAGCACCAGCTGAAGCGGCTGAAGTTCTGCATCATTTAAGTAGATCATTGCGTCAAAATAGCTGTTCCACATCCCTACAAAGGAGTAGAGTGCCAGCACTGCGATGATGGGTTTGCACACCGGCATAAGGATCTTAAAGAAATGCTGAACCTCTGTGGCTCCGTCAATAGCGGAAGCTTCTCTTAATTCCTTGGGCGTAGACTGGTAATAAGTCCTTGCAAGGATCAGGTTCCATACATTTACGGCTCCCGGAAGAAGAATCGCCCATATGGTATTTACCATATGCAACTGGTTTATAAGAATAAAGGTGGGGATCATACCGCCGTTAAAAAACATGGTAATAACAAAAATAATATTAAAAAACTTTCTTCCCACAAATTCTTTCTTGGACATAGGATAGGCTGCCAGCAAAGTAATAAAGACAGAAATCAAAGTAAATGCCGCAGAATAAAAGAGCGAATTGGCAAAGCCTCTCCAGATCATATCGTTTTCCAGGACTCTGCGGTAGGCATCTGCCGTCCAGTCCTTAAAATGAAAACTGATCCCTTGATTATTCAGCACATTGGGATCCATAAAGGAAGCGATCACCACATATACCAGGGGAACGGCAATAGCCAGGACAAAAAGCCCCAGTAAGGTATAGCCTGCTGCCAGAATCACTTTATCTGCAGTTCCCAGCTTGATCTTTATACGATTTTCCATTTTCACCCCTCCTATAATCCTTCGCCTTCATTCAGCTTAGACACTACAAAATTAACCACGATAAGCAGGATCACATTAATTACAGAATTAAACAGGCCTACAGCAGTGGAATATCCGTAATCTCCGTTTAACAGACCGATACGATATACATAGGTAGAAAGGATCTCAGAAGCAGGAAGGTTCATATCTGTCTGCAGTGCGTAAGCTTTTTCGAATCCGATGCTCATAATGTTTCCGGCCTGAAGGATAAACTGTATCACAATGATGTTCTTGATCGCCGGCAGTTCCACATACCATATCTGCTGAAGGACATTCGCGCCGTCAACAATGGCAGCCTCTTCCAGATCTTTGCTGGCATTGGACAGTGCGGCGGTATACATAATGGAAGCCCATCCTGCTGCCTGCCAGATACCGCTGGCAATATAAATCGTTCTGAAGGCGGAAGGCATGGTCATCCAGTTAGTGTCAATTCCCAGAACCTGGTTGATAGGACCCACAGGGGAAAGGAACATTCTCACCATACCGCACAGGACGATGACAGAAATAAAATTCGGTGCATAGATCAAAAGCTGGATCTTCTTTTTTATTCCGGTCCTTCTGATCCTGTTCAAAAGCAGTGCCAGGATAATGGGAATAGGGAATCCCCATAAAAGTCCGTATATACTTAACTTCAGGGTATTCAACAGATAACTCATAAAATCCGGCGAAGACAAAAATCTTCGGAAATAATCAAGCCCCACCCAAGGACTTCCCAGAACACCTTCAATAACATTATAATCTTCAAATGCGATCAGCACGCCGCCCATGGGGAAATATTTGAATATAATAGTCAGCAGCAGCGCCGGCAGTAAAAAAATCAGATAAAGCTGCCAGTTTTTCTTTACATATTTCCATTTTCCTGTCAGTTTTTCAGCTGTACTCTGCTGCGGCTTTCCACAGGTCTTTACCTTCATAAAACGCTCTCCTTTCTTTTTCTGCTCCTTGTTTTTTTGAAATATGAAACGTTTCATTTATTTGTGATTTCAATATAATATTATACCTGTACCAAGTCAAGTATTTTTCTGCCTTTTTTAGATATTTAGTATATTTTTACAATTTTAATCTCTGATTTTTATACATTATTTTTGTTGTAACGTTTCATTTTTTCTTTTATACTATATTAGAACAGACTTGTTCTATCATCCTAGGGCATGTTTGAAAATTGCTTTCTGCAATCTGTAATCTGAAACTGGATAAGGAGTGAATGAAATATTGAAATCCACCCACACGCCTACTATGAAAGATGTAGCCGCAAGAGCCGGTGTCTCTTTAGGAACCGTCTCCAAGGTAATCAACCATATACCTGTAGGAGAAAAAAACAGAGAAAAAGTAAATCTGGCAATAAAAGAATTAGGCTATAAAGTAAACACTTACGCCAGAGGCCTGAAAACCCAGGAAACAAAAATGATCGCCCTGATCGTTCCTGATACCACAAATCCTTTCTACGCGAGATTTACCCAGTATGTGGAAAAAAAACTGTACGAAAAAGGCTATAAACTGATTCTGTGCTGCGCCAACGGAATTCCGGAAAAAGAGATCGGATATCTCAACCTGGCTTCCCAGAACAAAGCCGACGGGATCATTGCCCTTACTTATACTGACGTAAGTTCCTTTATACCCGCACAGATCCCCATTGTTTCTTTTGACCGCTATTTTGAAAATCATCCGGTTCCCTTGGTTGCTTCTGATAATTTTCAGGGCGGCTTCCAGGGAACCAAAAAACTGTGGGAGCTTGGCTGCCGCCGTCCTGTCTTTATCCGTTTCCGTTCAAAATTCTCCAGTGAAACAGACAAACGGCTGGAGGGCTATCTTGCCGCCTGCAAGGAACTGAATCTTCCTTCGGACTGTCTGGATCTGACCGATCCTCCGGACATCGACGCTTCCCTAAAGGCTTATCTGGAAGACCACAAAGACAGCCGCGGAAAGCTTACGCTGGACGGAATCTTTGCCAATACAGATCATCAGGCATACCATGCTATGAAAATCTTAAACCAAATGGGATACAGAATTCCGGAAGATGTGCAGATTCTGGGATTTGACGGTATAAGGAAATACGGCATAGATGACAGCGCGCTCTACGTCTCCTCCATGTGCCAGCCGGTAGAAGACCTGGCGTATCTCTGTGTGGAAATTCTGCTAAAAAAGAAAGAGGGCGGCGTGGTTCCCAGCCTTTCCCTCTTACCGGTCACTTATGAATACGGAGGAACCACCCGCCAGTCAAATACCCCGATGCAAGCATACGGGGCATCAAGCGAGCAGCAATGCAAGCATCGGGGTATCTGACCCTCGCGGCAATCGCCAAATGGACATGCGCGCATGTCCGCTTGGCTCATTGCTCGCAGGAATAAAAATCCCCTCTGAAAAACGCTGAAAAATCCGGAACTGTTTCCATTCCACAGTCCCGGATTTTTTTATTTACTCAGCCCAAACTCCTCTGCCAGGGCTTTGAATCCCGGCATAGCGTTTAGGATCGTCTCGTAAGCAACACAGTAGGCAATCCTCACATATCCCGGACAGGCAAAAGAGGAACCTGGCACAATAAGAATCCTGTGTTTTTTTGCCGCTTCGCAGAAAACCTTTTCGTCCTCTACCGGAGATTTTACAAAAAGATAAAATGCTCCCTGAGGTTTGATGCAGGAAAAACCCAGTTTCTTAAGCCCTTCATAGATAGCTTCCCTGTTCCTGTCATAATACGGGACATCTGCCTTTGCATCCAGACATTTCGCCACTGCTTTCTGCATAAGAGAAGGCGCATTGACAAAGCCCAGGATCCTGGTGGCAACATTGGCTCCTGCCTGAATGTCTGCTGCGTCTGCAGCCTCATCCGGAATCACCAGATAGCCGATGCGCTCTCCCGGAAGGGAAAGCGATTTGCTGAAGGAATATCCAACAATAGTATTCTCATAATACTTAGTGAGATAAGGAACCTCTGCCCCGTCATAGGCAAGTTCCCGGTATGGTTCGTCGGAGATCAGGTAAATATCTGTGCCGTATTCTTCCTCTTTCTTCCTGAACAGATGCGCCATCTTTCGGATTGTCTCCTCTGAGTAGATTACACCCGTAGGATTGTTGGGGGAATTGACGATCACTGCCCTGGTCCTGGATGTGATTTTTTCTCCCATTTCCTTTAAATTGGGCTGGAAAGTTTCCGTATCCGAGCTTACCACCACCACTTTCCCCTCATAATTAGCCACATAAGAATTATACTCTCCGAAATAAGGAGCGATTACCAGTACCTCATCTCCAGGATTTAAGAGGGTCTTCAGGATCACATTCAGTCCCCCGGCAGCCCCTACAGTCATAATAATGTTTTCTTCATGAAAAGAAGTTCCGAACCTCTTGTTCAGGGACTGCGCCACTGCCTGTCTCACATCTTCATACCCGCTGTTGCTCATATATCCGTGGAGAATCACCGGATCTTCCCTTTCCAGTTCTTCCACAATCGCTTTTTTCACTTCTGCCGGAGCAGGCACATTGGGATTGCCCAGACTGAAATCATAGACATTCTCTGCCCCATACTGTTCTGCCAGTTTCTTTCCTTCTTCAAACATCGCCCGGATTGCAGAACTGTTCTTTACCAGGTGCGCCATTTTCTCTGCTATCATTGTTTTTTCCGTCCTTTCCATACTGCTTTTCGTTCATTATACTCTCTTCCCTTTAGAATATCAACGTGTTAGAGTATTTTCCAGCCTGCTCCTGGCTGTATCATTTTCTCAGACTCTCAGGCAAAGGACAATTGATACAGGCTGCTGTAAATACCGCCTTTTTGCATCAGCTCTTCATGGGTTCCCTCTTCAGCGATTCCATCGTCAGTAAGCACTAATATCCTCTGCGCTTTTCGGATGGTAGACAGCCTGTGGGCAATCACAAAGGTAGTTCTGTCCTTGGCCAGTTCTTCCAGGGACTGCTGCACAATCTTCTCACTTTCGTTATCCAAAGCTGAGGTGGCTTCATCGAAAATCAGGATAGGCGGATTTTTCAGAAATACTCTGGCAATAGAAAGCCTCTGCTTCTGCCCGCCGGACAGCTTCACTCCTCTCTGCCCGATATCGGTATCATAACCGTTTTCCAGCTCCATGATAAAGTCATGGGCATTTGCAGCCTTTGCGGCACGCAGGACCTCCTCGTCTGTGGCATCCGGCTTTCCGTAACGAATGTTTTCCATCACTGTTCCGGCAAAAAGATACACATCCTGCTGCACAATACCAATGTGGTTTCTCAGGCTGTTCAGCTGGATTTTCCTGATATCCTGGCCATCCAGAAGTACCCTTCCTTCCGTCACATCATAAAATCTTGGAATCAGGCTGCACAGAGTTGTTTTTCCCGCGCCCGAGCTTCCCACCAGCGCCACATATTCTCCGGATTTTACTTTCAGATTCACATGATCCAGAACTTTCTCCTGATTTCCCTCATAGGAGAAGGAAACATTCTCAAATGTAATCTCGCCTTTTACCTCTCCTAACTCCACAGCGTCCGGCTCATCTTTGATATCCGGTGCGATCGCCATGATTTCCAGAAACCGGCTGTAGCCGCTGTAGCCGTTCTGAAACTGTTCCGTAAAAGTAATCAGTTTCTTCACCGGATCCGTAAAATTATTAATATACAGAAGTACTGTTACCAGATCTTCCACCGGCATCTCACCTTTCATCAGGAAAAATGCTCCTGCAAGAAGGACAAAGATGGTGATCAAGGTGGTAAATGCTCCCATACCGGAATTGTAACCGCCCATGTATTTATAGCTCAGTTTTTTTGCGTCTACGAACCTGTCATTGCCCTGGCGGAATTTTTTCATCTCTACCTTTTCATTAGCAAACGATTTCACCACACGAATTCCGGAAAGACTGTCTTCGATCTGGGTGTTGATATCTGCGATCCGCGCCCTGTTCTCCCGGAAAGCTTTCTTCATTTTCCGATTGAAGATCACTGCATAGATCACCAGGAAGGGCACCAGAACAAATGCCGCCAGCCCAAGTTTTACATTGATAAACATCAGGATCACAAAGGTTCCCACAAATTTGATCACAGAAATTACCAGATCTTCCGGTCCGTGATGGAGCAGCTCACTGATATCAAACAAATCTGCAGTAATGCGTGACAGCAGATGCCCTACTTTCTGATTATCAAAAAAAGCAAAGGACAGCTTCTGATAATGGCTGAAGATCTCATTTCGCATATCACGTTCTATACGTGCGCCCATAATATGTCCGTAATAAGCAATATAAAAGTTGCAGAATGCCTCGATCAGCACCAGAACGATCATAAAGACTCCCAGCTTCACAATAATCCCTGTTGCCCGTTCTGCCGACATCTGTACAATATTAGTAGTAATGTACCTTACGATCAGCGGAATCACCAAAGTAATAGCGGCTCCCAGAATCGCAAAAAACATGTCAGAAAAAAACAGACCTTTATAGGGTTTGTAGTACCCGGCAAGGCGTTTCAGTGTTTTTCCCATAGCTATTTTTCTCCTTCGTTTTTTCTTCCCTCTGATTATACTCAGATTTTGTCTTTCTGGCAATGTAATTTTCCTTCCATAATTTTCCCGCAGTTCATCGTCTGTGTTGGAGTCCCGTCATTACACCGGAAAGCTGTCTCTTAAACATAATGCTCCATATCCTTCCTCCGGATTGGGATATTCCTCCCCCGGAAGTCTCCTGGCCCCCCTCCGCAGATACGCTTTCACCTTTTCTCCGTATAAAAAAGGGTCATTTTTCTCCACAATCCCCCACTGCATCATAAGTGCTGCTGCCCCTGTAACGAAAGGCGCTGCAAAAGAAGTTCCTGTCCGCGTTCCGTAACCGCCTCCCGGTGCGGCTGTCATGATCCCCACCCCCGGGGCTGTGATATCCGGCTTTACCTCATTGCTGACTCTGGTAAATCCTCTGCCGGAAAAATCCGCATAAGAAAAATACCTGGAATTGTAAGCGCCCACGGAAATTGCTTTTCGTGCTGTGGAGGGAATAGTCATCGTAGTCTGTACACTGGGAAAAAGAAATTTTGTTCCTTCCCCCAGCACACCGCCCCCCGGAAGCCACAAATCCACTGTGCCGTCCACAATCTTCCCCGGAATCAGCCGTATTCTCCAGGTTCCGCTGTCAATATACTGATTTTGAGGAAGAAATTCCACATAAATTTCCTGAGAAAGACTGAAGGGTGCCGGTTTTCCATAGTAGATTAAAATCTCTGTTGTACCAAGAAGAAACCTCTGGGGACCCAGGATTTCCTGAAAAGGTCCTGCCTGCTCCCCGTTGGGGTGTATCAGGATGATCTCTATCTGATCCACATATTGTTTCCACACCTGTACATTCATGGAAGTCTCGTAATTGTCCACCGCAAGCTCCACATCCACCGTCTCCCTGACCGTCTCCCTGGTATGAAGAGCTTCACTTCCTTCATTTCCTGTTCCTATACAGATCACATTTCTTCCCACTGCCGCCGCTGCATCAATATAGGTCTCCAGCAGAGACTCTCCGCTGTGAGAGCCATAATTGTTGCCGAAACTAAGATTCACCGCCGCAGGCATGCCCATGGCTGCCGCCTGCCGTATGGCATAATCAATCCCCTGCATCAGCTCTGTCGTCCTCGGAAAACCTCCCTGTACAGGAGTCCCCAGTTTCACCGCCAGCAGAGGACTTTCATATGCCACTCCTCTGTAGACGCCCTGAGAAGCGGTTCCGTTTCCTGCTGCAATCCCCATGACACCCGTTCCATGTCCGCTTAAATCTCTGCTGGGCACCATCTGTTCTCTTTCCTGCCGATTAGGTGCCCGGAGGGCTTCATCAATCTGCTCCTTTGTATATTCTGTTCCAATGAAATATCCCTCCGGAGGACTGCCAGGAACACTTTGATCCCACAGTTTCAGAATCCTGGTTGTCCCGTCCGGATTGCGAAAATCCGGATGAGCATAGTCAATGCCGGAATCTATGCAGGCTACCAGAATTCCTTTTCCCGTAAGCGGTATGCCAAGGGGGGAAAACTCGCTCTGCACCGAACTCATGCAGGATGCACTTTTCCCCTGATTTACTGCAAAGAACAGATTTTTCGGTTTTTCTATATATTCAATCTCCGGATATTCTGAAAGCCTTTCAATGCGGCTCTCCGGGACTGTAAGAACAGCAAAATTATTTAAAAGTTCCACCACCTGTATGCCGGGGTCCAGGATTTCCTTTAAATTTCCCGTATACTTCACAATCAGCTCCCAGGTGTTTTCCTGACTGTCATATCCCACATTCAGCTGCTGGGATTTCGTTCTCTCAGAAGGCGATGCATCCAATGCCAGATTTAAAAGATTTTCCAGTTTCTGATCTTCCATGAACTCATACTTTCAGTCATAATTTTCTATATTTTATGTCCTGAAAGAAAAAATATGCCCCTTTGCCCTCTGCCGCTTCCGGCATTCAGGCAAAGGAGCATTCCTTATATCTGCGGAGAATACAGGTTGCCTTCTCCCTTTCTCACAAATCCATATAATGTAATTCCGTGATCTCTTGCTGCTTTTATAGCTTCGTCTGTGACAGCGGCCCTGGAAACCACTGTTTTGATCCCACTCTTTACGATTTTTCCCATATAATCCCCGGAAACTCTTCCTGTTGTAAAAACCACTGCCTCCCCAAAATCAATTTGTTTTTTCAGCCCATATCCGATTATTTTATCCAGGGCATTATGCCTTCCGATATCCTCTCTTCTGCACAAAATTTCTCCTCTCCGGTATAAAACACAGGCATGGGCACAGCCTGTGTCTGTAAACAAAGGACCGGGATCAGAAAAAATTTTCTCTGCCGTCTGAAATAAATCTGCCGGGTCATCTGCCTTTCCCTGTTTTTTTTCTGCCTGCTTCTTACTCTCCCATGTTCTGACTGTCTGCACCTGTATTTCTCCCTTTTCAGGAAAAACTTCCACCTTTTCTGCCTGGGCTGCATTTTCAATACAGCCATGGAAAAAAAGCTGCCCCAGCACCAGATCCTCCAGATTCTCCGGCGTACAGTTTACAGAGAAACAGTCTCCCTCTGCAGTTTTTATAAGGAACTGCCGTTCCGCCGCCACCTGGTCCTGGAACATACGCATTCCCTGCTGGTCAATCCTTCCAGCCTTCACATATCTTTTCGTTCCGCTGTCTCCCATTGATTTTCCTTATCTCCTCTGGTATAATAAAACAGTCTTATTTTACAGTATCCGGGCGTCGAAGGGTAACTGGTGTGCCCCCTGGTCTTCAAAACCTGTGTTGGACGTTAACTGCGCCCTGGGTGAGTTCGATTCTCACAGGCGCCCGCCAAGAATTTATATTCTGTCTGATCATATTTCTTCTTTCTGTTGCGTCAGACACTGTTTCAGCCCATTCAGCAACATTTCTTTGTCCTCCGGCATGACTGTCCGCATATCTGCGAAAATCCTGTTTTCCCTGATATAAACAATCACCGGCACCGGAAGTCTTCTTAATCGTTCCGCAAGACTTTCACAGGACTCCCTGCCGGGAACCACGGTCACTGCAAAACTGGGGATTTTTTCTCCGGGAAGGGCACCGCCTCCCATCATAGCTGCACTCTCCTCCACCCGGATTTCTCCTGAAGCTCCCGCCGCTTTAAGAGCTGCCGCAATTTCTTCTGCCTGTCTCTTTAACTCTTGCCGGCTTCTTGACAGCATCTGCAGTACAGGGATGTTTTTCTCTGCCTGCTTCTTGTCTCGATATTCCCTGAAGGTTGCCGCCAATGCCGCAGTCAGGCATTTATCAAGGCGAAGGGCGCGCATGAGAGGATGCACTTCCATTTTTCTGATATATTCTTCCCTTCCCGCAAGGATTCCCGCCTGGGGACCGCCCAGGATCTTATCTCCGGAAAAACTCACCACATCTGCCCCTTTTTTCAGTATTTCCTGAACGGAAAACTCGTGAGGAAGCCCATACTCCTCCAGATCAGTCAGAATACCGCTTCCCATATCTACCAGGACAGGCATCCCATATTTCTTCCCCAGCTGTGCCAGTTCTTCCACAGAAACTTCTTCTGTAAATCCGACAATTCTATAATTGCTTGTGTGCACTTTCAAGAGCGCACCCGTATTTTCATTAATAGCATTTTCATAATCAGAGATCCTGGTCCGGTTAGTACAGCCTGTTTCCCGTAAAACTGCGCCGCTTTGTTCCATCACTTCCGGGATACGGAAATGTCCTCCGATTTCAATCATCTCCCCGCGGGAAACAACTACCTCTTTCCCCTTTGCCAGTGCCGTAAGCATCAGGGTGACGGCAGCAGCGTTATTATTTACTGCCACAGCAGCCTGGGCGCCTGTCACTTTTTTGATCTCTTCTGCATAATGTACTGCCCTTTTGCCCCGTGTTCCCTTTTCCAGATCATATTCCAGATTGCAGTAACCTCTTGCTGCTGCCGCCATTGCGTCTGTCTGGCGCTGTCCCAGAGGCGCTCTCCCAAGATTGGTATGGAGAAGGATGCCTGTGGCGTTAAGCACAGGTTTCAGAGAATATTTTTTTTTCTGCTCTAACCTGTCTCTGATGTTGTCTCCAAGGCAGGAAAGAACCTTGTCCATCTTTTCTCCTTTTCCCTCCAGTGCCAGACTTCTCAGTGAATCCAGTTCATCGTGAACTGCCTCCACGACCAGTTCTCTCCCATATATTTCCAAAAATCCCTGTATCCCGGGATCTCTTAAAACCTTGTCGACTTTAGGTATTTTTCTGTAGTAAACATTGTTATCCATTTTCCTGCACCTGCCCTAAAACTATCTCAGGACTCTCCCCTCCTGGGTTTTCCTGGTAAATCCGTTTTTGTCAAAATGTTCCAGGAGCGCTACTGCTATCTTTCTGGAACACCCCAGTCTGTCCCTGTATTCCCCAAGGATCACCGGCTGCCGCTGTTCTGCCATCTCCCTGAATACCTCACGGGCTTTCTCATAGTATTCCCTGTGAATGCAGTATTGGCCGTCCAGCCGGATCAGCAGCCTTTTATTTAAAAGGGAAGTGAGCACTGCCGGAAATCGCTTCTGCTTTCTGTGTTCCTCTGTATACAGTGCAGTGGTCAGCGGCGCATATCCCGCATCAAGATAGTAGCTGAGGATTTCCTCCATCATGGCGTTCTCATCTTCTTTTACTACTACTTTAAATCCCTTTTTACTCATATATCCACCCTGGATTTTTATTACTTTCTGCTGCTCCAGAACAGCAAAAACATGATCTGCCGCCCCGCTGTCAGAAAGTCCCAGGCGGCTTCGTGCCTCCTCGATCCCCATGCCTTCCTGCAGGGGATACTCTTTGTGAAATTTTCCAAGAAAAGCCTCTGTTTTTTTCTGATAATACTCCAGCTCTTCTCTGTGGATATAACACTGACCGCCAAGCCAGAACAGCTTTTTCTCTTCGCAGAGCCGCTCTGCCAGATTTTTTGCTGATGCCCGGTTCAGAGAATATCTGCGGCAGATCTCCGGTATTGTGTAGAATCTTCCCCAGCTTTCCAGCACCGCAAGTTCCAGCATTTCCACAGGACTTCCTGATTCTTTGATCCTGAATTTCTCCAGAACTTTTTCGTCATTTCTGCGTTTTTTTAAAGGGCAGGCATCCAGGATCACTCCGCCACCGATGGTTTCTGCCGGAGAATAGAAACGAATGACACAGCGGTCCCACTTTTTTGCTGCAGTAATCTCCTCCAGACGAAGCTGGGCATAGCAGGACTCTCCCGGATTCAGCTCTTCCCTGTCCATAAGAATGATCTTCCCCAGAAGTTCTCTTGTACCGTGGTACACATGTACCCTGCTTCCGTTTTCTATCTTCCGCCCGGCATGTTTTAATGCCTCTGCCCTGATATCCAGCATATAAGAAGGGTACATGCTGTCCTTTAGCGCCAGGATATCGCCCCTTGAAATTTCTTCTTTCTTTTTGTCCGGAATATTCACCGCAGCCCGTTCTCCTGCATAAGCGGTGTCTCTGGGCGCCCCATGGACCTGAATGCTTCTTACTTTCACAGGAATATTCTCCGGATATAAGACCGCCTCCTGTCCCTTTTTCAGTTTTCCCTCCATAAGTGTCCCTGTAACAATCGTTCCAAATCCCTTTAGCGTAAATACACGGTCCGCAGGCAGCCTGAACTCACTCTGCTCGGCTCGTTCAGGAAGAGATTCACAGATTTGTTTCAATGTATTCTTTAAGACATCAATTCCCCGATTTTCATAAACAGATACAGGAAGGACCGGTGCATGTTCAAGGAAGGTCCCCTTTACCAGATCCTTCACATCTTCCGTGACCAGTTCCAGTAATTCCGGCTCTGCAAGATCTGTCTTGGTGATCACCACCACGCCGGTACGGATACCCAGAATAGACAGAATATCCAGATGCTCTACCGTCTGAGGCATCACACCCTCATCCGCTGCTACTGCCAGGATCGCCACATCCATGCCTCCGGCGCCTGCCAGCATATTTTTTACAAACTTTTCATGCCCCGGCACATCTATGATCCCGGCGCGTCCGCCTCCTGGAAAATCCAGATAGGCAAAACCCAGCTCAATGGTGATCCCCCGCTTTTTTTCTTCTTTTAACCGGTCTGTGTCAATTCCGGTCAGGGCCTTTATCAGACAGGTTTTTCCATGGTCTACATGCCCCGCTGTACCAATAATTACATGTCTCATCTTCTTCTCCTCGCCTGTCCATACTTAATATATAAAAAGTCCCCTGCACGTTCCTATAGAGGAAAGAAGCAGTGCAACCGGCTGATTACACTGCTTCCTTATTTTTCTCCTACTTTTCTATACAATAAGCAGTATGCAGAAGATGGTGTGCAATATGACTGTTGGGTTCTTCCAGAAATTCCTCATAAATCTTCTTGATTGCCGGATTCTCATGAGATTTCCGATAGGGAAGCTGCTTATCATGGGCAAACGTGGACGCCCTTCTGGCACGATATGCCTCTTCTCTGTCCGTATCCATCAGAAGCTTCGGCTGTCCGCCGCCGCTGACACAGCCCTCGGGACATGTCATCACTTCAATAAAGTCCAGATTCAGAGTCCCCATCTTTACCGCTTCCAGTACAGGGATCACATTTTTCAGTCCTGTGACCACTCCCACCTTCAGCTCTATCTCTCCTACTTTTATAGTAGATGTACGGAAGCCCTGGGTTCCCCTGACTGCTGTCACTTCCAGATCCGGAATGGGCTCCCCTGTTACCAGTTCATATCCGGTACGGATAGCGGCCTCCATTACACCGCCTGTTACACCAAATATAGTGCCTGCCCCTGTATAAAGACCAAAAGGCTGATCAAAGGGGATATCCTCAAGATTGTTCCAGTCGATTCCCTGTTCCTTAATAAACCATGCGAGATCTCTGGTTGTGATGACAACATCTACATCCTGGTAACCGCTGTCCCTCATCTCAGGACGTTCACACTCAAACTCTTTGCAGGTACAGGGCATCACAGCCACACTGTAGATTTTGGATCCGTCAAGATTTTCCAGAGAAGCACCATAGCTTTTAAATACTGCTCCTCCCATCTGCTGAGGACTTTTGGCCGTAGAAAGATGATCCTTTAATTCCGGATATGTGTTTTCCAGAAATTTTACCCAGGCAGGACAGCAGGAAGTGAACATAGGCAGCACGCCGCCCTCCGTCACTCGTTTCACCAGTTCTGTTCCCTCTTCCATAATGGTCAGATCCGCCGGGAAATTGGTATCATAAATCCTGTCAAATCCCAGCGCCCGGAGAGCGGCTGCAAGTTTTCCCGGAGTCAGGCTTCCCAGTTCCTCTCCGAACTCCTCTGCAATGGCTACTCTCACAGCAGGCGCACACTGAACGACGGTGAATTTCTCCTTGTCCGCAATGGCCGCCTTTACTTTATCCAGATTGCATACCGCATGTGCAGCAAATAAAGGTTCCTGCACACTGTCCGGAATATGCCTTTCTTTTTTTACCTTTTCATATGCTTCTTTTCCATGCGTCAGGATAGAAACATAAGATTTACACTTCTGCACGCACTGTCCGCACATGACACAGCGGCTTTCATCAATGGTCTGGGGCTGCCCCTGTTCTCCCACAATGGCATAGGCAGGACAGACCTCAGCGCACTCACGGCAGCCGGTACAAATATTTTTGTCAATCGCTACTATCATGCATTTGCCCTCCCTTATCTCCAGTTTTTGGTCAGAAGCAGTGCCTCAGCCGCTCTGATATTCTTCTCTTCCCGCTCTGCCTCCGGATCCACGATCCTCAAAGCCTCATGAGGACAGACCCTGACACATGCCGGTCCGCCCTCAATGCCCTGGCAGAGATCACATTTGCAGGCAAAAACCTTTGGCTCCGGGGACATAGGCTGTGCCACCACACGCCCGTTTTTCGCATAAGGAAGAAGGGCAATGGCGCCGAAAGGACAGGCCTGCATACAGTCTTTGCACCCGATGCACTTCTCAGGATCTACAATGACCTGATGATCGGTACGGCTGATGGCGCCTTTGGTGCAGGCATTCAGGCACGGCGCATCTTCACAGTGTTTACACTGAACAGGCATACAGCCTTTTTCAAATTTTGTAAGGAATAATCGGGGAGTCACGGGAACTGTGACGGTCCCTACTGTCTTTCCCGTCTGATTCTGCTGCCGGCTGTGGACTGTGAAGCATGCCACCTCACAGGCCTTGCAGCCGGTACATTTCGTACTGTCTCCCAATACGAAAGACCCTAATTCTTTTCTCATAATAGCCTCCTATTCAGCTTTGGCTCCTACTCCTGGGGATAATTTTCCGAAAAGGCGTTCAAAGCTGCCTTTTTCCGCTTAGCCTCTGCCGCCTCCTCCAGTTCTTCTTCTGTCACCAGGGTCAGTGCCTCTGTGGGGCATACCCGGACACATGCCGGTCCGCCCGGAAGTCCTGTGCACAGGTCACACTTATTAGCCACCTTTTTTTCCGTACCGTCTGCCTGGAATTTTCCTGCCACAGGAACCATATTGATGGCACCGAAGGGACAGGCATCCATGCAGGACTTGCAGCCCATACATTTATCTGTGTCAATGACAACGCAGTGATCCTTCTGGGAAATGGCTCCCACAGGACAGACTGCCATACAGGCAGGATTCTCACAATGCTTGCACTGCACCGGAACACTTAAGGCAGCCGTTTTCACCATATGTAACTTGGGATTGAAGGTATATGAATCCGGGTCGATTTCAAATATGCGCTTACCCTCATGAGCCACCACACATCCGATCATACAGGTCCTGCATCCTATGCAAAGATCCGGATTGCCTTTTACAAAATAATTCATGCCTTCGCCCCCTTTCCCGTATGGATTCCCATCTGGGCGCGAATATCCTCATACAGTTCCTGAACGTGCCGCTCAGCCCACTCCTGGTCTTCTATCTTTTCCACCCGGCATGCACAGTATTTGTATTCCGGTGTGTTGCTGACAGGATCCAGTTCTGCTATGGTAAGCTCATTGCAGGCACCGATCCACCACTGATAGGTCATATAAGTGGCACCGGGAGTGACTCTGTCTGTAGGAAGACATCTGGTAATACAATACCCTCTCTTGGACAGGATTTTTACAAGTTCGCCTTTCTTCAGCCCAAGGCGTCTGCAGTCTTCTGTATTCATCTGTACCCAGCCCGGCTCGTCTTCCAGATTCCGCAGGGTACGGCAGTTTCCTGTCATAGTCCTTACAGAATAATGCCCTACCTCACGCACCGTAGACAGTGTCATTGGATACTGCTCATTTTCCTTTTCCAAAGGCGGGTGCCACTGTGTTCCATAAAACAGTGCCTTCTGGTCTGCTGTGGCAAATTTGCCGTCCTTATGCAGGTAAGGAGTTCCCTTATCCTCCATGGATTTATCCCGGCAGGGCCACTGGACACATCCGTATTTTTCCATTTTCTCATAGGTTGCCCCCTGGAAGCTTGGGCACAGATCAATCAGCTCGTTCCAGATCTCCTCTGTATTTTTATATTCCATAGGATATCCCATAGCGGTAGAGATTTCCGCTATGATCTGCCAGTCCGGTTTCAGATCACCCTCCGGCTCTACCAGCTTTCGGATTCTCTGGAAGCCTCTGTCTGCACAGGTGTATACACCCTCATTCTCTCCCCATCCAGTTGCCGGAAGGATGACATCTGCATACAATCCTGTCTTATTCATATAAATATCCTGCATCACTACAAAGTCACATTTATCAAGAGCTTCCCTTACCTCTGCAAGGTCAGGATCTGACTGTGCCGGGTCTTCCCCGAAAATATAGTATGCATGGATTCTCTTGCTTTCGTCCTTTTCATGAAGGATGCGGCGCGGTACATGAGTGATGGGACATCCCACCTTATCCGGAAGAGAAACTCCCCACGCCTTTTCAAATTTCTCTCTGCTCTTGGGATCTGTGACATTCTGATATCCCGGATAGGAATTAGGCAAAGCCCCCATATCACAGGCACCCTGCACGTTGTTCTGCCCGCGAACCGGTCCGATTCCCATGGCAGGTCCTCCGAAGTTTCCTGTCATCAGAGCCAGGTTTGCCAGCCCCTTTACTACATCCACTGCCTGTGAAAACTGACAGACTCCCATACCATAAAGGATCATTGCCGGCTTGGTAGTTGCGTACAGTCTTGCAGCCCTGCGGATTTCCTCTGCCGGGACATGCGTGATGGGCTCTGCATATTCCGGAGTATATTCTTTGATTACTTCGATAAACTCATCGTAGCCTTTTGTGTGTTCGCGTATAAATGCATCGTCTGTAAGACCCTCACTCCAGATAACATTTGCTATGGCATTAACCAGGGCAAGGTTTGACCCTCCCTTTAACTGCAGATGTATATCGGAGATACGCGCGGTCTCCGTCACGCGGGGATCCACGCAGATAATTTTCATTCCCTTTTGTTTTCCGCGTACAATACGCCTTGCAACAATCGGATGTGAGTCGGCTCCATTGTAGCCGAAACATAAAAGACATCCCGAATCTTCAATTTCGGGGATTCCCATAGACATTGCGCCAGAACCTAAAGAGTACAGTAGACCCGCTACCGATGGCGCATGTCATATTCGGGCACAATGGTCTACATTGTTGGTGCCGATACATGCTCTCATAAATTTCTGCATCAGATAGTTTGCTTCATTTCCCGCTCCCCGGGCTGAGCCTGTACCCATAATGGCATCCGGACCATATTTCTCCTTGATCTCTGTAAGTCTTTTGGCAACATAAGAAATTGCCTCATCCCAGGACACCTCTACAAGAGGAGATTTCTTTCCTCCTTTTCGGATCATGGGCTTGCGCAGACGCTTTGTCAGGATCTGGGGATCATTGAGATAATCCCAGCCATAATGCCCTTTCAGGCAGAGTGTTCCCGCATTGGTCCTTCCGTCTGCCGGAACCGCTTCCACAATCTTGTTGGCGTCCGTGTCCACGGTAAAACTAATCTGACAGCCTGCACCGCAATAGGGACAGGTTGTCTGGACCTGTTTTAAATTCATGGTCGTTCCCTCCTTTTAACAGCTACACCTTTATCTAGTTCCCTGGATACCCCGGAATTTTTCCGGGCAGCATCCATAAGTTCCTGAAAATATTTTATCACCAATACTTCGCAGCTACAACAGAAACCCGGATTTTTCCTGTTTTTCATCTTCCGGTATATTTCCGTGCATCTCCTGCTCCAGAATGTCTGCACATCTCCTGACTTCCCTCATCCCCAATACAGGAATCCCCGGGATTTTCAAGCTGGTATCTGTAACCAGCCCCAGCATGTTCCGGGGATTGCAGATGCTTTCACATGAGACTCCTTTTCTTACCAGTTCGAATTTGGGAAGCAGGGAATCTTTCATGCCCTCCACCAGGATCATATCTGCCTCCCCAAACAGGTTAAAAAGTGTTTCCAGTTCCACCTCGGTCTCCTGCTTTACAGCCATCCATTTGTTTTTCGAAAATACACAGGTCCCATATGCTCCCGCCTTCTGCATCCGGAAGGTATCTGTTCCCTCTGTATCCGCCTGGAAGTCATGTCCGTCATGTTTCACAACAGCCACTCTGTATCCCCGGCAGTTCAGCTCTTTCACCAGTTTTTCCAGAAACGTGGTCTTCCCGGAATTTTTCACGCCGCATACTGCCGCCGCATAGGGCTTTCTTAAAGCAGCCATACTGTTACATGTTCCCCTTTCTTTATAGGATCTGTCCCTGCCGGGATATCCAGAAGACAGTTGGAGCTTCTGAGCGTTCCAATAGCTCCGGAAGAATAAATTCCCTCCGGCAGGCTGACTTCTCCCTCCCTGTATACAGCCCGCACAAAACGGCGCACTCTGCTTTTCTTGGGAAATTCCGCTGCCATGATTCCCTGTCTCTTTTCCATAGAAAACCTTTCCGATCCTGTCATGGCTTTCAGCATGGGGCGCAGGAGCATCTCCAGATTTGCCATTGTCCCAAATGGATTTCCGGAAAGAGACAAAATCAGGGTTTTCCCGTATACGGAAAAAATTGTAGGCATTCCCGGCTGCATTTTTATACGCCAGAATATCTTCTCTGCCCCCATGCGCGCAAGGGCTCCATGGAGAATATCCTTCTTCCCTACAGACACACCTCCTGTGGTCAGGATCACATCTGCATCCCTGCAGGCATGAAGGAGTTTATCCGCAAGAATCTCCTCATCATCACCCACATGCTCTACGGACAGCGGCTGGATTCCCAGTTCTTTCAGCCTTGCCTCTGTCATGATCCCATTGGAATCATAAATTTTTCCCGGCAGAAGCGGATTGCCCGGCATAACCAGCTCATCCCCTGTAGTAAAAATGCGAATAGCTGGTTTTCGGTACACTTTCACCCGGGTATAACCCAATCCTGACAAAATTCCCTGCTCAGCAAAGGTAAGGGTGGTTCCCTTCTTTAACAGAAGCTTTCCCTTCTGGTAATCTTCTCCCTGGAAACAATAATTGTCCCAGGCTTTCTGTTCTTTATAGATCAGAACCTCCTCTTCCCCGCAGTCAGTATCTTCCTGCCTGACGGCAGTATCCGCTCCCTGAGGAAACGGGGCCCCTGTCATGATCCGGTAAGCTTCTCCCGTCTTTACGGTACAGATCTGTCCGTTATCACCGGCATAGATACAGCCCGTCACTTTCAGACTTACAGGTTTCTCCTGCGCCGCTCCTTCAAGATCCTCTGCCCTTACAGCATATCCGTCTACGGGAGAGCGTGGAAAAGGCGGGTTATCCAGGGAAGCAGCAATGTCTTCTGCCAATACATATCCCCCCGCATTATTTACTTCCAGTTCTTCTATATCCTGGATTTTCTGTATCCGCTGCTGGATAAGTTCCCGGGCATGTTCCAGTGTAATCTCTCTCCACATTTTCTGCTCCCCCATTTCATGTTCTAAAACAGCATGGTATGTCTGAGGCGTATTGATATTTTCTGCCTGCCACGCCTCTATTTCCGTCTGAAAAATCCTGTATCCCTTTTTTTTCAGTACAGAAAACACAGATGCCGGATGATCTTGAACAGCCTCCCCGATCTCTTCCTGCATGTTCACAGGATAAATACCGATAAGCGGTTCTGTCCTGTCTCCATGAGAGAGCAGCAGAGGTATTTCCCGCTCTCCTCGCTTCATCATTTCTCTGTGAAAAGAAAGAAGATTCTGCAGAACTTCCAGAGGAATCTGTGGTACATCCACAGGAAGTACCAGGCAATAATCTGTCTGCATCTCTCTCATGCATGCATGCATTCCCCCCAGCGGACCTCTGTCCTTATAATAGTCCTGAACAACCCTTACACCTTCCAGATTGCTATCATGTCCGGACAAAAACTTTTTCTTGATCCCAAGCTGTTCTGCCTTCTCCAACAGATTTTCCATAAAAGTCCTGCCCAGGTAAGAAAGTTCTGCTTTATCTGTCCCCATCCTGCTGCTTCTCCCGCCTGCAAGCAGCAGAAGAGAATAGTCTTCTTTTATCTTGTCCATAGCTTTCACCCGCACCTTCATCCTGTATAGTAAAAAAATGCCGTTTTCTCATCTATTTGGATGAGCCGCGGCACTTCTTTTCTGCTGTTTCTTCTGTCTGATTATTTTTCTTTCGAAATCAAATGATAAGGAAACGCTACAAAAACAATAGCCCCTATCATATTTCCCAAAGTTGCAAGCAGTACATTGTAGCAATATTGTCCGATACCTGTCATACCGTTTGCCACTGCCACGCCGATGACACTCATATTTGCGATGCTGTGCTCAAACCCGGATACCATAAATACGAAAATACACCAGAAGATCATAATCAGTTTTCCGGTCTCTGATTTCATCTTAACAGAGCACCATACAGCAAGGCAGACAAGAATGTTACAAAGCACGGCTCTTGCCAGCAGGGACACCGGATCCAGTCCCACCTTTGTGGCTGCGATCTGTCCGAAATATGCTGCTGTATCTCCGCTGGGAATTCCTGTCAGCTGGAACATTACTACTGAGAGCAGTGAGCCGATCAGATTGCCGATCCAGCAAATGACCCAAAGCTTTACGGTATCACTCCAGCTTACTTTCTTCCGAAAAGCCGCTGCTGCCATAACGAAATTATTACCTGTAAATAACTCAGCCCCGGCCATAACTACCAGGCTCAGCGCAGATGCAAACGCAAACGCCTGCGCCGCCTTTGTCCAGGAAGCAGCTTCTCCCGCTGAAATAACAGAACCTAATGTAAATGCTACAAAGCTTCCAAAGGAAATAAACATACCTGCAACCATTGCTGCCACAAAATATCCTGCCAGGTTGTTTTTTAACAGTTTATTCTTATTTACCCCGGCACTGCAGACCGCATTATACTCATCTTGAAACATATTATCTCGTCCCTTCCAGATTTCTCCCTTAAGTCTCAGGACGCCTGTTCTTCACAGACGTCCTCCGTTATTATGCATACCCTGGAAAAGTCTGCTGTGTCAGACTCTGCATGTAATTTAGAACAGGCCGGAAATCTTGCCTGTATCGTCTACATCAATCCTCTCTGCAGCCGGTACTTTCGGCAGACCTGGCATGGTCATGATCTCTCCTGTCAGAGCTACCACAAATCCTGCCCAGTCATTTGGCTCTTCTACCAGACGGATCACTTCTTTTGCCAGTGCGATACCGCCTTCCCCGCCTTTTGCCCATACTTCAGACAGTGCTACGTTTACACCCAGCTCTTTACATTTCTGCTCTACCAGATCAAGCTCTGCCTTGGTATCCGTCGGGAATGCGTTGATCGCTACGACACATGGAAGTTTGTATACATTTTTGATGTTGCTTACATGTTTCAGTAAGTTTGGCAGTCCTTTTTCCAGTGCTTCCAGGTTCTCATTATTTAAATCTGCCTTCGGAACACCGCCGTTGTATTTCAGCGCACGCACGGTTGCCACGATAACGACTGCATTTGGTGTCAGGTGCGCACATAGCGCCTTCTGCGTGAAGGTCATGAGCAGTAACCGGTTTCTGTTCGGAAACTTTTCCGTAAGTATAGCCTACGATGATCCTTCCCAGTCTTTCCTTTAAGTCTGTGATGTCCTTTGCCAGACACAGAACTGCCATGATCTCAGATGCAACGGTGATGTCATATCCGTCTTCTCTTGGCATTCCGTTGGTCTTTCCGCCTAAACCGTCTACTACGAAACGAAGCTGGCGGTCATTCATATCCACGCATCTTCTCCAGGTGATCTTTCTTGGGTCAATATTTAATTCATTTCCCTGATAGATGTGATTGTCCAGCATTGCTGCCAGCAGGTTGTTTGCTGCGCCGATCGCATGGAAATCTCCTGTAAAATGCAGGTTGATGTCTTCCATAGGAACCACCTGTGCGTATCCGCCGCCTGCCGCGCCGCCTTTTACTCCGAAGACCGGTCCCAAAGAAGGCTCACGGAGCGCTACCATAACCTTTTTGCCCAGCTTCTGCATACCGTCAGCAAGACCTACCGTTGTGGTGGTCTTTCCTTCTCCTGCCGGTGTTGGGTTGATCGCTGTGACCAGGATCAGTTTTCCGTTGGGAGCATCAGATTCCTTTAATAAGTTGTAGTCAATTTTTGCTTTGTACTTTCCGTACTGTTCCAGATACTTTTCGTCGATCCCTGCTTTTTCCGCAATCTTAAAAATAATGTTCTCAGCCCTTCTTTCAATTCCTCTCCAGAGTTGAAAAAAAGGCAACATCTGCTATTTGCAAATGTTGCCCAGACGGTCGGCTTTGGTTTATGGATTCTGATTCCCCTGTGGTTATCCACATTATCCGTCAGTAATCAGAACCTTTTCAGCAACAGCAAATATTGTTTTGATTTTTTCTGCTTTTGCCTCTATTTCCTGTCACTTACTATGCCTTTAATCTACCACAAATTTATTTCTCTGTCAATCTGTCGAAATAAAGTTTGTGATTTTTTTACCAATTTTTTTATATTTTTCATACAAAATGACTAGGAGTATTTTTGTCCATTTTATACAAAAATACTAACTTCTGGAAGCAATAAAAGCCTCTACCTCTTCTTTCTCCGGCATTACTCTTAGTGCGCCCTTCTTGGTGGTGATCAGAGATGATGCACCATTAGCAAAGCAGAGCATTTCCCTTAAATTCTCTTCCGTCAGACCTGTAATCCCATGCTCCAGCACATAATTCAGCGCACATGCTCCGAAAGTATCTCCTGCTCCTGTAGTCTCAATAGTATTCTCCTGGATAAAAGGTGCCTGGAAAACTTCTTTGCCTTCATGGAACGCAATGCTCCCCTCTTTGCCCATAGTGACATTCATCAGTTTAATGTTTGGATATTCTGCAAGGAGTTTATGTGCCCCTTCCTTCACATCACTGGTGCCTGTCATAAATTCCAGCTCTTCTTCTGAAATCTTCAGCAGATGGCATTTGGAAAGACCATACGCAATCTGTTTTTTTGCCTCATCCATATTGTTCCAGAGAGGCGGTCTTAAATTGGGATCAAATGAAATCAGAAGACCAGCTTCCTCTGCCAGGTCAATCGCTTTATAAGTCGCTTTTCTCACACCTTCATGTGTCATGGAAAGAGTTCCGTAGTGGAATGCTTTTGCGGAAGAGATATAATCACCGTCCACCTGGTCTTCTGAAAGCATCATATCGGCTCCCGGATTTCTGTAAAAAGCAAAATCTCTGTCTCCGTCTTCAAAAGTATGTACAAAAGCAAGCGTTGTATGTACTTCCTGGTCTTCATACAGATGTCCTGTATCAATCCCCAGTTCATTTAACGTATTTCTTAAAGATGTTCCGAACTGGTCTTTTCCAACGACTCCAAGGAAAGAGGTCTTTTTCCCCAGTTTATTCAGCATTGCCAGTACATTACAGGGAGCGCCGCCGGGATTTGCCTCAAAAATGGGATTGCCCTGACCGCTTACACCGTTTTCCGTGAAATCAATTAATAATTCCCCCAATGCGATTACATCAAAATTTTTATTCATTTTCCTTACTCCTTGTCCATAATGTTCTTACTAAGCATTATAGCCTTTTTTCCTTTTTGGCGCAATAAGAGCTCTTTATTTTTCTGAATTTATCCAGCAATTATGAAATATTCCCAGTCTCTCTTACTCTGCTCTTCTTTTATGGGAAACTTTAGAATTTCTTTCGTTTTCCATCACTGGATTCTTAAAAAAGGGATGATTTAATTTTTTCATAAACCTTTGAAAATACTTTTATACCGATTGATTTACTGAACTGAGGGGGGATAAAAACAATGACAGACCTATTAATGCTTCTTTCTGACCATGCCCTGTGCCGGCCCGGACAGCCTGCTCTTATCTGCGGCACAGAACAGATCAGTTACAAAGAACTTGACGATTATTCCAGCCGTCTCGCCTTATATCTGGACGGAAAATGCAGGCACAGTAAAAATCCCATTGTAATTTACGGGCATAAAAATCCTTTTATGCCGGTCTGCTTTTTCGCCTGTGCCAAAGCCGGACTTCCTTTCTGTCCGGTGGATACCGCCATTTTGCCTGCACAGCTGCAAATGATCCTGGACAGCGTAAATCCATCTCTTGTGTTTGCTGCGGAGAAACTTCCTACATCATGCAAATGCCGCGCCTGCCTTTCCCTGGAAGAAATCCGGCTTGTGTTAAAAGAGACCCGGATTTCATCTGAAGATGTAAGGATTTTATCTGCTTCCCTGCGGCCTACACAATATGAGGATATTTTTTACATCTTATTTACAGTAGGAAAAAACGGTGTTCCAAGAGGAACAGAAATCACTGCCCAGTGTCTGCACCGGAGTCTTGAATGGTTCTGCAGGGAAAAAGATTTCTCTGCCGGAACTGAAACAATCGTGATAAATCAGGCGCCTTTTTCCTTTGCTTTATCTGTATTGGATTTCTACGCTGCCCTTGCCTGCGGGCAGACTTTATGGTGTCTGGACCGGCATACACAAAAAAATCCCTCCGCGCTGATAAGGTCTCTTCTGGATTCTCATGCCTCTGTTTTTGTGGCAACGCCTTCCTTTGCGGAGTTCTGTCTGGATCTGCCTGATTTCTGTGAGAAGACCCTTCCCGAACTGCATTATTTTTATTTCTGCGGAGAACTTCTGGAAAGCAAAACCGTACAAAAGCTTTACATCCGCTTTCCTGCTGCCTGTGTATACAATACTTACGGACATACGGAAACCACTGCGGCTGTCACTCAGATTCAGATAACTTCAGAAATCGCGGAAAAGTCCGGTCCGCTTCCTTCAGGAATGCCGAAACCCGATACTTTGATAGAAATCTGGGATAACAATGGAACCCCTGTGGAAGAAGGCGTAAAAGGTGAGATCGTGATCCTTGGGGATACTATAGGCCGGGGATATTTTAAAAATCCTTTTCTCACCAAGGAATCTTTCTTTACCTGTGTCAGGGAAGGAAAAGAATTCCGGGGATACCGCACCGGAGACATGGGATACCTGCAGCAGGGGATACTGTTCTTCTGCGGGCGGATGGACCTGAAGGTGAAAGTCCAAGGATATGAAATTGAACTGGAGGATATAGAAAGAAATCTTCTGCGCCTTCCTCAGATTTCCCGTGCGGCTGTGCTTCCCAATATCCGCAATCATAAGGTCAGAAACCTCTGCGCCTGGGTGGTCTGTCCGGAAAAACATATTTCTGACAAAACCTATACCTCTCAGCTGAAAGAAGATCTTTTAAGTTTCCTGCCCGAATACCTGATCCCCAAAAAATTTATTTTTGTCAAACAGCTCCCTGTAACCGGAAACGGACGGCTGGACAGGCAGGCACTGAAAAACATGGTATCCTGAGAACAGAAAAAGGGGCATATCAAATTGAAAGCCCCTTTTTCACAAAGATACAATTCAAATTATGCGGATGGGATCGGGTGCTTTATGCAGCATCCTGATCCTTATACATCCACTGCACAAAATCACTGACCGCTTCTTTAATCCCATTAATAGGTCCGTCAAAAATCCCGGATTTATAAAAATTGATAACAATCGCTCCAACGGGTACAGCAAGGATCATGCCCAGCACTCCGCTGATACGATAGCCCACATACATAAAAATCAGCGTCAGCAGGGGATTCATTCCGATAGAATCACCTACCATTTTCGGCTCTATAATCCTGCGTACAAGCTGTGTCACCAGGTACAGAATCACCAGTCCCACTGCATACTGGATATCTCCGGAAAAGAATTCAAACACTGCCCAGGGTATCAGGGCTGTTCCTGTTCCGAAAAACGGAAGCATATCCAGAAAAGCTATGAGGATCGCTGCGACAATGGCGAATTTTACCTGGAGAATCAGAAGACCGATGAACAAAATCACTGCTATAATCCCCATAATCTTAAACTGAGCCTTAAAATATCCTCCGAATACCCCTTTCAGGCTGTCGGAAAACAGCCGCCATTTTTCCTGTATAATCTGCGGCGTATTGGCTCGTCCGAATTCCAAAATCTTGTCCCTGTCGGCAATAAAAAAATAGGCAGACAAAATAGAAAAAATAATGGAAATGAGAATACTGGGAAGACTTTTCGCAATATCTCCTGCCTGATTTACTGTAATCTGGCTGAGCTTGCCCACTGCATCTGCCGTAACTTCTCCGATGCTCTTTTCAAAATCATCCACACTCTCCTGTACACTTTCAGGTAATTCTTCCAAAAGCTTATCCAGATTCTTTCCCGCATCCTGAAAATCTTCTCTTATACTGCTGTAGATCTCCGGCGCCTGATCGATAAGGATTCCTACTTCCTCCGCTGTCTTGCTTCCTATGAGATAAAAAGCCCCTACTATAGCAGCGAGTACTGCTATGATCAAAAGCATGGAAGTATGCTTTCTTGCTACTTTCAGCTTTCTCTCCAGAATACGTACCAGCGGATTTGCGATCAGAGCAATAAACCATCCGATCACAAACGGCATAAAAAATTTCAGAAACTGAATGCCAAGCAGGATGCCGAGTATAATCGCTGTTATACTGATAAAGAAAGAAACAATTCCTTTTACATATTTTTTCCACTTCATGAAACAAAAAGCTCCCTTTGTCTTTTTCTTCCATTCATTATATCATATTTTTTCTCATCCAGCTGACAATATACAAAGATTTTAGATTTCTTTCAGAAAATCAAAAGGTTTTTCATCATGAAGGAAATGCATCAGCATATAGGCACACATAATCGCCACATTTTCTTCCTTCAGAATCCTCTTCACTTCCTCCCTGTCTGCCAGGACTACTTCGATTTCCTCTGAGTCTTCCATAAACTCTCCGGAAACTTTACCCGATGCAGTGCCGAAAACTGTGGCACAGGACTCATCAGTCAGCCCTATCGTGGTAAACGCCGGCTTTTCATAGGCAGGATTCACAGGCAGCGGCAGGAAATCAAGCCCGGTCTCTTCCTTCATCTCCCGGATCCCCGCTGATCTGAAATCCTCGCCTTCCTCTACAAGCCCTGCAGGAAATTCATAAATATATCCATCAATACTGTATCGGTATTGACGCACCAGTACTACCCTATCCTGTTCCTCCCCGTACAGACTGTAAATAATGACCCCGTCAGGCGTGTTTTTTCTGGTCTTCAGTTTCAGCCCTTCCTGGTCTTTCGCTCTGGAAGCCACATAATAGGTGCCCCTCTGTCCTGTTTTGCTTTCTCTGTCAAGTTCATAGAGATTTACAAAAGGATTCTTTGTTACTTGATTAATACCGGTGATTTTTGCCATAATCTGTTATTCTCCTTTTAACAACACACGCAGTCTTTTATACAAAAACAGCGTGATCAGGGAAATCACAATTCCCTTCATCAAATTAAATGGTACCATACACAGTATAATAAATGTCACCATATTGTCAACTGCCGGATTGATGGCAGTTCCCATAGCAATAAACTGTTCCATGGGGATTCCCATCAGTGTACTGTACAGAGGGAACATGACAAATGCATTGCTCAGGCATCCCATTGCTGCCATGAATACCGTACCCACGGACATACCGATCAAAGCATTTTTCTTGGATTTATTCTTTTTGTAGATCAAGCCCGCCGGAACTACAAATGCGCAGCCTATAACAAAGTTGGATAATTCTCCGATGCCTGCCGTAGTGGTTCCATTCAGGACCAGGTTCAGCAGATTCTTGACCAGCTCTATCAATACTCCCGCCACAGGTCCCATGGCAAAGGTTCCGATCAATACCGGAAGCTCTGAAAAGTCCATCTTTACAAAGGGCGGCACCAGAAAAGGTACCGGAAACTCCAGGAGCATTAAAACCGCTGCCACAGCTCCCAGCATACCAATCTGCACGGTAGTTCTCAGTTTCGACCTGTTTTGTGTTTTTGTGATCCTTTTCGCTGCTGCTTCATTACTCATTTTTCCTATCTCCTTTTCATGTTTTTTCATAAAAGGAAATTCTTCCTCTGCATTTCAAATGCAACAAGGGTGCTCCTGTCTCGGGGCACCCTTGTGAAAGTCATAATGAAATATTGTCCGTCTTCATCTCATCATTTCTTCTCTCATCCAGACTATACTGTCGGTATCGGAATTTCACCGATTCAGCCGTATACACGGGTCGCGGACTGTCACCGCCGGTAGGGAATTGCACCCTGCCCCGAAGAATTTCTTTTTATTACATATCATATTATATGCCTTTAGAATCTTTATTTCAATAGTTTTTTGAAATGAGATACGGCTTTAGAATCTTTCGTCTGCCTTTGATCCCATCTTTGTACGAAATAAAGCTGTCTTATGAAGTTGACAGGGACAAAAAGCTGCCGGACATGTTTTATCCACACATATCCGGCAGCAGTCCTGCTCTTATCCACTTTTTTATGACAATTCCAGTTTTCCTGTGTATAACTGATAATAAGTTCCCTTCATTGCCAGAAGTTCCTTATGATTTCCTCGCTCAATGATCCGTCCGTGTTCCAGAACCATGATCGCGTCGCTGTTCCGGATTGTTGACAGCCTGTGAGCGATAACAAATACCGTACGTCCCTTCATCAAGTTATCCATACCGCTCTGTACAATCTGCTCTGTACGGGTATCGATACTGGAAGTCGCCTCATCCAGAATCAATACCGGCGGATTGGCAATGGCAGCTCGCGCAATAGCGAGAAGCTGTCTCTGACCCTGGGAAAGTTCCTCTCCGTCGCTGGTCAGCATGGTATCATATCCCTTAGGCAGCATCTTGATAAACTGGTCTGCGTGTGCAAGCTTCGCAGCCGCATAAACTTCTTCGTCTGTGGCATCCAGCTTGCCGTACCGGATATTTTCCATAATTGTTCCGGTAAACAGATGCGTATCCTGAAGAACGATTCCAAGAGAACGGCGCAGGTCTGCTTTCTTGATCTTGTTGATATTGATTCCATCGTACCGGATCTTTCCATCCTGCACATCATAGAAACGGTTGATCAGATTGGTAATGGTAGTCTTTCCTGCTCCTGTGGACCCTACAAAGGCCAGCTTCTGTCCCGGCTTTGCGTAAAGAGTCAGATCATGGAGCACCATATGGTCCGGATTATAACCAAAGGTCATGTCAAAGAACCGCACATCACCTTTCAGTTCTGTATAAGTAACAGTTCCGTCTGCCTGATGGGGATGTTTCCAAGCCCACAGTCCGGTTCTCTCCTGGCATTCTGTAAGAGAACCGTCCGGATTTCTCTTTGCATTTACCAATGTTACATAGCCTTCGTCCACTTCCGGCTCTTCATCCATCATATTGAAGATACGCTCCGCACCTGCAAGCGCCATAACAATGGAGTTAAACTGCTGTGCAATCTGCATGAAAGGCTGAGTAAAGCTCTTGGTAAACTGCAGGTAAGATGCCATAACACCCAGTGTGATACCTCCGATTCCGGCTACGGACAGAAGTCCTCCCAAAACTGCGGTAAGCACGAACTGCAGGTTTCCGATGTTTCCGATGATAGGTCCCATCATACTTGCGAAGGTATGTGCAGTAGAAGCACTCTCATACAGTTTTTCATTCAGTTTGTCAAACTCTTCCTCTGTTCTTCTCTCATGATTGAAGATCTTGATAACTCTCTGTCCGTTCATGTGCTCTTCTACAAATCCTGTGATATTTGCCAGATCCACCTGCTGACGGATAAAGAATTTTCCGCTGTTTCCTCCTACTTTTCCTGATACAAAGATCATCAGCAGGATGATCAGGACAGCCAGGATTGTAAGGATGGGGCTGAGTACCAGCATAGAAATAAAGGTAACAACCACGGTAAACAATGACATCAGTACCTGAGGGATAGACTGGTTGATCATCTGCCTTAACGTATCCGTATCATTGGTATAAAGGCTCATGATAGAACCATTTGTATTCTGGTCAAAGTAGCGGATGGGAAGTGTCTGCATATGTTCAAACATCTCATCCCTTACTTTTTTCAGCACGCCCTGGCCGATCACGACCATCATGCGGCTGTAAATAAAGGTTGCGATAACACCCAGAAGGAAGATAGTCCCCAGAACCGTCAGCGCCGTATAGAGTTCTGCAAAGTTGGGGTCTTTCTGTCCGATCAGGGGAATGATATAGTCGTCCAGCAAAAAGCGCAGGGACAGAGATACGGAAATACTTGCCACAGAACTCATAAGAATGCAGATGATTACAATAATAAACTGTATCTTATAGCTTGCTGTTACGTATTTCAGCAGTCTTTTTCCTGTCTGTAAGGTGCTTTTTGTGACTCTTGAATTTCCTTTACTCATTTTCAGCACCTCCTCTTACCTGGGATTCATAAATTTCTCTATAAATCGCGTTGGTCTTCAACAATTCTTCTGAAGTTCCTATTCCGTTGATCTCACCGTTTTCCATTACAATGATCATATCCGCATCTTCCACAGAGGAGATTCTCTGGGCAATGATGATCTTTGTTGTATCCGGTATCTCTTCACGGAACGCCTGGCGGATCAGGGCATCTGTTCTGGTATCCACCGCACTGGTAGAATCATCCAGGATCAGGACCTTTGGTTTTTTCAGAAGCGCCCTTGCAATACAAAGTCTCTGCTTCTGACCGCCGGATACATTGTTTCCGCCTTCCACGATCATAGTATCATACTTCTGAGGGAACTCCTGGATAAAGCTGTCTGCCTGGGCAAGGCGGCAGACTCTCTGCACTTCTTCGTCACTGGCATTTTCATCACCCCAGCGGATATTTTCATAGATGCTTCCCGTGAAAAGGACATTCTTCTGAAGTACCATGGAAACCTGGTCTCTCAGCGCCTCCAGATTGTAGTTTCTTACATCTGTGCCGCCCACCTTCACAACACCTTTTGTAACATCATACAGACGCGGGATCAGCTGTACCAGCGTACTTTTTGCACTTCCTGTACCGCCGATGATACCTACCATCTGGCCGGATTTAATATGCAGACTCACATCTTTCAGCGAAAGATTTCCTCCCTCTCCCGCATAACTGAAATCTACATGCTCAAAGTCAATGTCCCCGTTCTTCACGTCTTTTACTGCTTCTGCCTTGTCTTCCATCTCCGGAACCTCATCCAAAACTTCCTGGATACGGTCTGTGGAAGCCTCTGCGATCATGATCAGAACGAATACGAAAGAAACCATCATAAGAGAACTCAGAATCTGAATTGCGTAAACAATAACACTGGTCAGTTCTCCTGTCTCCATGGTCTGGAATACAATACTCTTTCCGCCGATGAGAACCATGCAGAGCACAACAGTATAGATAGTAAACTGCATGACCGGATTGTTCCATGAAACAATTTTTTCTGCCTTAGTGAACAGATCATAAACGATCTTTGAGATCTTGTGGAATTTTTCGTTTTCATGTTCTTCTCTTACATAAGCCTTTACTACTCTCGCTGCATTTACATTTTCCTGCACAGTATTATTCAGCACATCATATTCATCAAATACTTTGATAAAGTGAGGATGTGCCTTTTTGGCGATGAAGATCAGCACACCGCCCAGGATAGGCACAGTGATCAGCAGCATAAGTGCGATATCCGCATTGATAGTCAATGTCATGATCAGTGAAAGCACGATCATAATAGGTGCTCTCACCAACAGGCGGATCGTCATCATGTATGCCATCTGGATGTTGGTAATATCCGTTGTCAGCCTTGTAACCAGGCTGGATGTGGAAAAATGGTCAATATTTCCAAACGAAAACTTCTGGATTTTATAAAAAATATCATGTCTCAGGTTTTTCGCAAAACCTGCTGCCGCTACCGCCCCGGTTCTTCCCGCAAGGGCACCGAACAGGAGGGCAAGCATTGCCATGACTACCAGGATAAGTCCTGTCTTCACGATATATCCCAGGTCGCCCTGTGCGATCCCCACATCGATGATCTTCGCCATCTGCAGAGGAATCAGGACTTCCAGTAATACTTCCAGGATTACAAGAATCGGAGTCTGAATGGACTGTTTCTTGTATTCCCGAACTGAACGCAGTAACTTTCTGTTCATAATTCTCTCCCTTTCCTTTTATTTTTTCTCTGTCTTTTCTGCATTTGTTTTTTCGTGTTCATTTTCACAGGAAAGATTTTCCGCCATTTTTTTCAGAACTTTCATGCAGATTTGAAAATCCTCTTCCTCTATACCGCGCCGCAGGCATGCCTCCACCGCACGGATATTTTCCCCTACCGCGCGCTGTACCGCCACCGCTTTTTCTGTAGGCACGATTTTCTTCATGCGGGCGTCTTTTGTGGAACACTGTCTGTAAAGAAAGCCTTTCTTTTCCATAAGCTGAAGCATTTCCGTTGCTGTGGACTTGCGGATGTTAAACACCCTCTCAAGGTCTTTCTGATAGATCTCTGTGTCTTGAGATCTTTCCAGAAGATAATGAATTGTCCGGTGCTGCATCTCAGTAAGACCGCAGCTGTCCTTCTGAGAAGAACAAAGGATTCTCCTCTTCAGCTGGTGGGATACATTATTGATAAGGACACCTGCATCTTCCGGTTCTTCCCTATCCTGCTGTATCCGCTCCTCTTCCTTCATCTCATCACCTCACCTCACAAACTCACTTCGTGAGCTTAATTAGTTCGCCTCCTAACATTGCATAGCATATTATATAGACAATGTATTGACGTGTCAACTATAAACTTTGTGAAATAATTGTGAACAATAAGCAAAATTTTTCTTTATGCCAGCCCGATTCCCCAGACCGCCTTCACCACATTTTTCGCGATCCACTGCACTAGAATGATCACTGCAGCAGCATACAGATATCTGTCTGTATACTTCATGCCGATTTTCAGCCTTCCCCTGGATATTCTTTCCACTGTATGAGAAAGCATAAACCAAAGATAAATCCCGGCTCCGTACACCACTACCGGATGAGCCAGAAAAGATCTCACTATATGACCCTTCAGCAGTTCCATGCATGCTCTTGTTCCCCCGCATCCGGGGCAGTAATATCCGGTAAACCGGTGCACCACACAAGGCGGAAGATTCAGTTTCAATGGAAAAATATGCCCTGCCAGTTCCAGAACAGCAATAGCTCCGAGAAAACACCAACCTGCCATATACAGGTTTTTTTCCAGAATTTCGTCCCGCTTTCTTTTCATATTCTCTCTTGTAACCTCTGTATCTTATTGATATAATGTAGGAATAAATCCCATGTGCGCAAAAAGGCCGCGCCGCGGATATCCTTTTTTACCGTGGGTCAATTATATCACAGTGTTTACAGATTCACAAAAGATTGGAGATATTCTATGAAACGTTCATCAGCAGATTTAAAATCGCTTGCCAGAGAGTCCCTGAGCGGAAGATTCGGACTTCCAGTGGCAGCCTATCTTCTCACCATTGTATTTACCATTATTCCGACTATGATCATCACCAGCTTTCTGGATCCTTACAACACAGTCAGTATGATCACCAGCCAGATTCTGGTCTATATCGTATCTCTGCTGGTCTCTCTGTGTTCCGCCGGATTCAGCTATATGCTTCTTAATATGAACCGGAAAAGACCCTTTAACCTTAAAAATTTATTCTACGCTTTTTCCAGCCATCCGGACCGTTTTCTGGTGGTACATCTGATTCTGCTTCTGGTAAGCTTTCTGTTTGCACTGCCCCTGGAGATTCTGTCTTATACAGATGATCCCTTTGCTTCCCTCCTGCTGAGTCTTGGAGCAAGCCTTGTTTCCTCCTCAGTGTCCATTATCACAGGACTGTTTTTCGGACTTGCTGATTTTCTCATGCTGGACAACCCTGAAATGGGCGCCATGGAGGCTATGAGAGAAAGTGTCCGTCTGATGAAAGGCAATAAAGGCAGACTGTTTTACATTCACTTAAGTTTTATTCCTCTGTTCTTGGCAGGAGCACTCTCCTGCTACCTTGGATATCTGTGGATTGTGCCTTATGTAAACTGCACATTAACTTATTTTTATATGGACATTACCGGAGAGATTGACAATCCTCTCCCTCCGGAAGAGGAACCGCCTCATCTGGATGCCAGCAGTTACTATTAAAGATTTATCTGATTTATACTGCAGTGGGCAAAGACTTAAAAAGCACTGTGTCATCGGGAAATTTTCCCAGACACAGTGCTTTTTCATCATAATCGCGACTTTACAAACTCTCCTTTTATAGCAAACCCATGATTCATGGGACCACTTCCATGTCCCAGATCCAGCATAGCTCCCAGGGCCCCCGAAATATAAGCCTTTCCTCTTTCCACCGATTCCTCCATGGAAAATCCTTTTGCCAGATTAGAGGCAATGGCACTGGACAGCGTACAGCCTGTTCCGTGTGTATTTGGATTTTCAATCCTTTCTCCCGAGAACCATATACATTTCCCATCTTTATACAGCAGATCGTTGGCATCATGAATCTGGTGTCCGCCTTTCAGAAGAACGCTGCATCCATAGGCACTGCTGATTTTTCCCGCCGCCTGTTCCATGTCCTCTGGAGTCTCAATTTTCCTTCCTGCAAGTACCTCCCCTTCCGGAATATTCGGAGTGATCAAATCCGCCATAGGAAGCATTTTCTCCTTTAACACAGCTACTGCATCCTCACTCAGCAGTCTGGAACCGCTGGTAGATACCATGACAGGATCCACTACAATATTGTCCGCATGATATTCTTTCAGTTTTTCTGCCGCCGCCTCAATGATTCCTGCACCGGAAAGCATTCCTATCTTTACCGCATCCGGACGGATATCTGTAAAAATACAGTCCAGCTGCTGTTTTAAAAACTCCGGCGTCACCTCCATGATCCCCGCAACACCCAGGGTATTCTGTGCCGTCAGAGCAGTAATGGCACTCATAGCATAGACCCCGTTTGCAGTCATCGTCTTAATATCTGCCTGAATCCCGGCGCCCCCGCTGGAATCACTTCCCGCAATTGTAAGTACTGTCTTCATCCTGATTTCCTCCATTCTGTCCTCAATCTTAGCCTGAAACTTCAGTAGATTTCCTCAGCATCCCGCGGCAGTGTTTTCACATGTTCCAGAAAACGCCTGCTGTTGTCTGCTTCTGCCATATTGTAATGAAATCCCAGCTTTTCACTAACTTCCAGTGCTGTTCTCTGAAAAAGACCGCACATAGAAAATACCGCTTTCCAGACAGCACTTTCCTCCGCTGCAGAGTATGTAGCAAGAAACATCTGATACTCTTCCTCTGAAAGAAACTTCCCCATATATTTTCCCGCCTTCCCCGGGCTTACACAAAACTCCTGCTCCATCCCGATTTTCCATTCCAGCAGCCGTTTCAGCATGGGTCTGATGTTGAAATCTATCATGTCCATCACGTAAGGAATCTCCTTTCTCCAAAGCCCCTTCCCCACATTGTTCAGACACCACCAGAACTCATTGCAGGTGCACAAGAATTCTTCTTCCAGGGGTTTTTTCACCCAATAGACTGCATCGCTGCTTTCTGCCTCTTTTGGCATGATTCCGTCTTTATCTATAAGCGTCCGGTACAGTTCTAAATGTGACAGTGCATACTCCTTTGTACAGACATGGAGATCCAGCCTGTTCCCATCCGAAAACTGTATCAGCCATCCATAACTCTGCTCTGCGTCTCCCTCAAAATAGATTCCCTCCTCAGGATACTGCATATACATACGCTCCCCAAAGCGGTTGATCCATTCTCTGTCTTCCCGGAACGGCGCTGTATCGGAAACAATATACACCACATCATAGTCCTGAAAAATATCTCTGGGCACCTTTGGATTCGTCCGTGATCCTTCCAGGTAAGCTGCCCGGATGTTTTCATCCTTTTCGGCAGTTCCTTTTATCATATCCAGCATTTCCTGTTCACTGCGCATTTCAAAACCTCCCTATACTTTCCTTGCTCCATCCCATATCCAAAGGCTATGGGCACAGTCTGTCGTCTTGTGTAAAAACAGCAGGCACACCTCCCGGCATGTCTGCTGTTCGTGATTCAGATATTACCCCTCACAGAAAAGATATTTCATTAATTCATGTCCTTCTGTCACCCGGTTTCCGCTTTTCTCAGCTTCCGCCTCATTATATTTCCAGCCATGCTTCTCATTCTTTCTGCTGTCATACAGAAGATAGGGAACCGGATCTGCAGTGTGGGTTTTCACACAGATAGGGGTAGGGTGATCCGGCAGGATGAGCATACGGTAATCTTCCCCGGAATCATCCATGCCTTCCTTCACCATGCGGATAACTCTCTGATCCAGATACTCAATTGCCTGTATCTTCTTTTCCGTGCTTCCCTGGTGCCCCATCTCATCCGGCGCCTCTACATGAATATATGCAAAATCATATCCATCCTTCAAAAGTACCTGAAGGGCCGCTTTCGCCTTCCCCTCATAATTCGTATGAAGCCCTCCGTTTGCTCCTTCTACGGAGATATTTTTCATATTGGTTCCCACAGCGATTCCCTTCAGCAGATCCACTGCAGAGATCATGGCTCCCTTTTTCCCGAATTTTTTCTCAAAAGGAGAAAGTGAAGGCTTTGTCCCTGCTCCCCAGAACCAAAGACTATTGGCAGGATTTAATCCCTGTTCCCGTCTTTTTACGTTCACAGGATGGTTCTGCAGAATTTCATAACTCTTTTTCTGCATCTTTAGAAACAGCGGGTCCTGAGGAAGATACTCTCTGATCTTCTTCCCTCTGATATCATGGGGCGGCGTCAGAGGCATCACCATTCCCTTCTTCCAGATCAGGCAGTGGCGGTAACTCGTTCCCACATAAAACTGGAACACTTCATTCTCCAGAACCTCTCTGACTGCTTCCAGAAGCTGTGCAGCCTCTTCTGTAGAAATTTCATCAGAACTGTGGTCCAGGATCCTTTTTTCTTCATATTCTCCTTCTTCTTCTGAAAGAGTTACCAGGTTAACACGCACTGCCACATCTCCGTCTTCCATGTCCACACCGATATTCAGCGCTTCCAGAGGAGAACGTCCGGAATAATAGATCTTCGGATCATATCCCAGCACAGACAGATTCGCTGTATCGCTTCCCGGGCTCATTCCCTCCGGGACTGTCTTTACCATACCGATCTCACCGGCTTTCGCCAATGCATCCATCTGAGGTGTTTCGGCATACTCCAGAGGTGTTTTACCTCCCAGTTCCTCCAATGGCTCATCCGCCATTCCGTCTCCTAAAACCACAATGTATTTCATATTTCTGCTCCTATGCTCTGACACGGATCCTGCTGATCATGCCTGGAAGTTTTTCTGCCTTTTCCTCAAATTCTCCCTCACTCATCAGTTCCGTCACAAAACCAAATTCTCCTGTTACGCCTGCTTCCACAAGTCTGACATCACCGAACACAGCCTTTGCCTGTTCAAGCTTCTCGGAAGCGCTCCCTTTCACACGGACAAAAAATCTGTGTGTGATCTCTTTCCGGTCCAGCAGCTCCAGCTCTTTGCTGCTCCAGGCCGGCATGATGTTTTCATGCAGATGCTTTGCACAGTCCACGACATCTCCCACCACAGCGCTTGCTGTAGGCAGCTTGCCCGCACCGCTTCCATAAAACATAGCGTCTCCCAGCATATTGCCGTGTACAAAAATGGCATTAAAGACTCCGCTCACACTGTACAGCGGATTATCTCTTCCCACCAGTACCGGACACACCATAGCAGAGAATTTATCGCCTTCTCTTTTACTGGTTGCCAGCAGTTTCACAGATTTATCCATAGCTGCCGCATATTTCATATCTTCCACAGTAATCTTTGTAATGCCCTCTGTATAAATATTTTCATAATTCACATGAGCCCCGTAAGCAAGGGAAGACAGGATGGCAATTTTCCTGCAGGCATCGCAGCCTTCCACATCCGCCTCCGGATTCCGCTCCGCATACCCTTTCTCCTGGGCTTCTTTTAAAACCTCCTGGAAATCCGCATATTTCTCTGCCATTTCTGTAAGGATGTAATTAGTAGTCCCGTTCAAAATACCGGAAATCTCATCAATCTCGTCTGCAGTAAGAGAAGACGTCAGCGGACGGATGATAGGGATACCTCCCCCGCAGCTGGCTTCAAACATATAGTTGACGTTTTTCTCCTTGGCAAGTTCAAGAAGTTCCAGCCCATGCCTTGCTACCAGCTCTTTATTAGAAGTACAAACACATTTTCCCGCTTCCAGAGCTCTTTTGGTAAAGGTATATGCCGGCTCCACGCCTCCCATTACTTCCACCACGACCTGAATCTCAGGATCGTTTACAATGGTCTCATAATCATGTACCAGTACTTTTTCCACAGGCTGTCCCGGAAAATCCTTGAGATCCAGCACATATTTGATCCTGATCTCTTCTCCTGCCTTTTTCGCTATGCTTTCACGATTGGTCTCCAGAACCTCCACAACACCAGAGCCAACTGTTCCATATCCTAATACCGCTGCCTGAACCATGTTATTCTCTCCTTTTGTTTTGCCTATTCTCTGCCTAATATTTTTAAATAATGGACACCTTCTATATGTTCAATATTGTCCACCATTGCTGCTGCGTCTCCCTCTGCGGGAAGAATCGCCACACTTAATGTGAGGCTGGCGATTCCGTTCATGGGGATACTCTGATGTATGGTAAGAATATTTCCGTGAAATCTGGCAATCGTCTGCAATACTTCCGAAAGAAGACCAGGCTCATCGTCCATCTGAATGATAAAGGTAATATTCTGTCCCTTGGCTTTTTCTTTAAAGGGAAAAATATCATCTTTATATTTATAGAAAGAACTTCTGCTGATTCCTACAGAATCGACTGCTTCCTGTACAGTGACACTTTTCTGAGTCTCCAGCAGTTTTTTTGCCTCCACAACTTTCAAAAGAACATCAGGCACTGCTTTTTCTGTTACTACAAAATATCTCTTGTTATCTGACATGTTCTTCCCCTTTTTTGTTTTTTCCGTAAACACATTTGTACGCATATAGAAGATACTATCACAATTTCTTCTGTTAATCAACTGTTTTTGTCTTTCCCAGGGCAATCCATTTTAAATAAGCATTCATAAACAGGTCGATATTTCCGTTCATCACTGCATCTACATTTCCTGTTTCTGCATTGGTCCGGTGATCTTTTACCATAGTGTACGGCTGCATTACATAAGAACGGATCTGATTTCCCCAGCCGATCTCCGTCAGCTCTCCCTGGATTCCCTGAAGTTTTTTCTCATTTTCCTGCTGTTTTAAAAGATAAAGTTTTGCCTTTAACATCTGCATTGCTTTATCTTTATTCTGAAATTGGGAACGCTCATTCTGACACTGGACCACGATCCCGGTAGGAATATGAGTGATACGTACAGCAGAAGAAGTCTTATTGATATGCTGTCCGCCGGCGCCGCTGGAACGGTAGGTATCGATCTTTAAATCATCCGGATTGATCTCCACATCAAGATCCTCCTCGATATCCGGCATCACATCACAAGATACAAAAGATGTCTGTCTCTTTCCCGCCGCATTAAAGGGAGAAATACGCACAAGACGGTGAACGCCCTTCTCTGATTTTAAATATCCGTAAGCATTCTCTCCGTTTACCTGGAAGGTTACAGACTTGATGCCGGCTTCCTCTCCGTCCAGATAATCCAGCACTTCTGTGGAAAATCCGCTGCGCTCCGCCCATCTTAAATACATACGGTACAGCATGCTCGCCCAGTCACAGGACTCTGTTCCGCCGGCGCCGGCATGAAGAGTCACAATGGCTCCGCACTTGTCATACTCTCCGGAAAGCAGTGTTTTGATCCTGATATGTTCAAAATCTTCCGTAAATTCATTCAGCATCTCCTGAATATCCGGGATCACTGCAGGATCATTTTCCTCATATCCCATCTCTATCATCAGTTCGATCTCTTCTTTTTGATTCAGGAGTTTATCATAAATCTCCATATCCCCTTTCAGGGCGCTTAATTCTTTCATCATCTTCTGGGAACGCTCTGCATTGTCCCAGAATCCCGGAGCCTCCATCTCTCTCTCCAGCTCCTCGATCCTCTTTTCCTTATTTTCCAGATCAAGGGAATCCCTTACTTCTTTTAAGGGTTCTGTATAGCTGTTCAGCGTTGTTTTAAAATTATCTAATTCGACCAAAATATTTCCTCCTATTCTTCCTCATCAATCTCCACAGTCACCATGTAAATACTTACCTGCTGCTCCACTTTGCACACAGTTCCTGTAAGCTTCTTTACCGGTTTCTTTAAATTACTGGACATTGCCACAGCAGGTTTTATGGTGTAATAATACATCAGCCCTGACATGGTAAGTGCCTGGTCTTCTTTTAATTCCACCCTGTCTCCCGGCTTTACAAGCCCTTCGCGTTCCATGGTGAAATCTACCATCTGTCCCATATGCTTGCGCCTCCTGTCACAGTTCATTCATGTTTCCTGAAATATATCCAAAAGAACTGCTGCAGCTACAGTTTCCCATATCTACAGCAGTTCTGTCTGCCAGTTCTATTGCCTTTTGGCCGCAGAATTTTTTATATCTTCTTTCTTCCGCAGCACTGTTTGTATTTCTTTCCGCTTCCGCAGGGACACGGATCATTAGGGTAAACCTTTTTCTCAGCCCTCTGCACAGGTTTCTTCGGGCCGGAATCATCCTTGTTGGTTCCGGTCACCTGGGCAACCTGCTCTCTCTCCACCTTCTGCTCCAGACGTACATGGTACAGAAGACGGATAGTGGTCTCCTGAATAGCAGAAGTCATGGCATCAAACATTTCATATGCCTGCATCTTATATTCAACTTTGGGATCTCTCTGTCCATACGCCTGCAGTCCGATTCCCTGCCGCAGCTGATCCATATCGTCAATGTGATCCATCCACTTCTGATCAATAACTTTTAAGAGAATGACACGTTCCAGCTCACGAAGCTGTTCCGGTTCCGGAAATTCCGCTTCTTTTTCCTCATAGAGTTTGACAGCTTCTTCCTTTAAGACCTGTTTTACCTGGTTTTTCTTCATGCTCTTTACCTTGTCATGAGTAACCGGCTGCAGCGGAATGATGGGAAGAAGTACGGAATTTAATTCTGTCATATCCCATTCTTCCTGGTCTACATCATCAGACAGCACCATATCTACAGCATGTTCCACTGTATCCGTGATCATCTTGTAGATAGAATCACGCATGTTTTCTCCATCCAGAACACGGCGCCTCTCTTTGTAAATGATCTCTCTCTGCTCATTGTTTACCTGATCGTAATCCAGCAGATTCTTACGAATGCCGTAATTATTTCCTTCAATCTTCTTCTGCGCTTTTTCAATAGCGCTGGAAAGCATCTTGTGCTCGATCTGCTCATTCTCAGCCACACCCAGGGACGTGAATACCTTCATCAGTTTTTCAGAACCGAAAAGCCGCATCAGGTCATCTTCCAGAGAAATATAAAATCTGGATTCACCCGGATCTCCCTGACGTCCGGAACGGCCTCTTAACTGATTGTCAATACGTCTGGACTCATGGCGCTCTGTACCGATGATCTTCAGACCTCCGGCTGCTTTTGACACCTCATCCAGCTTGATATCTGTACCACGGCCCGCCATGTTGGTGGCAATAGTAACATTTCCTGCTTCACCTGCATGAGCAACGATTTCTGCTTCTTTTTCATGGAACTTAGCATTCAGTACCTGATGCTGGATACCTTCCCTGTTCAGCATACGGCTCAAAAGTTCAGAAGTCTCAATGGTAATTGTACCTACCAGTACCGGCTGCTGTTTTTCATGAGCCTCTTTGACTGCTGCCACAACTGCGCGGAATTTCTCTTTCTTTGTCATATATACTGCATCATCCAGATCCACGCGGGCAATTGGTTTATTTGTAGGAATCTCAATAACATCCATGCCGTAGATATCCCTGAATTCCTTTTCTTCTGTCAGCGCAGTACCTGTCATACCCGCTTTTTTCTTATATTTATTGAAAAAGTTCTGGAAAGTAATGGTAGCAAGTGTTTTGCTCTCTCTTCTTACCTTTACATGCTCTTTTGCTTCAATTGCCTGGTGGAGACCGTCAGAATAACGGCGTCCCGGCATAATACGTCCCGTAAACTCATCTACAATAAGGACTTCATCGTCTTTTACCACATAATCCTGATCTCTGAACATGAGATTATGGGCACGCAGCGCCAGGATAATGTTGTGCTGGATTTCCAGATTTTCCGGATCTGCCAGGTTCTCTATATTAAAAAACTTTTCTACTTTGTGAACGCCCTGCTCTGTCAGGTTTACGATCTTGTCCTTTTCATTGACAATAAAATCTCCTGTCTCTGTGATCTCTTCGCCCATGATGGCAGTCATCTTGGTGACTTCTCCGCTTGCCTCTCCGCGTTCCAGCTGTCTTGCCAGAATATCACAGACTTCATACAGTTTTGTGGATTTTCCGCTCTGTCCGGAAATGATCAGGGGCGTCCGCGCCTCATCGATCAGCACAGAGTCCACCTCATCGATGATGGCATAATGAAGATCACGCTGTACCAGCTGTTCTTTATAGATCACCATGTTGTCACGAAGATAATCAAATCCCAGTTCGTTGTTTGTCACATAGGTTATGTCACAGGCATACTGGGCACGTCTCTCATCATTTTTCATGGAGTTTAAGACAACGCCTACTGTCAGGCCTAAAAATTCATGAACTTTTCCCATCCAGTCTGCGTCACGATGTGCCAGATAATCATTGACCGTCACGATGTGGACACCTTTTCCCTCCAGGGCATTTAAGTAAGCGGGAAGGGTGGATACCAGTGTCTTTCCTTCACCGGTCTTCATCTCTGCGATACGTCCCTGATGAAGGATGATACCCCCGATCAGCTGCACTCTGTAGTGCTCCATTCCCAGCACACGCTTTGCAGCCTCCCTGACTGTGGCAAATGCTTCCGGAAGGATGTCATCCAGTGTCTCCCCTTCTTTTAAGCGGTTCTTAAATTCTCTGGTCTTTCCCTGCAGCTCTTCATCAGATAATGCCTGCATATCCGGGCGGAGGGACTCTATCTTATCTACAATAGATGTAATACGTTTTAACTCTCTTTCACTGTGAGTTCCAAACATTTTCTCAAATACATTCATGCATCTTGCTCCTAAATCAATCCATTTTTAAAACTATCAATCCTTATTGTATCACTTTCCTTTCCTGAAAACAACAAAAAACTAAACGGAAAAATACCCCGGCAGCCTGGCTCTTCTCTCAGCCCGCTGTCAGGGTATTGCCGGTTCCCGCCGCCTGAAGCGGCAGGAACCATCGGCCCTTTTGTTATCTGCGTTCTGTTTTTCTCTTTACGAATACCGCTGCTGCGGTGACTCCTGACAGGATAAAGAGCAGCGCCAGGAGCTCCGCCTGGGTCTCATCCCCTGTTCTTGGGGTCCTTCCTGCCGTAAGATTTAAAGTTCTTTCGTAATACGTTCCTGAAATTTTCCACTCAGAGCCATCATAAATCTGTTTTTCAAATCGAACCTTGATCGTATGTCTGCCCGGATATTTTAATACAGCAGAAGCTTTATAGGGCGCCTTTTCCCAGTTTTTCATCTCACCTCTGTATTCCCAGCCTGACGGGATATATCTCACATCGCCGCTGATGGGACCTTCATTGTCCATACCCGCTCCCCATGCCTCAAAGTTTACAGTTGCCCCGGTATTGTAGTAACCATCTTTCTGGATACCGCTGATGCTGTTCTCTGAAGGATCAGGAATCCAGGGCATTCTCAAAGTTTCTGCCCACAAAGCTTCACTGATCTTTCCCGGCATGGCGTCTTCTGTCTCTTTTACCCTGCTGATGATCTCATAGCCGGTCTCTGGCTGAAGATTTTCAAAAACGCCTTCCTCCTGCCAGGTATTTCCTCCGTCCATAGAATATTCAACATTTTCTTTCTTCCTGATCTTAAGTACTGTCTGACTCCTGCTTTCCAGTTCAGGTTTTGGAGGAGCCTCCGGTGGTGCTGCCTTAGTGGCGGCGCTTAAAGGATCGCTTGCAATCCCCGCCTGATTTTCCTCTGTTTCCTTTACCCTTGTAATGATCTGATAATCTGTGCCCGGAGCAAGCCCTTCAAAGCTTCCCCCATCCTGCCAGACGGTTCCTCCGTCCATGGAGTATTCCTGACCTGTCTCTGCCTTAACTTCTATCTTTGTATCACTTCTGTTCACCAGTTGAGGAGCGGCTGACTTTTCTGGTATCGGAAGCGGTGTTTTTTCAGTGGTCACCGTCAGAGACTGGCTTGCCGGACTGCTTACACTTTCTTCCGTTTCTTTTGTTCTTGTAATGATGTTATACTCTGTTTCCGGTGTAAGTTTCTCAAAAGTACCGCTGTCCTGCCAGGTAAGTCCCTGGTCCATGGAATATTCCTGGCCTTCTACTGATTCTACTATTATTTTGCTATCTGTTTTCTCCAGAAGTACAGGAATGTCCGGCGCTTCAGGAACAGACTTTTTCGTCCTCACAGAAACAGATTCGCCACGGATAACACTGTCTGTGCTTCTTCCTTTTCTCTGACCAGCCATGATCTTATAAGCCGTATCGGGTTCCAGATCTTTAAAATATCCGTGTGTCTGCCAGTTCTTTCCCCCGTCTATGGAATACACATAGCCGTCAAGACTCCTAACCGTAATTTCTGTATCTGTCCGCAGGGATATCTCCGGTGCCGGGGGCAGTTCCTGATCCTGCTGTTCCTCCTGCTGCAAAGTATCCTCTCCGTTTTCTTTATCCTGCGGCTCATCTGCAGACTGCTCCGTATCTTTGACTGCATTTGTGTCAGAGTCTCTCTCTGTATCATTTTCTCCATTTATGTCCGCAATATTTTCAGTCTTCTTCTCCGCATTTTCCTTCCCGTCCGCTTCTGTTTCTGTTATTTTCTTATCTTCTGTTTTCTCCGTTTCTGCCTGCTCTTCAGGTTCTGTTTTTTCCGTCACGGTCTCAATCTCTTCTTTCTGTGAGAGCATTCCATTTACTTCTGCTGCTTTTTTCGGCTGAGACACAGCTGTAGGATCCGCTGCTGCATTCTCCGGCTGTATTGACTCATCTGCATTATTTTCTTCCTTGACTTCTTCTTGACCAGAATCTTGTGTCTCTTTATCGTTTGGAACTTCCACTGCTTCTCCTTCAGCTTCTGTATCTGCGGGATCTTCTGCCTTTTCTTTATCTGTCTCCGTTTCCTCCGGTTCTCCTGGCACTTCAGCTTCAAGTTCTGTCGGTTCCGGCTCTTCTGTTACTTCTTGCTCTGGTCCGCTCTCTTCAGTATCTTCTGCTTCTCCCAGAAGATTCCTGCTGTCGTTCCCTAGTATATTTCCCATATCTGCTTCCGTCAGTTCCTGAACTGTTATTTCTTCTGTAAAAACTGTTTCACCTCCAGTCAGAATCATGCATCGGTAAATTCCTTCCCCCTGTCCTGCCAAAGGTATCTCCACTTCCATTCTGGGAGCTGTTTTCCCTGCAATATTCTGCCATTCTGGAGTTTTTCCGTCTCCTGCCAGCTGTTTTTTCTGCCACTGATATGTGATCTGTGGATCGTCCTTGTGATCCTCTATCTCCAGCACAACTACTTTTTCCGTGGTCCCGTCCTCTGTGCTGTCCAGATTCTTCGTAACTTGGAATGTCTGCTCCATGCTGTTTACCTGCTCTTCGGGCTGCGCTGCCCAAACCGGAAGGCATGTGCTCATTAATATGACACTCATCAGCACTGCTGCTATTTTCCCTGTGCAAATCCTTTTTTTCCTCATAATATTCACCTCCCTGACTGCCGCCATTTCTGTCCGGCATCTATTAAGGCAAGGACAATTCACAGTTTCAGATCACACATATTTTTCCAAAAGACATTTTTTCTATTTTCATTGTATTATTTATCAGATAATTTAGCAATAGATTTTTAAATTTTAAGATATTTGTAATTTGTGTGTCATAGCATTAAGAATTCTTTACATATTCACAAAAGAAAAGCTCTCCCGTCTCCGGGAGAGCTCTCCGCTCATCGCATTTTTTCTCATTCATCAAAATCTGGCTCGATCAATCCGTAAGTGTTTCCTTTTCTCTTATAAACAACATTGACTTCCTCTGTCTCTGCATTTAAAAATACAAAGAAGTTATGCCCCAGCAGCTCCATCTGTACACATGCATCTTCCGGATACATGGGCTTGAATCCAAATTTCTTGGTACGTATGATTTTTACTTCGTTAGCATCCTCTTCATACTCTTTTTCCACAAATTCCGGCTGGAAGTTTCCGCCGTTCTGCTTCTTATCAATAATTTTCTTTTTGTACTTCCTCAGCTGCCTTTCTATGATTTCTTCCACTAAGTCAATGGATACATACATATCACTGCTTACCTGTTCGGAACGGATAATATTTCCTTTTACAGGAATAGTAACTTCGATTTTCTGTCTTTCCTTCTCCACACTCAAAGTTACAATGATTTCTGTGTCAGACGAAAAGTATTTTTCCAGCTTACCCAGCTTGTCCTCTACTGCATTTCTCAGACCTTCTGTAATATCAATATTTTTTCCGCTAATAACAAACTTCATTCTGTCCAACCCCTTTTACCTGTATTTTACAAGAGTTCTTGTAAGTATTACTATTATACCAATATTGCTCCTCTTGTTCAACATTTTTTAGAAAATTTTAAGGAGTTTATACTTTTTGTATAGAAGAATCAGCGGGCAGTGCTGTCATTTTTTGCTGCGTCTGCATTGTCTTTCACAGCATCTCCTGCATTCTCTGCTCCGTTTTTGATATCCTCGCCCAGATCTTCTACGCCGTCTTTTACAGCTTCTCCTGTCTCTCCCACAATTCCGTCTTCCTTCAGGGAATCATCTGTGTTTGTATTCTCATTGACAGATTCTTCCTTCTTCGTGTCTGTTGTATTATTGTCCATATTGGATCCACAGGCAGCTGTCCCACACAAAACAGCAGCCAAAAGAAACAGGGTGATCATTTTTTTCATATTTTTCATAACTTTGTCTCCTTTTCTTGTTTTCTGCCGTTAATATGTGCGGAAAGTCAAATTTTTATACATTCATAAAAAAAGAGACTCCGGATGCTTCCCAAAGTCTCTCCTTGTATCTTTCTTCTATTATTTCGAAAAATCTGTTTCCTGTCAGCCGTCGATAACATGGCTCATATTATACATTCCCGCCGGTTTTCCCTTCAGGAATTTTGCCGCTTCCACCGCACCTTTTGCAAATACTGTCTTGGAATAAGCTGTGTGACGGAATTCGATCACCTCATCAGGTCCTGCAAAGATTACCTCGTGGTCACCTACAATAGTTCCGCCTCTCACAGCGGAGATGCCGATTTCTTTCGGACCTCTCTTCTCCCTCTTCTGGCTTCTGTCATAGATATAATGGTACTGACCATCCATAGCTTCATTTAAGCTGTCAGCAAGCGCCAGAGCCGTACCGCTGGGCGCATCCACTTTCTGGTTATGATGACGCTCCACGATTTCCATATCAAATCCCGCCCCAGCCAGAACCTTTGCGGCATCCTGGATCAGCTTTAAAAGAGTGTTGATTCCCAGAGACATATTTGCAGAACGCAGCACCGCTGTCTTCTCAGCGGTACAGGCTGTTTTCTTAAGCTGTTCTTCGCTTAATCCTGTGGTGCACAAAACCAGCGGCAGCTTTCGCGCCCCGCAGTAGTCCAGCACAGTGTCCGTTGCCTTTGCTGATGAAAAATCGATCATCACATCTGCTTCCACATCACACTTTTCAATATCTGTAAAAACCGGATAATCAAATGTCCCTTTATCTACAAGATCCACTCCTGCTACGATTTCCGCATCTGCGTCATTCTGAACCAGATCTGAAATCACCTGCCCCATATGACCGCTGCAGCCATGCATAATAATTCTGACCATAAATTTCCTCTTTTCTTTTGTATACTATTTTACTTCCAGTCCAAATTCTATCATTATCTTCTTCAGAGCTTCTTTATGCTCTTCTTCCATCTCGGTCAAAGGCATGCGAAGAGGACCGACTTCTTTGCCCATCAGGTTCATTGCAGCCTTTACCGGAATCGGATTTACTTCGCTGAACAGAGCATGGATCAAGGGCATTGCCTTGAGCTGCATTTCTGTACTCTCTTCCACATTTCCTTCCAGATATTTCATGACCATGTCATGAGTATATTTTGGCGCAACATTAGAAAGCACAGAAATAACACCTTTCCCGCCCAGAGAAAGAATCGGCAGAATCTGATCGTCATTGCCGGAATAGATATCCAGTTTGCCTTTTGTCATAGAAGCCAGTGTCGCAATCTGAGAAATATTTCCGGAAGCCTCTTTCACTGCCACGATGTTCTCGATATTTTCAGCCATGTAAGCCATGGTAGCCGGTTCAATATTGATTCCGGTCCTGCTTCCGATGTTGTAAATAACTATAGGAAGCTTCACGCTGTCTGCCACTGCTTTAAAATGAGCGATCAAACCTTTCTGTGTTGCCTTATTGTAATACGGAGTCACCAGCAGCAGAGCATCTGCTCCGTAAGATTCCGCTTCTTTTGACATGTAGACTGCTGTCTCTGTACAGTTAGAACCCGTTCCTGCAATTACCGGGATTCTCTTGTTTACCTTTTCAACGGTGTACTTGATTGCCGCCAGATGTTCTTCATGGGAGAGTGTAGCAGACTCTCCTGTTGTCCCGCAGATTACAATAGCATCTGTACCCTCTGCAATTTGTTCTTCCAGAATTTCTCCCAGCTTTTCAAAATTTACGTCTCCGTTTTCTTTCATAGGTGTAACAATCGCCACACCTGCACCTGTAAAAATAGACATATTCTTCCTCCTTTGGCTCTGCTTTTTTCTTCTGTGCAATTCTTTTCTGCTTATTTAATAACTTCCAGAGAAACCACTCTGTCTGCTGCCTCTTTCACCGCTTCTGTAATCATGTTACCCGTCATGATCAATTCTATATCCTCATGCTTTGCTTCTATGAGAGCGATCACTTCTGCCTCGGAAATAATCCCATACTCCATCGCTCCCAGGATTTCATCCAGAATCAGCATATCACACTCCTGCGTGATCAGCACCTTCCTGGCATAGTTCAGCCCGTTCCTGATATTCAGATTTTCTTCCTGCTTTTCCTCTTCTGTCAGGTCTTCGTAATACTTATCCTTTTTTTCAAAACGGAATAATCTTACCTCTGGTTCCAAAGGAGCAAGATAATCCAGCTTTGAAGTGGCTCTTCCCTTTAAAAACTGGATAATAATTGCTCTTTTTCCATAACCTACAGCCCGGATGGCCTGTCCTACTGCCACGCTTGTCTTTCCTTTTCCGGGTCCGCAGTAAATCTGCGTCAGGCCCTTTGCATTTTCCATAGTCATTACTCCTTGTAAGCTGCCAGATTTCGTCTTTATCCCCTTGATGAGAGAATTCTTCCAAAATCTGGCGTTATCGTTCCTCAATAAGCATAGTTTAAGAGTTGTGTATATATTACTACACATAAAAAAATATTGCAATATCGCAATAATTTTTATTACTGCACTTTGCCAAAGTCCTTCTTTTTCCTTCAGTCTGCATATTCCAGTTTGCTGACAGAAACTTCATATGCCGTTCTTTTCTCTGTCTCCGTTTCACTCAGCTTCTTAATATATTCCCTGCTCTGGATTCTTCCCCAGATAAGCACATGTCCTCCTACCTCAAAGGCAGAAGCATACCGGGCATTTCTGCCCCAGCAGATGCAGGGTATGTAGTCAGACTTTCCATAAGGCCGGTTTACCGCCAAAAGCAGGTCTGCAATCTCTCTTCCCAGAGGTGTTTTCCTGTATACCGGCGGCTTGCAGATATATCCATCCAGAAAAATCTGGTTCGTTTTAATGGAATCATCCGCCTCCTCCACAAAGGCGATCTCCCGCACAAATACAGAAAGCACCAGCCGGTTCTTCTTCTCTTCGTGACGGTTGTAGGAGCGGAATTGTCCCTGCACCATAATATATTCGCCTTCATAATCCTGTGTTACATCAACCAGACGTTCCGATATCATCAGCGGAATCCTGTCCTCTGAATCGCTGAGTCTTTTCACCAGCACATCTACCAGGTAAAAACCTTCTCCGAATACCTGATGACTGAAAGTAAAACCGGATGCGATTTTTCCCATAATGGACACCTGATTGTTTTCAATAATTTTATCTGCCATGATTTATTTCCCCTTCCTCTTTCTGGTATCTTGTCTATATCATGTTTATTCAGGGCCGATTCTCTTTAGAACCAGAAAATTTAATTTTTTTTAATTCCCCTTTGTATTTATCCGTAATTGTGATAGAATGAATGTCGGATTTTACGACCAAAAATCAGGTTTATAATTAGAAAAGAGGTTTCTTTGCATATGAAAACGACAAGAGATGATATAAGAAATGTAGCGATCATCGCCCATGTAGACCACGGCAAGACTACACTGGTAGACCAGCTGCTCCGTCAAAGCGGTGTATTCCGCGAGAACCAGGAAGTCCAGGAACGTGTCATGGATTCCAATGATATCGAGAGAGAACGCGGTATCACCATTCTCTCCAAAAACACTGCTGTTTATTACAAAGGCACTAAGATCAACATTATCGACACTCCCGGGCATGCTGATTTCGGCGGGGAGGTCGAACGTGTGCTGAAAATGGTGGACGGCGTTATCCTTTTAGTAGATGCCTTTGAAGGCGCAATGCCCCAGACCAAATTTGTACTGAAAAAAGCCCTGGAGCTGGATCTTCACGTCATCGTATGTATCAACAAGATTGACCGCCCTGAGGCACGTCCGGATGAAGTCATCGATGAAGTTTTGGAGCTTCTCATGGATCTGGACGCTTCTGACGAACAGCTGGACTGCCCCTTCCTGTATGCTTCCGCCAAAGCCGGACATGCAGTGCTGGATCTTGGAGATACTCCTGAAAACATGGTCCCGCTGTTTGAAACTATCTTAAAATACATCCCTGCCCCCTCCGGTGATCCGGATGCCCCCACACAGGCGCTGATCAGCACCATTGACTACAATGAATATGTAGGAAGAATCGGTGTGGGAAAAGTGGAAAACGGAAGTCTGAAGGTCAATCAGGAAGTAGTTCTGGTAAACCATCACGATCCTGACAAGATGAAAAAAGTCAAGGTCAGCAAACTTTATGAGTTTGACGGGCTGAATAAAGCAGAAGTCAAGGAAGCGGGAATTGGCTCTATCGTGGCTATTGCCGGAATTGCGGACATCCATATCGGAGATACCCTCTGCTCTCCGGATCATCCGGAGCCTATTCCCTTCCAGAAGATTTCAGAGCCTACAATTTCCATGAACTTCATAGTAAATGACAGCCCCTTTGCAGGCCAGGAGGGTAAATACGTCACCTCCCGCCACTTAAGGGAACGCCTGATGAGAGAATTAAACACAGATGTCAGCCTCCGCGTGGAGGACACTGACAGTACAGACTGCTTTAAAGTTTCCGGAAGAGGTGAGCTTCATCTGTCTGTACTGATTGAAAACATGAGAAGAGAAGGCTTTGAATTTGCTGTCAGCAAAGCAGAAGTCATCTACCAGGAAGACGAACGGGGCCGAAAACTGGAACCCATGGAAATTGCCTACGTGGACGTTCCGGAAGAGTTCTCAGGAACTATTATCCAGAAATTAAGCGAACGGAAAGGTGAACTTCAGGGAATGAGTCCTGCCAGCGATGGAACCACCCGCCTGGAATTCCGCATTCCTTCCAGAGGGCTTATCGGATTCCGTGGAGATTTCCTTACTTCCACTAAAGGTGCAGGCATCCTGAATACTGCCTTTGACGGCTATGCCCCTTATAAAGGAGATATGCAGTACAGAAAACAGGGATCTCTCATAGCCTTCGAGACAGGAGAATCCGTCACTTACGGTCTGTTCTCTGCCCAGGACAGAGGTACTCTGTTCATAGGACCAGGCGAAAAAGTATACAGCGGCATGGTTATCGGACAGAGCGGAAAACCTGAAGATATTGAGCTGAATGTATGTAAAACCAAACATCTGACCAATACACGCTCCTCCTCCGCTGACGAGGCACTGAAACTGACGCCCCCCAGAATTTTAAGCCTTGAGCAGGCTCTGGAATTTATCGACACTGACGAGCTTCTGGAGGTCACTCCCCAGTCTTTGCGCATACGCAAAAAGATTCTGGACTCCCGCCTGAGAAAGCGGCAATCCATAAAAAAATAATACAATTTATGAATTTTGACACTGCCTGCCAGAGAGAAACATTTTGTTTTTCCTCTGCAGGCAGATTTTTTACAAAGTTTTTTCTTTTTTCACATTCTTCTTGTGTATTTTCTACAAAAAATCTTTGTCATTTTTTTATCATATTTATCCCTTTTCAGGCACATCTCAAATTGCTTTTAGTATTCCTTGTAAGGTTTTTCCTGTTATCTGATAATTTTCTTTTTAACAATCTTTTTTCTTTATATTTTTCTCAAAATATGGTAAAATAAGCCTATCCAGAACTGTAAGAATTTTTTTCTTTTTTTAAAATTTATGTATTGACATTTTTTTTAACAATATCTTATAATAGCTTATGAAGTTGTTAAATATTTATCAATCAGGAATTAAAAATTCACTATACACTATTTATTTTTTAAGGAGGATTTCCAATGGCTAAAGAAGCAGAAAGCAAAGCACCGGAAACTATTAACAGTGTAGAAGCCTTACAGGCGAAAATTGCTTCCATGAAAGAAGCTCAGAAAAAATTTGCTACTTTCACTCAGGAACAGGTAGACAAAATCTTTTTTGAGGCTGCTATGGCTGCAAATAAACAGCGTATTCCACTTGCAAAGCTTGCCTGTGAAGAAACCGGAATGGGCGTTGCAGAAGACAAAGTTATCAAAAATCATTATGCAGCAGAGTATACATACAATGCATATAAAAGGACAAAAACCTGCGGCGTGATTGAAGAGGATACTTCCTATGGAATTAAGAAAATTGCAGAGCCTGTAGGTGTTGTAGGCGCCGTTATTCCTACCACCAACCCGACTTCCACTGCCATCTTCAAATGTCTGATCTGCCTGAAGACAAGGAACGCCATCATCATCAGCCCTCACCCCCGTGCAAAGAAATGTACCATTGAGGCTGCAAAGGTCGTTCTGGAAGCAGCAGTAAAAGCAGGTGCTCCGGAAGGAATCATCGGCTGGGTAGAAGAACCCACTCTGGAACTTTCCAACGAACTGATGAGATCTGTTGACGTTATCCTGGCAACAGGCGGTCCTGGAATGGTAAAGGCTGCATATTCTTCCGGAAAACCGGCAATCGGCGTTGGGCCCGGAAATGTTCCCGTTATCATGGACAGCACCTGTGACATCCAGACAGCTGTTTACTCTGTCATTCATTCCAAAACCTTTGACAATGGTATGATCTGTGCTTCCGAACAGTCTGTAACAGCTATCGCTGACATCTATGACGCTGTAAAAAATGAATTTATCAAACGCGGATGCCATGTACTTACTCCGGAAGAGCTGGATAAAGTGCGCAAGATCATCCTGAACGATGCAGGTGCAGTTAATGCCAAGATTGTAGGACAGCCTGCATCTGTGATCGCAGAAATTGCAGGAATTACAGTTCCGGCTACCACTAAAATCCTCATTGGTGAAGTTACATCTGTCGATATCTCTGAACCATTTGCACACGAAAAATTATCACCTGTCCTTGCTCTTTATAAGGCAAAAGACTTTGACACAGCGGTAGATATGGCTGATCAGCTGGTAAAGGACGGAGGATACGGACATACTGCATCCATTTATCTTCATCCGTCACAGCAGGAGAAGCTGAATAAATTTGCTGACCGCATGAAGACCTGCCGTATTTTGGTAAACACCCCTTCCTCCCACGGCGGCATCGGCGACCTGTACAACTTCAAACTGGCTCCGTCTCTCACCCTGGGCTGCGGCTCTTACGGCGGCAACTCTGTATCTGAAAACGTAGGTGTAAAACATCTGCTGAATATCAAGACAGTGGCTGAAAGGAGAGAAAACATGCTGTGGTTCAGAGCACCTCAAAAGGTTTACTTTAAGAAAGGCTGTCTGCCTGTTGCTTTAGATGAACTGAAGAATGTATATGGCAAAAAGAAAGCGTTCATTGTAACCGATACCTTCTTATATCAGAATGGATATACAAAACCTATCACAGATAAACTGGACGAAATGGGCATCACCTATGACTGTTTCTTTGAAGTAGCTCCCGACCCCACACTGCAGTGTGCACAAAAAGGTCTGGAACAGTTGAAGGCTTTCGGTCCTGACACTATCATCGCACTGGGCGGCGGTTCTGCCATGGACGCAGCCAAGATCATGTGGCTGATGTATGAGCATCCAGAATGTGCATTCGAAGATCTTGCCATGGACTTCATGGATATCAGAAAGAGAGTTTATGTATTCCCGAAGATGGGCGTAAAGGCTATGATGGTTGCAGTTCCCACCTCTTCCGGTACAGGTTCTGAGGTCACACCATTTGCCATCATTACAGATGCCACTACAGGTACAAAATGGCCGATTGCGGACTATGAGTTAATGCCTAATATGGCGATCATTGACGCTGACTATATGATGAACCAGCCAAAAGGACTGACCAGTGCTTCCGGTATCGACGCTTTGACTCATGCCCTGGAAGCTTACGCTTCTATTATGGCTACTGATTACACAGACGGTCTTGCATTAAAAGCAGCAAAATTAATTTTTGACAATCTGCCTTCCGCATACGAAAACGGCGCAGCAGATCCCATCGCAAGAGAGAAGATGGCAAATGCTTCCACCCTTGCAGGTCTTGCATTCTCCAATGCGTTCCTGGGTGTATGCCACTCCATGGCACATAAACTGGGTGCTTATCATCACCTGCCTCACGGCGTTGCAAACGCTCTGCTGATTGAGCATGTAATGCGCTACAACGCAGATCCGGCTCCTGTAAAGATGGGAACCTTCTCCCAGTATCCATATCCTCATGCAAAGGAAAGATACTGTGAAATGGCACGTTTCATAGGTATCCAGGGCAAAAACGATGACGAAGTATTTGAAAACTTCATCAAAGCCATCGCTGATCTGAAAGCAAAAGTAGGTATCAAGAGAACCATCAAAGAATATGGCGTTAAGGAAGAAGACTTCCTGGCAACACTTGATGACATGGTAGAAAATGCCTTCAATGACCAGTGTACAGGTGCAAACCCAAGATATCCATTATTTAAGGAAATTAAGGAAATATACTTAAAAGCTTACTACGAAGGCTGATAAGCAGCAGTCTTTCCGGGAGGCTCCCATTACGGGAGTCTCCCGGAGTCTCTTTACTTTTTACAAAAAATATACTATACTTTCATTTTAAGAACACTTCTATCAAAATTCAGGGAGATTTTACTATGAAATGGTTTTTGTCCGTTCCCATTTGATTTTTCGTCATAATGCCCGCCCATACAGGAGACGGGTTTCTTTTTGACGAAAATTTTATATGGAAAGGATACTTTATCATGAATTTACATTACAGAAAAAATCTCTGTCTATTGTACTTGATTTCTTTTTTTCAGGGCATGGTATTCTATGCACCTGTGGCTGCTCTCTACAGGCAGTCCTGCGGTCTTAACATGCTTCAGATTACTGTGATTGAAAGTATTTCCCTTATTTTGTGTATCGCACTGGAGTTTCCATGGGGGATTCTCGCAGAAAAAATGGGATACAGCAAGACCATAGCCGTCTGCTGCGGTATCTATCTGGCATCCAAAGTCATTTTCTGGAATGCTCATGATTTTTCTGACTTTCTCTTTGAACGTATTTTATTAAGTTTTGCCATCGCCGGTCTTTCCGGGGTTGATATGAGCCTTCTGTATCTGACAGTGCCAAAAGAACAGTTTCACAAGGTCTGCAGCATCTATGACAGTCTGGGAACCAGCGGTTTATTGGCTTCCTCTGTACTGTTTACCATTTTCTTTCAGGGCAGCTGGCGGATTGCTGCACTGATGACAGTACTTTCCTATGCTGCCGCTTTTGCTGCTTCACTTTTTCTGTCTCCCCTGCCTGCCGGTTCCTCCCACTGTCCCGGTGACTGTATAACTTCTTTTTCAGCAGTAGAAAATCCTTGCCTGATTTTAAAAAACTTTTTGGGAAATAAACGGCTGCTTCTTTTTCTCTCCGGCACTGCTCTGCTCTCAGAAATGTGTCAAAATGTTACTGTATTCTTAAACCAGCTGCAATATATCAGATGTGGTGCTTCAGATACTGTAATCGGATTTTTTTACATCCTGGTATCTCTTGCCGGGCTTTTCGGGATATTTTCCTTTGCTGCAGCAAAAAAAGCAGGAGAATTTATATTTTCTTCTCTCTGCTTTCTTCTGCCTGCTGTACTTTGTTTTCTGCTCTGTTTAACAGAAAATCCTGTGCTGTCTGCTGTCTGCATCATCGGAATACAACTTATGGGATCCTTATTTCAGCCGCTTTTAAGCCGTTTTCAAAATGAGGAGATTCGGACTTCCAGCCGTGCCGCCGCCTTAAGTCTGCAGGCAGTCTTTTTGGAATGCACCAGCGCTGCAGTGGCTCCCATCTATGGAATTCTGGCAGACAGATCTCTTCCTTCAGCCTTCTTTGCAGGCACCTTTTCCTGCCTGGCAGGTTATGTTTTTTTCCTTGTATGGTACAGGAAACGTTAAAATATAGAAAAAGAAAGAGGCATTTCCGCATCGGAAGCCTCTTTCTCTCAGACAGGAATTCTAAAAATTTTTTCCGATCTGCAATCATTCTACCTGCTGTGTTCCTTCCCCAAAATAATAATACGCTTTTCCATTCTCCAAAGCGATCCCCTTTGCCCGGGCAAGCTCTTCCACAGTCACCAGTTTGAATCCCTGTGCTGTCAGATCCGGTATCATACGGATCGCAGCCTTGACAGACCACTCATGGATATCATGCATCAGTACTACAGAACCATCCTGTGCATTGTCCATAACACACTGATAGGTCTGGTCCTCACTTTTGGTCTTCCAGTCTTTGGTATCCACACTCCACATAATAATAGGAAAACCAGAAACAGACTGTACTGTCTCATTATAAGCGCCTCCCGGCGGTCTCATAGCTGTAGGAGCGGCCCCTGCAGCCTTTTCAATAATGCTGCTGGTTTTTTCGATCTCTTCTGTCACCTGTCCGCTTGACAGATTCGTTAAAATTTGATGATCGTATGTATGATTTGCCAGCTCCATCCCCATTTCCTTCATGCGCTTAACAGTATCCGGATATTGCTCCGCATTCTGTCCCAGCATAAAGAAAGTCGCCTTTGCATTATTTTCTTCCAGACAATTTAAAAGCTCTTCCGTGTACTGTCCGGGACCATCATCAAAAGTAAGCGCAATCATAGGTTTTACTTTCTCACTGTCATATTTCCCGCTTTCATCGAAATAACAGTCTTTCCCGTCAATGACCTGCCAGCCTGTCTTTACATATCCGTTTTCATCAAAATAATATTGATTTCCGTCAATCTCCTGCCAGCCATTCTCATAAAATGTTCCATCGGAATTTTTATACCATATGCCGGAGGAATCTGACTGCCAGCCGCTCAATGTGGTTTCTTCCGAAAACTTTCCGATATCAGCAGCACTCATCACCGGCTGGCTCAGAGCTGTTGTCACCTGGGTTCCGGAATCTGCCTTTACTTCTTCGCTAACCTTACCAGAATCTTGTCCTCCTCTGTCCGGAAGCAGCCTGCTGATTCCAAATGCCGCCAGACAAATCACCAGCACCAGCACTGCTGCCATAGCAGCATAACGCATAATTCTCCGTCTTCTCTGCTGCCGCAGCTTTTCCAGGCGTCTTTTTCGCATACGTTCCTGGCGCCGTTTCATGTATTCTTCATCGTCAAACAGGTCTTCCGGTGTCAGAATTTCCCTTCTGCCGCGGATCTCTGTAGTCTGTGTAGTATTTCTTTCGGTCAAACCGGAATATCGGGAGTTTCTCGAGCTTTTGGAAGGACCTGATTCTCTGCGGATCCTGAGGCTTTCAGAACTTCTTGTGCGCCTGGAATGTGCAGTATTTTGACTGCTTCTGGTTCGCCTGGGATTTCTGGAGCTGTCAGAACTGCGTCTTCTTTCGTCCATAATAATCTCCTCTCTTCGTATTCCCTCCCATTATACACAATTAACCATAGTTTGTATAGGCAAACATCTACATATTTTTCCCTTTTTTTACAAAATTCCCAGATGTTCCAACAGAATTTTAATGCCCAGTAAAACCAGAATAATTCCTCCCGCCAGTTCAGCTTTTGATTTATATCTGGACCCGAAAACATTGCCCACTTTAACACCTGCTGCCGAGAAGATGAAGGTAGTCACACCGATAAATCCTGCCGCAGCAGCAATGTTTACATCAAGAAACGCAAAGGTGACTCCAACAGCAAGAGCATCAATGCTTGTAGCTACCGCCAGAGGAAACATCGTCTTGGGATCTACTCCGGCACTTGGACAGACTTCCTCTTTTTCCATGGATTCACGTATCATATTGATTCCGATAAATCCCAGAAGCACAAAGGCAATCCAATGATCCACAGCGGTGATCTTCTCCTTAAACTGCGCGCCCAGAAAATATCCCAGGACAGGCATCAATGCCTGAAATCCTCCAAACCACAGACCTGCTGCCGCCATATGTTTTATGGACAGCTTCTCTGTTGCAAGCCCCTTACAGACTGAAACCGCAAAAGCATCCATAGACAGCCCTACAGCAAGAGTAAACAAAGTAAAAATATCCATCTTTTTTCTCCTTTTCTTTTCCTTTCTTCCGGGAGCAGCAAGATAAGGCGGCAGTGCCCATCCTGCACTTCTCAGCCTTACCTGTGGCCGAATGGATCCTGCCGGTAAAATTTTAACAAAAAAACCCGGTCATAGTCTCAAGACTATGCCGGGTCATTACCGCATTCAGACTTCACGTATAGCCTTAACAGTTATACATGAGTCTTGCAATTTAAGACAAGCCAGACCTTTTTACAGTCAGTATGTTGACTTGCCGCGTACACCAATACGCCTGCTACTCCCTCACTGGAATATTTAACTTCGTATAAGGTAACATATTTACGGAAGGCTGTCAAGGTTCTCATACAGAAGTTCTTGCAGATTTACGCTATGTCTGTTCTTGTTCGGACTGATTCTGTATTTCTATTCTGCAATGGAAAAGTCGACCTCCGCAGAGCTGTGGCCTGTCAGGCTCCTGCTTCTTTCATCGGGCTGAGAAACTCCAACAAACAATTTGAAATGTCTGCCGTCAATATATCTCTCTCCTTTATCATCCACTGCGGACATAGCCGAATTTTTTATTTTCATAGAAAGAACCTTTTGTTCTTTGGCTTTTAAGAAAACTCTCTGAAAACCGCAAAGGCTATAATTTCTTACTGCCCACTCTGAATCCATATCTTTTATGTAAACCTGGACCACTTCCTCTGTATCTCTGTCTCCCTGATTTTCAACTCTGATCTTCAATTTTATATCCGATTCTTTCGTTACCTGATCCTCCAGTTCTGCCCCTGTGACCCATGCATCCCCGTAGGTCAGACCGTATCCGAAAGGATACAGAGCTTCCTTCTCCATATAACGGTAGGTACGGTTTTTCATAGAATAATCCGTAAATTCCGGCATTCCCTCTAAATCTTTATAAAAAGTAATCGGTAATTTTCCGGAGGGAGATACCCTGCCGAAAAGCAGATCCGCCACTGCTTTTCCTCCTCTTGCACCTGGATACCACGCAAGAAGGATCCCGCTGCAGTTTTCCTGGGCATAATTTAAGTCAATGGAACTGCCTGCCATCAAAACCACGATCGTAGGCTTGCCCACTGCCGTCACCTTCTCAATCAGCTCTTCCTGAGATTTCGGCAGATGCAGATCTTTTTTATCACCAGAAGCATAACTGTTTCCTGTATCGCCCTGTTCGCCTTCCAGAGTCTCATCCAGCCCTACACAGACAATTACAACATCGCTGTGCTCTGCCACTGTTACAGCCTCAGAGATTCTGTCCTGCTCCCATGCCAGACTTTCTACTCTGTCCTTATATAAATGGCAGCCCTGAGAATACAGAACTCTCACATCATCTCCCACTTCATCCTGAATGCCTTCCAGCACAGTAATATATCTGGAAGAAGTTCCATGGTAATTGCCGATCAATGCTGACCTGCTGTCTGCATTTGGTCCTACTACTCCTATGGTCTTTAGCTGATCTTTATTCAGCGGAAGCACACCGTCATTCTTCAGCAGCACACAGCTCTTCCTTGCCACATTTAAAGCTTCCTGGACATGTTCTCTGCATTCTACTGCCTCATAGGGAATGTTATCATACTCGCTTCCGTCAAAAAGTCCCAGAAGAAATCTGGAAGCAAGCGCCCGCTCTGCAGCTCTGGTAATTTCTTCTTCTGTGACCAGCCCCTCTTCCACAGCCGCTACCAGATGCAGATATGTATTTCCGCAATTCACATCACACCCTCTTTTCAGCGCCAGTGCTGCAGATTCTCTGGCGTTCTTTGTGATTTTGTGATTTTCATGGAAATCTTTAATTGCCCCGCAGTCAGATACAAAATGCCCGTCAAAATGCCATTTCCCCCGCAGAACTTCTTCCATAAGATAATGATGACCGCAGCACGGCTCTCCATTGGTTCTGTTATAAGCTCCCATGACAGATTCTACATCTGCTTCTGTCACCAGCGCCTCAAAAGCCGGAAGATAGGTCTCCCACATATCCTTTAAACTTACCTTTGCGTCAAACTCATGGCGGATCGCTTCCGGTCCGCTGTGTACAGCAAAGTGCTTCGCACAGGCTGCTGCCTTCATCACAGGTCCGTCTCCCTGCAGTCCTTCAACAAACTTCACGCCCAGTCTTGATGTAAGATAGGGATCTTCTCCATAAGTTTCATGTCCTCTTCCCCATCTGGGATCTCTGAAAATGTTTACATTCGGGGACCAGAAGGTCAGACCTTTGTAAATATCCCTGTCATTATGCTTTGCGTATTCGTTGTATTTTGCCCGTCCTTCTGTGGCAATGATATCACCGATTTTTTTCATTTCCTCTTCATCAAAAAGCGCTGCCATGGCAATTGCCTGGGGAAACATGGTAGCCACACCTGCTCTTGCCACTCCGTGAAGTGCTTCATTCCAATAATTATATGCCGGCACCCCAAGACGTTCTACCGGTGCAGCGTCATATCTTAACTGAGCTGCTTTTTCCATAAGTGTCATTTTTTCCACAAGTTCTTTTGCTCGCTCCCTCGCCTGGGCACGCTCTTTTTTATGATCTCTCAATTTCTTTACCTCCTCAAAATATAACCGCTTTTCTTTAGATAATCTTATTATAACTCTCCTTCGCTTTTTTTCATTACGGATTGTGCGGTTTATTGCCCAGATATTGCGTTTTTCATTTTATTTTCAGCAGTTTCTCTTTTCTTTCTCTTTCCCATGGGGTATGATTAAAACCATACCGCAAGTGAAACATTCATTCACACAATCCCAGGCATCATCCAGAAAGGTGGTATTTTCCAAGTATGAAAGATATTTTTATAGGAAGCCGCGAGACTGTCCTTTATCCAACTTCTTCCCGCTTCCGCGTAATCCTGCAAAAAGGTCCTTACGAGATTAAGGCACACTGGCACCCCGGAATCGAAATTATCATGCCTCTGTCCGGCAATTATCGGGTATTCATTGGCGAAGAACATATAGAACTGGAAAAAGGAGATATCCTTTTTCTCCATTCTGCTACCGTTCATGCGCTTTCCGGTCCCAGGGAGGGAACCCGCCTGATTTTTCAGTTTGATATAGAGCTTCTCTATTCCCTGCAGGGATTTCAGAGCCTGCTTTTCACCTTTCCCTCTTTTCTTTTTCTTAAAAGAAAAGGAGAAACTACTGATTACCCGGCTGTGCAGAAAATCCTTTTTTCCATCATACAGGAATACCGTCACCAAAATCTTTTGTGGGAGGCACGCCTTTATTCCCTGGTCCTGGATCTTTATACCCTGCTTTTCCGCTCTCCCTTCCTGCAGATGCAGTCTCTTTGTACAGCCCCTGCTTCTTCTCTTCTGCAGAACAGGCGCTCCCAGGAAAAGTTCCTTTCTGTGTGTCAGTACATAAACCAACATCTGGCTTCAGATATTAGTCTGGAAGACGCTGCCGCACATGCCGGCTTTTCCAAATTTTATTTTTCCAGACTGTTCCGTGATTTTGTAGGCATTCCATTTTCCCAATATGTCACAAAACAGCGGGTCCACAAGGCTAAGCTTCTTCTGCTCACCACAGATGCCCCTGTCACAGATATTGCCCTGGAATCCGGTTTCAACAGCAGCAGCACCTTTAACCGCTGCTTCTGCGGAGAAACAGGCATGTCCCCCACCTTATTCAGGCAAAAACACGCCCGGCTCCGGAATTAACCTTCCGCTCCCGGCGTGTCTTTTCCTCTCACTCTCTATAAAACGCTTCTATCTATCCCACTTATCACAAAGTGCATTGATCTGATCTGCAAATTTTGCCAGGTCTTTATTCGCACCGCCTTCATTATGACGGATAACCGTCATCAATCTTTGACCAGCTGCAAGCAATCTTGCAAATACGCCAGCTGCTTTTCTGCTCTTTGCCTTTGCTTTTGCGTGTTCAATAACAATACCTACGGTTTCTTTTGTCACTTCATTTGCAGTCAAGTCTACTTCTGTCCCGCTGTAAGGGGCCATTGCTTTATAGCCCAGCTCTGTCTCCAGGCGCTTGGCAAAAAGTTCACAGACCTGGTCTTCTCCATGACATACGAATACTCTCTTTGGTTTTTCTTTAAAGGAAGAAACCCATCTGATCAGACCTTCATTGTCTGCGTGGCCGCTGATACCCGGAAGCCGTATGATCTCCGCATTTACATGGATCTCCTCTCCAAAAAGCTTCACATCTGTGGCTCCTTCGATCAAAGCTCTTCCCAGGGTTCCCACTGCCTGGTATCCCACAAAGAGGATCGTACATTCCTGCCTCCACAGATTATGCTTCAAATGATGCTTAATACGGCCTGCGTCACACATACCGCTTGCGGAAAGGATAACTTTGGGCTGTTCGTCAAAGTTGATAGCCTTGGACTCATCGCTGGTAATGGACAGCTTCAGCCCCCGAAACGATATGGGATTAATGCCTTTTTCAATCAGTTCCATTGCTTCTTCATCATAACAGTCTCTATAGTGTTCCTTAAAAATACTGGTCGCCTGGACAGCCAGGGGACTGTCTACATATACCTCAAAATCAGGGAATTCCGGCAGCAGATTGTCTGCTTTGATCTTCCTGAGAAAATACAGCATTTCCTGCGTTCTTCCCACTGCAAAAGAAGGAACCACTACATTCCCTCCTCTGCGGAAGGTCTTTCTCAGAATTTTTATCAGTTCAGCCACATAGTCCGGCTTCTCTCCATGACTTCTGTCTCCATAAGTAGACTCCATGATCACATAATCCGCGCTTTCCAAGTACTCTGGATCTTTGATCAACGGCTGATTCAAATTTCCGATATCTCCTGAAAACACCAGTTTTCGCTCTTCCCCATCTTCTGTAATCCACAGCTCAATGCTTGCGGAGCCCAGCAGATGCCCGGCATCAATAAATCGTACTTTGATTCCCTCCGCAATATCTATTATCTTACTGTAGCTGCATTCCACAAATTGCTGGATCACTCCCAGGGCGTCTTCCATGGTATATGCCGGCACAAACTCTGCCTGACCATTTCGCCTTGCCTTCCGGTTTCTCCACTCAGCCTCAAACATCTGGATATGGGCACTGTCACGAAGCATAATATCACACAAATCGCAGGTTGCCGCTGTAGCATAAATGGGTCCCCTGAATCCCTTGGCATAAGCCAGTGGAAAGTTTCCGGAATGATCAATGTGAGCATGGGTCAGCAGTGCAAAGTCCAAATCTGACATAGGCACCGGAATATCCTGATTTTCATACTGATCCGGTCCCTGTTCCATACCACAGTCCACAATAAACTTCTTGCCCGCAGCCTCCAGGAAATAACAGCTTCCTGTCACTTCATGAGCAGCTCCGATAAAAGTCAGCTTCATAAGAAAACCCCCTTTGCAGTATAATGAATGTTATGATTTCATTATACCGCAGAGGGGGCGGAAATGACAGGGGAGAGAGGGAGTTTATAGATTTTTAATCAATCCAGAGGCCGTTGGTAACAGGCATTTTACTCTCGGAAGTGCTGCCTTTTTGAGCTACGCAGGCAGCTTTTACACGATAGTAATAACCTTTAGTAACGCTGGTGTTATAACTATTAGTTAAATATCCCGTATTATACGCTGTATCAGAAAAATACTTCACGTCAACCCAGGTTCCGTTCTGCAGCCGCTGCAATGTCATATCTAAAATTAACTTATCACAGACAACACTTCCAAACACTGCACCGTATACATTTACCACTCCGTTTCCTTTGTCCGTTATCTTAGCAGTCCCTTGATTTAATATATTTCCTTTCATTGGATTTGTTACCGTTACTTCAGATTCAGAATAATCTGTTAAAGTTGAACCGTCTACAATATCTCCAATACTATGATTTTCCGTTGCTGCATATGCTACATTTGATATTCCTAATGACATAGCCATTACAATAAAAAAAATCCCTATCTTTTTTAAAACTTTCATCTTTTTTCTTTTCTCCATTTGCTCATATTCTAATACATAATTTTTTCACCTATTTGTCGAATTTCTTGTTCAGAAATTTTTCCAAATAATTCATAATAAACATTTAAAAAGTTCCATTGAAGTGCATATGTTTGTTTACTATCACCCTGATCCATAATCTCCCAGACTTCAGCATTTAATGATGAGGTATATTTACTTTGAACATCATACAACTTTTTTCCTGAATCGTTTTGAGAATAGACTGAGGCGCCTTCATTATTAGCAACTATCATAAAATATACCAATTGCTCTTCATAGATATACTCAATAAAAGCTGTATGAGCTTCCTCGTCAATAATAAAATCTCTATATTTCATTCCTTCTGGGAGATAAAAAAATCTTGGCATCTTGACTCCCAATTTTCTCTCTATCTCTTCCCTGGCATACTCTTCGGTTCTATCACTCTCGATAACTTCATCATTATCTATCTCCGTGTTTACATCATTTCCAAACACCTTATTAACTTCCTGCATAACATACGCCCTGTTCGCCTGGCTGCTCATACTCACACCAAAAATACCAATTGCCGTAACCGCAGCGGCGGCAGTCCACTGTATCGCCTTCTTTCTCCGCCAGCCGGCAGCTTTTTTGCCGGCTGGATATGTGGTTTTTTCCTCTTTTTCTGTTTTTTCTTTTCCTTTTATTTCTTTTAATTTTGGTTTTTCATTCTTTCTATCATCGAAATCATCTGTATTTTCAGCAGTGTCTTCATTGCTGCTGATATGGAGACCTCTGTCTCTGGCTTTTTGCATGAGTGCCTGAAATTTTTCCTCTGTGGGATTCCACTCGTCTGTATCAGGGACTTCTTCCAGGCTTTCTTCTATTTCTTCTGCTTCTTTTGTAAGCTGTGCCTGAATCCATTTATCAAATTTCCCATCATTCAGGTCTGCGTCAGACACAGGATTCCTCTTGTTTGGTTTATCTTTTTTCTCCATGAAACTCCTATCTCTTCTTGACTTTTCCTGACAAGTGTATCATATTATGATGTTAAGGGCGCAAAAGAATCTGCCCATGGTACCTGCGGATCAATCCGTATTTTATGGTATCCTATTCTTATAGTTACTATATTTGAATATCAGGAGGAACATCATGAAACATATCGTTCTTACCGGCGGTGGCACTGCCGGACACGTTACCCCAAATATCGCTATGGTTCCCCGCTTAAAAGAACTGGGATATAAAATTTCCTATATCGGTTCTTATGACGGAATTGAAAAAAAACTTATTGAGGAAATGGGAATTCCCTACTATGGCATTGCCTCCGGTAAACTGAGACGTTATTTCGATGTCAAAAATTTTACCGATCCCTTCAAAGTGATGAAAGGATATCTGGAAGCAAAGAAACTGATGAAACAGCTAAAACCGGACGTTGTCTTCTCAAAAGGAGGCTTTGTCACAGTTCCTGTTGTCATCGCTGCCAGCAGGAAAAAAATCCCTGCTTTTATTCACGAATCTGACATGACTCCCGGACTCGCAAATAAACTTTCCATCCCTTTTGCCACAAAGGTGTGCTGCAATTTCCCTGAAACAGTGTCTCATCTCCCGGCAGATAAGGCAGTGCTTACAGGCACTCCCATCCGTCAGGAACTTCTGAGCGGAAGTCCTGAAAAAGCACGAATATTTACAGGGTTCACTGCTGATAAACCTGTCATTCTTATTATCGGAGGAAGTCTGGGTGCTGCAGCAGTCAATGATGCTGTCCGGGGCATACTTCCTGAACTTTTAAAAGATTTTCAGGTTATTCATCTGTGCGGAAAAGGCAAACTGGAACCCAAGCTTGAAGGAACAAAGGGATATGTTCAATATGAATACATCAAACAGGAGCTTGCCGATTTATTTGCACTTGCCGATATTGTTATTTCACGTGCAGGTGCCAATGCTATCTGCGAGCTCAGTGCTCTGAAAAAACCCAACCTCCTCATTCCTCTCTCTGCACGCGCCAGCCGGGGAGATCAGATTCTCAATGCCCGCTCCTTTGAGCGCCTTGGCTACAGCAAAGTTCTGGAAGAGGAAGATATCACTCCTGAAATTCTGCTGAAGAATGTGCACGAATTATACGAAAATCGTGAGACTTATATCTCTGCCATGGCTTCCAGCAAACACAAAAACTCTATTGAACTGATTGTTCAGCTATTCGAAGATGCTGTCAGTGGAAAATAGACCATTATGCACCTTCAAAGTCATCTCTGTAGCGTTTCATCAGCCAGATCTTTATCCTGTGTTTCTTGGTTCTCAAATTATCTACTGAGATACCAAGAGCACGGGCTGTTTCTTCCGCATTCTCTCCTCTTATGTACATTCTTATCACAATTTCATACCAGTCAGGATTCTTCTTAGCCAGATCTTCCAATATCCTTTTCGTCAGTTCCCGAAGAACAATATTGTTGAGAATTTCATCCTCAAAAGAACCTTTCTTATCTTTTACGATCTGAATCTTATCCGTTACGTCTTCAGAAGAGTCATCGTCCTCTGCAACTCCGGCAACCGTCACCTCATGAACCTGATAAGATTTCCTGCAGAAATCAATGGCTTTTCTTCTTGCGTTTACAGCAAACCAACGACGGTAAAATTCTTCATCCAGAATCTTCTCCTTCTCAATAAACAGTACAAAAACTTCCTGACATACATCTTCTGCAAGATCTGCATCATGCAATACACTGTATGCTACTTTCTTTACCAGACGATAGTACTGATAATAGATTTTACGATATTTATCTTCTGTCATTGCTTATTTCCATTTGTTACTCCATAGAAAACTTTGACAATATTTCCTCTTTATCCTCTTCCGTCAACGTTCCTGGTGTCCAGCTGATGCCTGCATGATCTCCCTCTTTCCGGGGAATCAAATGCATATGGAAATGGAAAACAGTCTGTCCTGCCGCCCCTCCGTTATTCTGAACGATATTGTAGCCGTCACAGCCTAAAACATCCTTCATTTTTGTGATTACTTTTTTTGCCAAAACCATGGCATGTCCCGCTGTTTCATCCGGCAGTTCATACAGGTCTGCATAATGTGCCTTGGGAATGATCAGCGCATGTCCCTTAGCCGCAGGTCCCAAGTCTAAAATCACCCGGAACTCTTCGTCTTCGTAAAGTGTTGCCGACGGTATTTCACCATTGGCAATTTTACAAAAAATACATTCTTTCATACTTTTTCTCCTTTCTTTAAAGCTCTCTACTATATATCCGAATTTACTTCGGGATATATGACACTTTTATGTCGATTTTTGACGATTTTTGTATTAAAGTTTCATTTGCCATTTAAAAACAGGAGTGCTACACTAACTTACGTAGTAAATAAAGGGGGATGTTACCATGAATAACAATTTTTTACCTGTTTCCGGCAGTTCTGTAACTCCAATTTCTGATTATCAGATACTTTATCAAGAACTTTTATCCCAGCATCAGTTTATGATGTCTCAGATTTCTCATGAAATTCGCAACCCTGTAACTCTGATCAACAGTTTTCTGCAAATTCTCGGCAAGCAGCACCCGGAGCTTACTTCCGATGATTGTTGGAACAAAATAATGGAAAATATGGATTTTTTAAAATCTCTGTTATCAGATTTCTCTCAATTTAATAACTCATCCAGAACTGCCCTGCAGGAAACCAGCATTCTACAACTGTTCCATGATATCTTTGACTCTGTCACACCCACTTATAACAACCTGGGAATTGAACTTATCCTAAACAAAGAGACTGCAATCCCTACTATCCTGGCTGACAAGACAAAAATACGGCAGCTGATTCTAAATCTGCTGAGAAATGCCAGGGAAGCTATCGGAACTAACGGTAAAATTATCTGCACCTTAAAATCCGACGGCAGCTCTGTTACCATAACGATTCAGGATACTGGTCCCGGAATTCCTGACGCTTATCAAAAAGATTTATTTGAACCTTTCATCACCCATAAACAGGAAGGAACCGGTCTCGGACTTGCCATCTGCAAGCGCATTGCAGAAGCTCATGAAGGCAGCATCTCTTTTTCCTCTATTCCGGAAAAAGGAACTGAATTCACTGTTGTTCTCCCTGTAAAATGATATCTACAGGCTTTACATATCTTCTGCTTTATCACAGAGAGTATACAGACGCTGCTTTTCATACAAAGTCCCTTCTGTACACTCCCTGTGCATTCTGAATACCTATCAGTACGCCCGTCTATGATATAAAAGAACACAAAGGAAAAATCCACATACCAATCCGCCAAAATGAGCTGCATTATCGACCCCTGCACTTGTTACACCATGGTACAAAGAAAGTGCAGCAAGTATCATCAGCTGACGTGTGGTAAAGTTTTCTATCCTTCCACGATTTCTTATCACAATATACAGCAGTGCACCAATAACGGCAAAAACAGCTCCTGACGCACCTGCAGAAACTACAGATTCCTGTCTGTATACTTCCATACCAAGAGAAAAAATATTAGCTCCAATTCCTCCCAAAAGATAGATCAGCAGATATTTTATCTTCCCTATGCTTCTTTCCAGACAGTCACCCACAAAAAACAGCACAAGCATGTTGTTACCGAGATGCCGTATTCCAAAATGAAGGAACATACATGTAAGCAGTCTGTAATATTCATGTTCCTGCAGGATCCAGGGTGTATAAGCCGCACCCCAGTTTACCATATGCTGCGTGTTAAGAGATGATCCAGTAAACTCTACTGTCAAAAATATCGCTATATTGATAAGAATGATTGCTGTATTTACAGGAACCTGTTTTCTCTGTCTAATGAATCTTCTTAAATCAGACTCTTTCCTTGGCTGCATAGGATTATAGTTTGCATACTGTTCCATAAATTCCCGCCTTCATTGTTAATAACATCGTATAAGTATGTATTTAGCGAATATTCACACACAATTTCTCTATACTTTTAGAATTTTCAAAGTTGTATATATTATAAGTCTTTTACAGGCATTGCGCAAGATATCATGAGCCTATTTTCTTTAATGTGATTTACTATAACGAAACTGTACTCTGGAAAACTGTATAATGTCTCCATTTTTCAACATATACTCTTGTTCCGGATTCAAGTATTCCTGATTCAGACATGTTCCATTTCTGGAATTTAAATCTGTAATATAATCTCCTGTCTCTTTACGTACAATCCGGGCATGTGTGCGGCTGACTGTAGGGTCATCAATCCAAAGATCCACCATCTGTTTCCACTTTCCAACAAAAGTAATATCCTTTTTCAGTGAAAACTTTTTTGGTTCAGGACTGTCAAGCTGTTCCAGACAGGCAGATTTCTCTTCTTCATCTGAACTCAAAAGGACCGTCAGGTCCCAATCCTCGTCCTTTCTGTTTCCTTTCTCTGTTCCGTAGTGATTTTTCCCCGCAGTCCCTGATTTTATCTCTGGCGCAGTCCCTTCCCGATCTTCTCTGATTAAACCTTCATCTGTCTCTTCTGCAGCTTGCCGTTTCTGTTCCCTATCCATAGTTTCTTTCTGCTTTTCCATTTGTTTCTCTCTCAGCAATATCCAGACAGTTCCTCCAGAAAAGAGCAGACAAACAACAATTCCGGTGACCAATACCGCCCCCAGAGATATCACACGAGAATGCCAAAGCAGAAATAGCAGACATGCCAAAAGAAAAATCCCCCCAATAAGGATGGGAAGTCTGATTCTTTCCTGATTTTCCTCTTCATCCTCTTTATAGAACTCATCAAGAATCCTTTTTCTCTTTTCCTGCTGTTCTTCTGCCTCCACTTCTTCCTGGCAAATTTCGTAAAAATTTTTCTTTTCTTCCTTCTCCTGCCCGCTGTGCACAAAACCTTTTATGACCTCTCTGGTGACACACCCATTGGCTGCTGCTTTGTAAATACCATATCCCATGGTGACCGCTCTTTTATCCTCATAGTCGATCTTCGGCAGAAGGTATTCCAGCAGTTCCTGAAACTGCAGTCCGGTTTCCCGGGTATAATAAGGAAAATAAAGAAAACTTATTTTCTCTGTTTCCTTGTTTTTATAAATATATTTTGCCTCCATCAGAAGAGAATCACTGTTCAGAAGATACTCTCCCAGTTCTTCTGTTATCTCTCCTGTGCACAGAAGCAGCTGCGCTAAATCTTTTTCTCCCATTTTACTGCACTCATATAGAGACTGAATACTCTGATAACCAGTTATATCATAATAAAACAATGCTTCTCCATTAACCCTCTGGATCCGGCAGGGCAGCAGTCCGGGAACTGTATTTTCCAATAAAATTGCAGTTTGATACCCCTTTGGATCTGTCATACCTTCCTGCTGAAGGATAATATAATTTTGATTCATACTCCGCTTATAGGATACCTGCACAAGCTGCTCCTCCTCCCCTACGGCATCAGATTATCTGCCAGTCTTCCGGCAGCATTTACTTTCTCTATAAATAATACAGGTCGTATAATTTTCCTTTCTGCTCGTCCTTCCTGTATCCATTTCAGATCAGAAAAAGGAATCTCCAATTGATTCCGGAAAGTAACCTGGATTTTTTCTTTGTCTTCTGCTGTCCAAAACTCTTCTTGTTCAACTGTCTCTTCTGCCGTTCCACATACTGCCTGTGTTCCTCTCCGAATCACTGCTTCATAAGCTTTTCCGGTATCGTAAATTCTCTGATGTACACCCAGAATCAACAGCAGAGAAGCAAACACTGTCAGAAGCCAGAGACCGCTTAGCATAGCCGCTTCCAAAGTAAAACTGCCTTTTAAGCTTTTCCTTCCCACTCCCATAACATGACCACCGCCATTCCTGCCAAAAGAAAGGGCACAAAAGCAATATGTGCTTTCCTTTTCCCCTTTGAAAACAAATAAACTGCCCTGATAAAGGTACCTGCAAATGCCAGCAGCAAAATTCCTGTGATTTTCCATATTCCCAGAGAAATTCCTGCAATCAGGATCAGTAAACCATCTCCATATCCCATTTGTTCCTTTGTAACTCTGGACAGAAACAGAAAAAACAGCCCCGGCAGCGCTCCATACACACATTTTATCCACATACCCTCAAAGCTCTGTTTTCCCAGGGCTGTTTTTCCTGCCTCCATCAAAAGGATAAGCCCTCCATAAACAATAATTTTCCACAAAGAAATTTTTTTACAGTGCCAATCTTCCACACTGCATACCAGCATTGCCGATAAATGGATCCACCAGCTCTCCATCCTCAGCCTCCTTTGCATCTTGTACAAACCCTCATATTCTCTGTTTCTGATTTCTTAACTGCATGAACATGCCTGGTCAGACCTCCGCATGTCCTGCTTCTGTGGTAACAATCACCAGATGTTGTTATGTAAACTGTCCCATTTGCATCTTTTCCAGAACAGCACTTATCACAAGCTTGGTAATGATTTCCATACTCATTAACACGATCATACACATGGAATGCTGAAATCGCCTGGATTTTTAACTGGATATGGGTGCAGTCACGCGAAGTATGATAAACACTTTCCCAATCTGTTACATAAACCATTTCCTCCGCCCCATCCCCATACTTCTTTCCATGGTAACCAGTCCAGGCACGGGCCTGTCCCAAAACCTGAATTTTCACCGGAAAGCTGCGAAAAAGAGGAACCGGACTTCTATAAAAAAGCACTGCATTTAACGAAACCTTTTCATCCTTATATTCTGAATCCAGCAAAAAAATCTGTTTCTGATCTATTCCTATAAGATTCTCGTCCTCCAATGCTTCCCTTACTCTTCGGGTTCCATAAGCAATACAGGCAGCTTTCGTCACAGCTCCTATCGGTGAACTGCTGCCATCTTCTGCGCAATAGGCATACACACCCAGCTCTTTGGCAGTCTCACACAATACAGATTGCAGAATGATTTCTGCCCTGTATAGATCCATCATGCTTACAAGGCATAAAACTGCCAATAAGAATACAGGCAGGACAGCGGCACTTTCTACCGTCAGACTTCCTTTTTGCTGAAGAGAGCGCCCCTCCTTTCTGCTGCTGATTCTTCTTTTTTTCAAAAGCACCATTGCCCTGCCTCCTTCTTCGCAATTTATCTCCCTGCTAATTTTCTGACATTTCATATCCAAAAACCCTCTGGGCATTCCACATCTGCCTTTCTGGTCCCTGGAAGCGAATTTCTGCAGAGAGGCTTTCGATACAGGAGTCAAATGCAAAATTTTCATACTCCTGTATTTTCCTGATATCCTGTTCGATCATATCCATACAGCGTATCGTCAGTATCTGCGGAGACTTTGCCGCTAACAGAAGCCGGAGATATGACTGGTAGCTCAGACCTCTGTCTGCATTCTGCCCTTCTTTTACAGCATCGGACAGGCTGCTCAGCTGAGTTTTCCAGGAGTTTCCATCTTTAACCAATGGGATTTTCCCTCCGGAAAGAAGCGTCCTTACATCGCAGATACTTTCCACGTATGCCCACCCTGCTGCCAGCACCGCCTGTACCAGCTCCATTCCCTGGGGTATGAGAGCAACAATGGAAAGTGCTGCTGCGCAGGCCTTCAATTCTCCACGCTTCTGCGTGTCTGTATACAAAAAGGCAAGATTAGAGACTTCCCGAAGAGAAATCAGCTGATTAACAGTACTTTGCAGATTGTCCCTGTCACTGTCTTTTCCGCCCAAAATATATTCCACCTGATAATCCAATGCCGGATTCCCTTTTTTCTCTGTAAAGCAACTCAGTTTTTCCAGTGCATATTCTGCCAGAAACAACCTGTCCGAAATATTTTCTTCCCTGTCGGAATCGGGAATATCTCCCATGCCCTGCTGAATCTCTCTGCGTGATAAAAAATTTGTAATATCTCCTGTCTTTTCTGATATCTGGACATCAGCCGGAACCGTCAGCCCCAAAAAACCGTGTTCTCTTATACTTCTGACAATTTCCAATGGATTATTGGTCTCCGAGATCCCTGCCATAGGTGTCGTCTGGCTGATATCCTCCTCCTGGATGCCCTGCTCTTTGACTGTCTCCTGCTGCTCTATTCCTTGTTTCTCCTGGTTATATTTCTCCTGCAGCGTCTCCAACCCCATATTTCCCAGATTTTGTTTCATATACCTGATCATCTGGCGTCTTGCAGCTTTTCCATTGTCTTCTGCCGCTGTACGGTATCCATCTACAGCACATACCTGAATACGGCAGTTTGTTATTCCTGTGTCTAAAACAGGTTCCATATAAGCTTCCATCTGGTTAATCAGCTGTGCCTGACTGATGTTCCCTTCCCCATAACCTGCATCCAGAAAGAATAACCCATAATTTTCCAACAGAACCGGCTGATATTCTGAAAATAAAGAATACAAGCCCGTATCCACAGCATTAGCTGCCTTTACTCTCGCTGATGAAACTCTGGCTGACTGGATACAAGCTGTAAGAAGCCCCAGGATCACCATCATCAGAAGGCTCATAGTCACTGTCATGCTTCCCTTTGCCTTCAAAAAATCACCGCCTTAAATGCTGTTGCTTTGACTTGTGATTTTAGACAGAATACTCTTTACCAGGCTGGTCAGCTGCTCTTTAAAAATAATAACCAGACCGATCAGCACCACTAAAAGTTTGGCCCTAAGTCTGGAAACCCGCATAAACACTGGTCTAAGCCACAAGGTCACTCCGACTTACTCGTCTCTTTTTTATGCCTAAAATGTTGTGTATATCGTGCTTTGCGTTTGTCTCAAATTTCTCTATCGAAAGCAAAACAGCCGATATTTTTCAACCGACTGTTTGCGAATGTTCCTATTTATTTTTTCAATTCACTAATCTGTTTCTGCAATTCCTTAACTTGCTCCTTCAGATTTTCGTTTTCAACTTGCAACTGAGTGTTTATTTGTTTTAATTTCATAATACTTATTTTCATGTTTTTATTAGTTTCCTGCATAGCTAAGTCAAATATAACTTTTTTGGGATTGTAGCATTCTCCTTGCTGCAATAATGCATTATCTAATGTCATTCTTACTTCCTTATTTCCATAAAAGAAACTTTTTGCAAATCCAGTTTTTCTAGATAACGCAGTAACTGATATGCGCTCTTTCTGTTCCAACATTTTATGAATCGCCTGCTTAGCAATCTCTACCTTCCTCATACTTTTTTCTTGACTTATCGCAACAATTTTATCGTAGTTCATATGCTCACCTTACAATTTTTTTAAAAAAGAAACTTCTTTGCGTCTTACTTGTTTTTCTAACTTTTCTATTTTTTCTCGCAGTTTTTGATTTTCTTGGACATAATCCTGTATCTGTGCCACAAGTTCTTCGTTAGTTGCCTTTTCCTTTAGCACTTCCTTTCTCAGACTCATTACTGCTGTTCCGCTTTTCTGTCCGTCAGTGTTCTTATCATGAAACCATATGGCTGTTTTTTGTTTAAGGATTGCCGCATCTAATTGTGAACGTATTGTATGATTTTTATAGAAAAATCCTCTTGAAAGGCCAGTTCTTCTTACCAATTCCGCAACCGTGATTTTTTCACTTTTTTCCAGCATATCTGAAATTGTTTTTTGTGCCAGATTTATTTTCCCTCGACTCAATTCTTTTGTTATTTCTACCATCTTGTCATATTTCATGATCATCCCATCTTTCATTACAGCTATCATCACTCATAGATTTTCTTTAATTCTTCTTTCAGACGATTATTTTCTGCAATCAGCTTCTTCTGATATAACTCCATTTTTTCAAGTTTCATTTCAAGCCGTGTAATAGTAATATTTAAGTCTATGATTTTATCCTCAGCTTCTATTGACTTAATCATATCTATTCCATTGCAGGGTCTATACTGCTTTCTTTTTGCCTCGCACCAGGCATTCCTTACTTCTTCATTCCGGTAAAAGAAGCTATTTGAAAAACCAGTAGCCCTTGCAATGGCCCGGACCGTTATCGGTTCTCCATTCTCCAGCATTATTTGTAATTGTTTTTTGACTACCTGCACTTTCTTTTTATTTTTCTCTCTATTTATTGCAACCATTTTATCATATTTCAAAATCATCCCATCCTTCCAGAATCTTTAATAAAATCTTATCCATTTCCTTTCTAACATTCCTGGTTTCATCCGCCATCATTTTATTTCCAATCCTGCGGTAATATGGTACCGATTGTGTAGTTTTGTGTCCCAGCAGTTTTGCTATCAGCCAATCATCCACATGCATTTCTGTCAGCTTTTTCCCATAGCAGTGCCGGAATATGTGGGTTCCAAATCTCAGCAGTTCTCCATTATCGTCCCGTATATCTTTCTGTCGGATCATGGTCATAATCTGGTTCTGGATCATCCCATACTGATAAGGCTTGGTCGGATCGTCTTTGCTGACAAAAATGTATTTTGTTTCCCCATACTTTTCTTTTGTATATTCAATCGCCTTTAAGATTAACTGTGCCAGTTCATTGCTGATTGCTTTTTCGTAGGTCACTGATTTCACTTGGTCAATCCGGATAAAATATCGCTCTTTTTTTATCGTCAGGCAGTCTGGTTTTAAGGTTAATGTATCAGAAATCCGGGTTCCGAGCATTTGGTGGATCACCAGTGCCCTGCAGATCTGTTCATCCATCAGGAATATATGCTTATTCAGCCTTTTAATCTCCGCATCCGAATATACCTTAAACAGATATCTTGGTGTGCTTGGGAAATCATTGCTTAAAAATAATTCTCCCATATGCTGATCGCCATATAAATTCCCGACATCCTCTAATGTCCTCCTTAATGCATAGAGGTCTGAACGGTAATTTTTTCTTTCCGTTGCTTCGGTATGTAGGTATGTCAGATATTTTTCTATATGGCTTCTCTCTAGTTCCAGCAGGGATTGCAATTCTGGGAATGCGTTGTAGGTATAGCCTGTGAAACGGTTAATTGCAGCCATCTCACTTTGGACAGTTCCTAGTGGCTTATACTTCAAATGTAGGAAGATCACTTTCTTGATCTCTTCCCGGATATCCGGCTGCATAATTTTCCTGAAATTAAGCGTTTTTGCATTTTTAATGGGATTTTTTAAAATAGGAAAATCAAAATTGTCCAAATCCCATACATCTTTTTCCTGCTCATCCCGGTTATCATCTTCTTTCGCAAATTCCAGGATTTTTTTCATATGCCGGACGATCCCTGGCGTCTCAATCCCGATTTTGTCATAAGAAGCGCGATACTTCTTGCTGGTCAGCGCATATCCATTTTCCAGCATCCAGCTTTTTAAACTCCGGAGGATCTTTCCTTCCTCGTTTGGTATTAAAGCCTGAATATTTTTATCTATCAGAAATTGCCGGATGTTGTTATAATAAAGAAGTTCGCTTGATAAACTTGATGGCGCAAGCTGCTTTCCTCTGTCAAAGATAAATTCTTCCAGCAATCTATGGATGTTGTCTGACGGGAGGCCTTCCAGATTGAAATACCGTTCCGCCCGTACACGCATCTTGCTGCGTTGTTCTTCCGTTGCCTGCTGATAACAGTCAAGTTCCTTTAGATAGATTCTTTTTATCATGCTTCTCCCCACGTTTCTTCACTGTAATCATAGAGCCAAGGTTATTTTCCGGTTTCGCATAAAACTCCGTATTGGCTTTTGCTACCTTTTTAGGCATGTAATCAACATACTGCTTTGTCATTTCTTCTGAATAATGCCCCAGGTAATCACGGATTGTCTGCAGTGAAACCTCATGGTCATAAAACTGGGTCGCCAGAGTATGCCGGTAATCATGGCTCTTAAATACATACTCACTATTGGCAATTCCTGATTTTTCACATTGGTTTTTGAAATTTTTCACGAAGGTACCATATCGATACGCCTTTCCATCCTGTGCCTTAAAAATATATTCTTTAGGCCGGATATGCTTTTTGCTTATATAGGTCTGCATGATTTTGTAAAGCACTAGAGGAATTGGGATCATTTTTTCCGCCTTCATCTTAATCTGATAGATCTTTAACCAGGCATCTTCCCCATCCCAAGAATAGGCTGCACCTTTTAGGGTACACACTTCACTGATCCTCAATCCGGTACACCATAAGTGCAGGAAGATAAGCCGTAGCTCTAATGGAAAACTATATAATTTAGATAGGATTTCCATATATACCCTTTCCTCAACGGTCCTGTCATGATGCTCAGGGAAAGTCTTTTTATAATAATAGCTATCCTGAAATGGGATTTCTTTTACATAGCCATTTACTTTCAAAAACTCGTAAAATTTCTTTATGTGTGCGATACGTGTATTAAAGGTGGCTTCTTTCGTATCTTTTTCATCCAATACTTTAAAATAACTATCCAGTTTTTTTGTATCCACTTCGCAGATAGATTCTTCAGAATCAAAATATTGCATTAGCCTTTTAATCTCATACAGTTGCTGGCGGATATTGCCTATGGTAAGGTTTCCGATCCCTACATGGTATTGCGCATATTTCTGCAGAATCTCCCGGTTCTTTCGGTTCGCCACATCAATAAAGGTCAGCCGCAGTACTGGATTGCTTGGGTTAAGCCGGTCCTCTGCCAAATGGAACCGTTCCATATACCATACATTTGCATACCAATGGATTTCTGGTGCTGCAAGAAACAGGAGTCTGCGGCTGTTATCCACAATCTGCATGGCATTTTTTACATTGGCTACCTTCTTTTCCACAATTTTTTCAAATTTCTGGATCTGGTTTAGTTCCATGCACTCCAAATCAGGTATGTTTTCTTCTGCGCAGAAATCATATAACCAATGTAATGGAAGCAGGTACCTTACACGCCGCTCTTTTGGATTGTCCCGATATAAATGTTCAAGGGTATAAATCAGGAGATAGAAAACCTGATGCTTCAGCAGTTCTGGCGCCGTTCTCATAAAATCCCATACCAGTTCCTGCTTATCCTGTATATATTTAAAATCCCTGGCCAGTTTCTGGTCCGGCAGATAAGGTAAAAACAAAATCTGGTTTTTATATTGCATCCGGTTCCGTGCCATACCAGAAAAGCTTTCCATTTCTTTTTGGATATCGCGCTGTTTGATGTGGTCGAATACATTCAGATATTTCAAAGCTTGGGCATAGTTTCTGGTTTCCAGCAGTTCCATTTCATATCTTTCCCGTGCCAGATAATCCACCTCACGGATATGATGGATATTTTGCCGAATGAGGAACCTCTTTATATTCCCTTTTAATTTCGGTTCAGGGACATTACAGCCATCAATTTCCGTAAGAAGATCCCCGAATTCTTTTTCTACCCAATATTTCTGGATCTTCCGGAGTGCAGCTGTCCTTTGGATCGCTTGCTGCCTTGCATATCCTTTTTTATTCAGGATTTTCCTATACTCTTGGAAGTTACTTTCTTCAATCAGGGTAACATCATAAATCCCTTTATTTATTAAATATTCTTCTGCTTCTTCCCATAATTCTCTCTGCAATATCCCGCCTGACATCAGTTGAACATGCAGGTTCTGTAGGTTCGCATGTTCCGCCTGCCGTAATACGATTGCAGGCACGTTACCGCCTCCTTCTATAACAGTTCTTGGACATCATACAGTGCCTGATGCTTACTATAAAATTCATCACTCACTTCGATCAGCTCATCCTCTGTATAATTCAGATAACGCATGGTCGTTTCTATCTGTCTGTGTCCAAGCGCATGGCTTATGAGTTCCAGCCGCCATCCATCCTTTCTCCGGGCGTTAGCGAAATAATGCCGCAACATATGGGGCGTTGCCTTAATTCCAGTCTTTTCTTCCAACTTTTCCAGCATTGAGTAAACCCCGCTGACTTTAAATGCCTCTCCTGCGAAATCTCCGGCAATATTAACAAACAGATATTCTTGTTTTAAAATCAGATCCTTGTATTCTTTGATGTAGAACATTAAGATGTCAAAGGTGGCATCACTGATCTTTGCCTTACGAAATTCCGCATTTTTTGCCCTTGCATTATTTTCATTGTCCTCTCGGAAATTCACATAAAGTAAATGCTGCCCGTAGTCAATATCACCCTCGTAGCGCACACCTAATAATTCCCCTATCCGGAATCCTGTTTCTGCTAATAATAAAAGCAGGACTTGATCCCGGCAGTTTGTGCATGCTTGCAATAATACCAAGATCTTGTCCTGCTCAATTGTTTTTCCTTGATGCCCTTTCTCCTGAAGATATCCATGAAACCTTTTCTGGTTTAATATCTTCCTCACGCCTACGGAATTCCGGACGACAATCTGCTGATCTGATAAAACTTTTAGGCGTTGTTCCTGGCCATATTCCTGTTCCAGGAATCTATAAAATTGGAACACTTCCTTCAGATAGGAATTGCATGTTTCATTAGAAGGAAGCTTTTTATATTCTTTCCTGATATGCTGGCTTCCTGTTTTCAGCCAAAGAAGGAAATCCGTAAAATGTTCATGCTGTTTTGCATAGGCCATGCCATAAATATCTTCCAGCCGCAGATTCACCTGAACCATATAATTCAGATAGTAAGAGAGTGCAAACGCTTTTTCTCTCAGGGTGTTTGGTGATAAATGGGAGCGTTTTTTATGCATTAGATATTTGGAAGGTAATAGGACAATATCCATACTTTCTGTTTCTCTTATGAAATAGAATTTCTCATGCTTTTCTTCCTGCATTTCTACTATATATTGTGCCATTTTTCCACCTCCTCACTTTCTAACGCTATACACAGTATACCCATTCCACGCCAATAAAGCTATCACCAATACCACCAATTCCGTTTAAATCCCTCCGTAAATACCAACAAATTTTCGCTTCCAAAGAGCTTCCTATTTGTATCAGAACCAACAATCCCTTCTTGTGCTTTTCTGCATTCCAGCAGATGGCATCTTCCCGTTTAAACCAGATCGGCATTTTCCCTATCTGCTACAAAATCGCTTATCGGTACTCCATTCTGGTTAATTCTATATTCTATTCTCCCCTACATAGCTTCTTCCTACATATAATATCTTTCTTCTTTTCGATGCCGTATAAACGCTTCAACATCTTCAATCCGTTCTGCCATCTGGCAAGTTGGAAGCGCACACAGCACATCATCATGGTAGCGGCCACCAGCGATTGCCCGATGGTCAAGAATAGACACTACGCAGGTATCGCTTTCTGTCCGGATTGCCCTGCCAAACCCCTGGCGCAATTTTTTTTGCATATCCGGGACAATACTGGCCCTGATATAATCATCCAGAGTTTCATAGTTTTCTTTTTCGGCTTCACTGAGCGGATTTGGGACAGCAAAAGGGAGCCTGACAATAATGAGGGAAGATACAATATCCCCTGGAAAATCTACGCCTTCCCAACAGGATCCCGCTGCAAATAGTACAGCGTTATCGAGAGTTTTGAACCGCAGGATTTCTTCCTGAGCGTTGCGCCATACTTCCACCATCGGGAATGGAAGATGGTTCCGTAAAATCTGATATACATTCCCCATCAGGGAATAGGAAGTAAATAATACCAAGGTATGCCCATAAGTTGAACAGATCAGCCTTTGGATATGTTTTGCAAGCATATTTGCTTCTTCCTGGCTGCCATGCTTAGCCCATTTCAAGGTCTGCGGCAAGTACAAAAGACAGTTTTTCTCATAGTCAAAAGGAGAGCGGGCAGAGTATTCCCGCACACGTGGCTCCTTCTCCAGCCCATTTTCCTGTCTCGTCCTTGTAAAGCCATTTCCTGCCCTCAACGTACCACTGGTAAGGATTGCCGGAAATCCTTGGCCCCACAGCATTCCAGAAAGCAGGTCCGGGATTTTCCGGCTTGTGACACACAGCTGCGGAAACTTTCCTCTCTCATGTTCCAAATGAAGGACATCCCATTTTCCAGGATGCTGGAATAAAGCCAAGACTTCCATTGCTTCTTCCAGCCGGTTTTTTATCCATCCTGGTACAGCTCCCTTTAACTTTTCCAGTAATTCCTGCAGGACTGAGTATCCTTCTGCCAGCACTATCATACATTCTTCTGTTTTACGGAATGCCTGGGCAAGCCCTTCCCGTGTGGTATGGTTCTCGTAAATCACATGAAAAAGATTATGAAATACACTCTTAAGTTTTTTGGCAGCCTTTGCCAAATGCTCCCGTTCCAAAAAATAAGAAAGTTCCAGAATATCTTCAAAACACAGCGATTTCCCATACATCTGTCTTGCAGCTTCTGGCAATTTATGTGCCTCGTCAACAACCAAAGCACGGTAACTTGTAAGAAGCGGCTTATAGCCTTTTGCCCGGTGGGAAGCATCTGCCAGTAAATAATTGTGATTACATATCTGGAAGAACACATCTGGATCCCTTGCCTGTTTCAGGTATTCCTGATACCTGCAGTCCTTCCTGCCCGGGCATTCTTTCGGGCAAAATTTAGGGACACATACCAGCCTCCGGTCAAAGTTACTCAGATTTGATACTTCATCCATATCATAAATTTTTTTCAAAGAGAGCAAGGCATTCCTTTGGCGTTCATTTTTAATTTTCCCTTCAATGGCTTTCAACCGGGATTCCAGCCTATAATCACAAACAAAATGCTCTTTCCCCTTCCGGACTACAGCCTTGATAGGAGATTCAAGCAAACCTGCCTTTAAAAAGGCACCGGACAAAAAAGGAAGATATTCTTTCAGGATTGCCTCCTGCAATGCAATGCTGGAAGTTGATATGACCACGGGGCGGTGATCGCATAAATATGTACCATGCAGTGCTGTTGCATATCTCCGCATAAGAATGCAGGCAACCAGATATGCATACGTTTTCCCGATTCCCACTCCTGCATCACAAAGCGCAATCTTTCCACTAAAAAGAGCATCTAACATCTCATGGCATAACCTGATCTGCTCATTCCTTACACTTAGGCCCTGTTGGGGCAGGAGAGTAAGAAAAATAGTATCAATCTCCTGATGGGCTTTTCTCTGATAGTAGTTTCTATATCCCCATCCTTTTTCACCGTTCATGATCTGCTCTCCCCTTTTTGCTTTTTTTGATTTTTCCCTTCTGTTTTTTCCCATTCTCCTTTTCTGGCGGTTTCCCTGCCGGGACTGCGACAAGTTTTCCATTAAGATAGGCAAAGACTTCCGGCATCTTATATTTTTCCATATACTTTGAAACCTGTTCCTGTGTTAATGCCCCAAAATCATCTTCCGTTACCCCGACAACTAAAAATGTCCCTGCAATTACATCACAGAGCCCGCCTTTTCCATCATATACGCCCCTGTTCAGGGGAAGGCCTTTATATTTCCCCTCTGCATTCATTACAAGTTCCACTGAGTCATTAAATGGGGCAATAGATTCAATGTCCCCTCCGACTTCCATCTGTAATGATTCCAGTTCAAGGGATATTTCTTTTACATATGCTGCCTTCATAGGTTCTACTACTAACACAGTTTTCTTATCTTCATGATTGAAATTTTCCTTCATCCCGATTTCTTGGTTCATATCCTGATCCTTTCTATGTGACGTTAATACCACAAGGATACGGCTGTGGAAAATCCACAGCCGCATATATCTGATATCAACGACACACTTCGATTGATTTCTTAGATAAATATTGTTTTGGATGCCACATTTGTCCTCGCGCCCCTGACATCCACTCCTTCTTTTTTACAGAAGGTCAGGGAACATTACCGGCAGGCAGTTGGCTATGCCATTCGCAAATATTCTGAGGGTCTTGCTGATTACAACCCGGAGTCTATCCCCTGCTTACATCAGGAATACGTATCATTATCCCCCACGGATGATCATGGCGGGAAACCTGCCAAAGTTTCCTGTCAGGTCTGATGGATCGCTCGAAGAGAAGCAGAAGAGAGGCGGAGAGTACAGCCGATTTTATATTTTTCTTTTCGTCTGCTCTGCCCCTCTTACTGCTTTCCCTTGTCCTGGCGCTCAGCCTGCAACGCTTCTATCTATGGGAACGTACCAGTAATGCTGATATCAAATTATCAACGAATCATGAAAGATTATCACAGCCTGTAATGAAAATAGGGTACTGACTCCACTACTTTTTTAACTTCTCATATT